>ERZ773254.458-NODE-458-length-23035-cov-3.026980_pt1 | contig 23035 bp, 18 predicted proteins | sample MGYA00580516_ERZ773254 | MGnify/ENA primary metagenome ERZ773254 (study PRJEB29015, sample SAMEA2738158) | human oral metagenome | biome: human oral; feature: human-associated habitat; material: saliva | place: China | collected 2192 ...
CTCCACGGGTTCCCCCTCGCTTTAGCTCGGGTATCACCCGCGGTTAAGCATGGTGCGCCTCCGCCGGAGGCGTGAGTAACTCTGTGTTACTGTGGGAGCGGAGGTGGGAGAGAGTGAGACGTGGTCTATACAGTTTCCACTTCTATTCACATTTGAGTTTCTCTCTCTACGCTTTCAGTGGGAGAACTTATAGGTTTGTTATAGATAAGTTGAGTTTGCTTTTTGTTGCTTTCCTCGCGCCTTTTATGTTATTGAGGTGTTAAATTACAATATTTTTTTAGGGACGGGGCGAAAAAGAGACAAAAAGTCGAGAATATATTATATCTTTGTGTTTTAGTCCTCTATAATAGATAGTATAAATTCAAATTGATATGAAAAGAGTATTGACATTGTTCGTCCTTCTGTTGACGCTCACTGTTGGTGCTTGGGCCGTTCAGCCTTTGTACCAGCTGGAGTATATCACACAGAGCGACGGTTCGGTTGTTGCCGTTTATCGTCACGGCTCTCGTATGACCGATTTTTTTACCACCCCAGATGGTGCAGTCTTGGTGCGTAATGCCAATAAAGATTTATGTTATGCCGTTGTGGGTGAAAAGGGATTGTTGCCTTCCAACGTTTTGGCTCATAACGAGTCGGTGCGTTCGGTAGCAGAAAAGGCTTTTTTGCTTCAGAATCGCCTGACGGAGGAAGATGCAACGCGCATCATGCGTCGCCAAAACCCAGAGGAGCACCATGCTCCGAATCACGTGATCTATAGTTCTACAGATGATGGTTTGGGCGAATACGGCAAGAGCGGTGTAGGCGCAGTCAATAGTATTGGCGATGTGACAATTCCTGTTATCATGGTGGAGTTTTCAGATTTGAAGTTTAAGTCCACCACGACTGTTGAAAAGATGAATCGCTTTTTCAACGAACAAGGTTATAGCGAAGAAGAAGGTTGTAAAGGTTCTGCCCGCGACTACTTTATCAGCCAGTCCAAAGGAATGTTCCGTCCCACGTTTAAGGTGGTGGCGAAAGTGACGCTCAATTCTGGTTATGCCACCTATGGTAGCAACACCAATAAGAGCGGAACAACGCAATGCGTGCGCGAGGCCGTTGCTGCTGCCGTGAGCAAGGGCGTTAACTTCAGAGACTATGCGGTGAATGGTGCAGTGCCTCTCGTGAGTATTCTCTATGCTGGTGGCGGCGAAGCCACTGGCGGAGGTGATGATACACTGTGGCCACAGGAGATGGACATTAACACTACTATGAGTGGTGTACATTTCAATGCCTACTTTGTGGGTAATGAGCTGTATGGTAGCAATAACAGTGATGTGTTGATGGGTATGGGCGTGTTCTGTCATGAATTTGGCCATGCTCTCGGTTTGCCCGACTTCTATGTGACCAACTATGGACATAGAGATGTAACGATGGGCAAATGGTCCATTATGTGTCAGGGGTGCTATCTGCCTTCTGGCTCTGCCCGCGCACCGATAGGCTACACAGCCTATGAGCGTAGTTATCTGGGCTGGGAGAAAATTCCCGAACTTACGGAAGCTGATAATATCACCCTCTACAAAGTGGGTTCCACTGAAGGTTCTAACGCTGCTCTGATTCGCAATGATGCCGACGATAGAGAGTATTTCATTTTAGAGCAACGCGAACCTGGCACATGGTATCCCGAATCTTTTGGCCGTGGAATGTTTGTGCAGCACGTGGCTTATGACAAGCAGTCGTGGTACTATAATCAGCTCAATAATGATGCGGATCGGCTGCGTTGCACCTATCTCTCCGCAGTTGTTACAAGAACAGGCGGAACAGCTGCTGAACTCTTCCCTGGAAGTGCAGGTACTAAGAGAGAGATTACCAAAATGTCCAATCCTTCTTTCATGCTGTTGAATGGAAAAGACTTGGATAAACCCGTCTATAAGATCACGATACAAAATGATGGTTCGGTTAATTTCAATTATCTCGATGCCGACTATGTGGGACATGTTGTGGGCGATGAAGCAACAGATGGAACTTTGAAATATCGCTTTGTGACGAAATCACAAGTAGAGGTTGTTGCTAAAGATAATGGTTCTTATGCAGGTGCTGTTAGTATTCCTGCTGCTTATGTAGAAGGTACACACCAGTATACAGTAGTGGGTATAGCCTCTGGCGCTTTTGCAAACTGTGCCAACTTGGTTTCCGTTTCGATACCTTCCACAGTGAAGACGATCGCTGCTGATGCTTTCCGCAATAGTTTGAAAGTGCAGCAGATTACAGTGGATGCTGCCAATACAAAGTACCACAGTATGAACGGTGTGCTTTATACGAATAGTGAAATTATCTATTCGCCAGAGACGGCATCACAACCTATTGTGGCTAATAACGATTTCGATTTTGCAAGTAACGCATGGAGACTCGATACCAGCGACAGTCCGCTGAAAGCTGCTAACGGCGAACTGACTCAAGACCTCATTTCAGGTCCAGTGACGATGACGCATACACATGGCAGTACGGTTGTATATATGTATAAGAAAGGAGTGAATCCCGCAGAGTTGCGTCTGCCGAAAGATGCAACGATCTCCTTTGAAGTGCCCGACAATACGCGCATCACAAAGATTGCAGTGACTGCTAGTTTGTGGAATGCCACTTCAGATGCTGCCACTCTTACAGGTAAGATCTGGGAGGGACAAAAACAGAAGGTGACGCTGACAGCTACAGGTAGTTGCCGCATTAGCAATATCGTTGTGACAACTTCACAGAAGCACGACTACAACGAGCCTGTTCTGATCTACTATCCAGCAGCGCTCACAGGTAGCTTTACAGTACCCGCAGGCGTGACACGCATTGGCGACTACGCCTTTGAGAATGCCGCTGTTTCTCAAGTTGTTTTGTCTGATTCTTTGCAGACACTCGGCGTTTCTTCTCTCGGTACGGCCGCTCTAAGAGCTCTGACGTCAAAGACAGTGACACCTGCAGCCACAACGGGTAATCCTTTCACCTCTGTGGATCAAACCACTTGTACGCTGACCGTTCCTGCTGGCGCAGAAGCAGCTTATAAAGCCGCAAACTATTGGCAAGGATTCTATGGTGTGCATAGTGGTATTCAGGGAGTGGAAGTAGGCTCTAAGAATGCCACCATCTACGACCTGCAAGGCCGTCGCCGCAGTACGTTGCAAAAGGGCGTGAACATTGTTAATGGTAAGAAGGTCATCTTCTAACTCTACGCCATATTTAGTGAGATAAAAATAAGGGCTGCTCCTTGCGGGGCAGCCCTTGTTGTTTCTGTTTTGAGAATGTGTTTGTACCTCAGTCGGAAGAATTATTTCAGCACGTTGAGTTCTTTGCCAATCTTGATGAATGCATTGATACACTTGTCGAGCTGTTCGCGAGTGTGACCCGCTGAAATCTGAACGCGGATACGTGCTTCGCCCTTCGGCACTACGGGGTAGAAGAAACCCGTTACGAAGATGCCTTCTTCCTGCAATGCAGCAGCAAACTTCTGGCTCAGCGGAGCGTCGTAGAGCATCACGGCGCAAATGGCACTCTGTGTGGGCTTAATGTCGAAACCAGCAGCGAGCATCTTGTCGCGGAAGTAGTTGACATTCTCCACGAGGTGGTCGTGAATCTCATTGCTCTCTTTGAGCATCTTGAAAGTCTCAATACCAGCACCTACCACTGAAGGCGGAATAGAGTTGGAGAAGAGATACGGACGACTGCTCTGGCGGAGCATATCAATGATTTCTTTACGACCCGTGGTGAAACCACCCACAGCACCACCGAAGCTCTTACCCAGTGTGCCCGTGTAGATGTCCACACGCCCGTAAGTGTCGTAGAACTCGCTCACGCCGTGACCCGTTTTGCCCACAACGCCAGCAGAGTGGCTTTCGTCCACCATAACGAGAGCGTCATATTTTTCAGCCAAGTCGCAGATTTTATCCATCGGAGCTACATTGCCATCCATAGAGAATACACCATCGGTACAGATGATACGGAAGCGTTGAGCTTGAGCTTCTTTTAAGCAGTTCTCTAGTTCTTCCATATTGCCGTTAGCGTAGCGATAGCGCACAGCCTTGCAGAGGCGCACACCGTCAATGATGGAAGCATGGTTGAGAGCATCGGAGATGATAGCGTCCTCTTGCGTGAGGAAACTACCAAAGAGTCCGCCATTAGCATCGAAGCAAGCAGCATAGAGAATAGTGTCTTCCGTTTTGAAGAAGTCGCTAATAGCAGCTTCGAGTTCTTTGTGAACATCCTGCGTTCCACAGATGAAGCGCACGCTCGACATTCCGTAGCCGCGGCGATCCATCATATCCTTTGCAGCCTGAATGAGACGCGGATGATTGCTCAAGCCTAGATAGTTGTTAGCGCAGAAGTTGAGCACTTCTTTTCCGCCCACCTGAATAGCAGCAGCCTGAGGGCTTTCGATGAGACGTTCAGTCTTGTAGAGGCCAGCGTCCTTAAGGTTCTGCAAAGACTTTTGCAGATGTTCTTGAAGTTTACCGTACATAGTAATTTGGAATTTATATGTTAGATGATTTGTTCCAACAGTGTTTCTATTTTCGACACAAAGTAAATAAGTTTTTCCGAATTTATCAAGTGCTTAGTTGCTAATTTCAGAAAAAAAGATTTCCTTTGCATTGCAAAATGTAAGTAGCAATACTTTCTTCTGTTAGAAAACATATAACTCAAACAAACCAAATATAAGTATTCGTAATCATGAAGAATATTCTCGTGATTGGAGCAACGGGCCAAATCGGCTCAGAACTCACAATGAAGTTGCGTAGCATCTATGGCAACGACCACGTTGTGGCTGGCTATATCGTAGGTGCAGAACCTAAGGGTGAACTTGCTGAAAGTGGCCCCGCTGAAGTTTGCGATGTTACGGACGGAGAAGCCATTGAGCGCATCGTGACGAAGTATAACATCGACGCGATTTATAACCTGGCTGCTTTGCTCTCTGTTGTGGCTGAGCATAAGCCTCTCTTGGCATGGCATATAGGTATTGACGGTCTTATCAAGGTGCTCGAAGTGGCACGTCAGCACAATTGCTTCGTCTTCACTCCCAGCTCTATCGGTAGCTTCGGCCCGGAAACTCCTGCAGATCAAACTCCGCAGGATACTATTCAGCGTCCGCGCACTATTTACGGTGTGAGCAAAGTTACTACTGAGTTGCTCAGCGACTACTACCACCGCAAGTATGGCATCGAAACCCGCAGCGTTCGCTTCCCAGGTTTGATTTCCAATGTGACTCCTCCCGGAGGCGGCACTACCGACTATGCTGTTGATATCTACTACAGTGCTGTGCGCGGTGAGAAGTTTGTTTGCCCCATCGCACAAGGCACTTATATGGACATGATGTACATGCCCGATGCCCTCAATGCCTGTGTTCAGTTGATGGAAGCTGATGCCAGTCGCCTTGTCCACTACAACGGCTTCAACATTGCCTCAATGAGTTTCGCACCCGAAGAGATTTTTGCAGCCATCAAGAAGTATCGCCCTGCGTTCGAGATGGAGTACAATGTAGATCCGCTCAAGCAGAGTATTGCTAATAGTTGGCCCAACAGCCTCGACGACTCAGCAGCGCGTACAGAGTGGGATTGGAAACCTTCTTTTGATCTCGATACAATGACGCAAGATATGCTTGAGAAACTTTCCGCTCGTCTTCTCAAATAAGAGAATCCTTTAGGGTTCTCCTCAAAATAAAAAGCCTCCTTACTTTTTGAGAGTAAGGAGGCTTTTCTATGCTTTCTTCTATTTTATGTTTGCCTAAAACGAGATAGCAATACCGGCTTCAATCGACTCGTAGTCTTTTCGTACAGGCACAATCGGGGCTGTATCGTAGATGAGGCGATATGCTCCGCGTAGTCCAATTGTAGGGGTAATGTTGTATTTTAGATCGACGGCTCCTCCAAAGCGAGCTTTCTTGAAAAAACTGTTATCTGGTTTTCCCTGATGAATAGCCGTTGTTGTAAGCTCCCAATGCTCGCCCAGTTGATGTCTGAAGCTAATAGAAAAGTGACTTTTGAGGCTGCGGCTATAAGCAAAAGTCCCAGCCGTGGACTCTGGATACTCCCATTTTTCGAATTCAAAAAACGCTCCCAAAGCGGCAAACATGAGGCAATGATCGCTATTTATAAGTCTATAACGCGATTGTATACCTGTAGAAACCTTGTAATTCATTCCTCTACTATCTGCCCATTGCGACTCTATGTAGGGATATACCTCGAAAGCTCGTTCTAGCAAATAGCGAAATTCGGAATGTACGTATCCTCCGCTCACAGTCACTTTCTTACCATAAGTGGAAAATTCAAGTTTGTTTATTAAATTGATTACTCGTTTATGCTTTATCAGCAAGTTGAGGTTAGTTGTGTTTTTGAACGTAAGCACATTCTTCTTCTCAGTCTTGAAATCCAAAACCGGCAAGAGAGTTCCCTGTATAGTTTTTGTGCTATCTATCGTCATGGTAAGATTTTCGGAGAAGAGCATTTGCGAATATGTCGGAAGTGACACCGACAAAATCAATAGGAGAAGAAGTAGTAGTCTTTTCATTGTTGAGAATGATTGATGATAAAAGGAGGCTGATACACACGTGGAAGGAAAAGTAGGGTGCTACTTTTGCACGTCTCTGTGTAATCAGTCATGTGAAAATTGTGATACGGTGCAAAGATAGTAAAAAAGGTAATCCACGCCTCCGCCTAATGTGTATAAGCCTCTTCTTCTCCTATATTTCCCGGGGAAAAATTCTCTGTGGAAAGTATGCTGCAATGTGAGAAGCAAAAGTGGGTGCTGTGCGCCTCTGCCGGTGTTGGAGGATTGGAATATCATTGTAGAGAAATGGATGAGGAGAACACCAACGCAGTTCGGGGAAGAACCGATTTTTTAGTGATTTTGTAGCCTCTACTTTGAAAAGTAGGGGTTTAAGAATTAGAAGCTAATATTTTAATTATTAGCTTGATAAAAGATTTTCTAACAGAAAGTGGGGAAATGTGGGGAAAAGTCCTTACTTTTGCGGAAAGATTCGTTCAGTCATGCAATTCTCAGGGAAAATTCAGGCAAAGATGGACGCAAAAGGGCGTCTGTTCTTTCCCGCCGACTTCCGCCGTCAGGCCGATGCCGAAGGGGGAGAGCAGCGTTATGTGCTCAAGCAGGATATTTATCAGCCCTGCTTGGTCATCTATCCCTATAGTTCTTGGGAACAAGAAGTGGCTGAATTGCGCAATCGTTTGAATCGTTGGAATCCGAAAGAGGCCATGCTGTTTCGGCAATTTCTGAGCGATGTTGAGGTGTTTAGTCTTGATGCCAATGGGCGCTTCATTGTGCCCCGTCGTTTTCAGGCGTTGTTGGGCGAAGATCGTAAGACCGTCTTTTTGGGTCTTGACGACCGCATCGAACTTTGGGATGCTGCTCGCACTGTAGAGCCGTTTCTCAGTTCAGACGATTTTACAGAATCTTTACAGCAATTAATGTCTACACCGCTATGATAGTTACGGCTCCTGGATATCATGTCCCCGTTCTCTTGAAAGAGAGTGTTGACGGACTTCAAATCAACCCAGAAGGCATCTATGTGGATGTCACTTTTGGAGGAGGAGGACACAGTCGCGAGATTCTAAGTCGATTGGGTTCTAAAGGTCATTTGTATAGCTTTGACCAAGACGCGGATGCCGAACAAAATATCCCTGCGGATGAGCAAAAGTTTACCTTTGTTCGTAGTAACTTCCGGTATCTTCGTAATTGGATGCGCTATTATGGCGTGGAGGGCATTGATGGCTTGTTGGCTGATTTAGGCGTTTCGTCCCATCATTTCGATGATGAATCCCGCGGTTTCTCGTTTCGTTTCGATGCTCCGCTGGATATGCGTATGAATGAGCGCGACGGACTGACGGCTGCCGATGTTTGTAATCGCTATTCGGAAGAAGAACTTGCCCGTCTGTTTTGGCTGTATGGTGAACTAAAGAATGGTCGCCGATTGGCCAATACCATAGTGAGAGGTAGAGCAGACCATCCCATTGCTACTGTAAATGATCTCATCACATTGGTGCGCCCACTCATTGGGGCCAATCGTGAGAAGAAAGACATGGCAAAAGTGTTTCAAGCACTGCGCATCGAGGTGAACCACGAAATGGAAGCCCTCCACGAGATGCTTGATGCAGCTATCAGTTGCTTGAAACCAAGCGGCCGTCTTGTGGTGTTGACATACCATTCATTGGAAGATCGTATGGTGAAGAACTATATGCGCTCAGGCAATGCCGAAGGGAAGGTGGAAGAGGATTTCTTTGGTAATCGTCTTTCTCCTTTGCGTCCCGTCAATAATAAAGTTATTATTCCCGATGCTGACGAGCAAGAACGCAATCCCCGCAGCCGTAGTGCTAAACTGAGAATAGCTGAAAAAGTGGAAATGAAGTGAAAAAACCGAAGGTTTGATTCCTTTTAGCTCTACTCCATTTTTCTGTATCACACTATTCTCGTAAAAAAGAAAAATCTATGTCTAACGATAAAGACACGCAGCAGAAAGAAGAACAAAGTCTCGAAGCTAAAAGACTTCGCGAAGAAAGGAAACTGCGCGAAGAGCAGGAAGATCGTGCCGCAGATGCAGAAGCACGCAAGGTTTTGCGGACTCTCACTTCTGATAAAGATGATGAACACACCAATGTGTCGTTGCGCACAGTGCTGGGTGGTGATATTTTAGCCAGTGGCTGGTTTCGTCGCCAGTTTGGGTTTATTGTGATGATTGTGGTGATGTGTATTTTCTATATCAGCAATCGTTATGCCTGCCAAAAAGAGATGATAGAATCTACCAAACTGGAAGATACATTGCTCGACCGTCGCTATAAGGCTCTGACAATCTCCAGTCAGCTCAAAGAATTGACGCGTCCAAGTGTTGTTGAAGAGCATCTCTCCGACACGACTCTAAAAGTATCTACTGATCCTATTTATTCCTTGCCCGTAACAGAAGAGGATACCGCACAATGAATTTTCCAAAAGATAAAGTGATTCCGCGTTATTCAGCGATAGCCGTTGTGATGACGTTGATAGGCATTCTCATCATAGGGAAGGCCACTTATATCATGACCGTTAAGAAGCCCTACTGGATGGCTGTGGCCGAGCGCTTTAGAAAGGAGAATAAAGTGCTACGCCCAACGCGTGGTGATATCCTTTCCGATGATGGAGAACTCCTGGCGACTTCAATTCCAGAATATAAGATGTATTTCGACTTTATGTCGTCTGAAAAAGATTCGGCGCGCCGCATCAAAGACCAGTTTCGTCGAGATACATTGCTTCAGAATCATATAGACGAAATTTGTCAAGGCTTACACAAAATATTCCCCGATGTAGAGCCTGCTGAAATGAAAAAACATTTGGCAGAGGGGCGAGAAAAACAGCGCATGAATTGGCCTGTGTTGAAGCGTCGTGTTTCTTACATTGAATATCGCCGTGTGAAGCAGTTGCCGGTGTTCTGTAAGCCAGATTATTACGGCGGTTTCCATGTAGAAAAATTTGAGACGCGTAAGAATCCTTATGGGAATCTTGCAATTCGCACAGTGGGCGACCTCTATAAGGGGAAAGATTCGGCCCGCAGTGGTTTGGAACTTTATTTCGACAAGACATTGCGCGGAGTTCCAGGGCGTTATCATCGACAAAAGGTGCTCGATCGCTATTTGAGTATTGTGGATCAGCCAGCTCAAAACGGTTATGACGTGCAAACCACGCTCAATGTGCAGATGCAGGACATTTGCGAGACAGCTCTTCGCGACCAGCTCAAACATATCAAAGCACAGAATAACGGCAAAGTGCATTTTGGCGTTTGTATCTTAATGGAAGTGGCCACGGGCGATGTGAAAGCCATTAGTAGTCTGACACAACTTGGTGATGGTTCATTTATGGAGATACAGAACAAAGCCGTTAGTAACCTCATGGAGCCAGGCTCTGTGTTTAAGCCTATGTCGTTCCTCGTGGCGTTCAATGATGGCTATCTCCATCTCAATGACCCCGTTTATGTGGGAGGAGGCGTTGTTGAGATGTATGGACGTAAGATGAAAGACCACAACTGGCGCTCTGGCGGATATGGCAGTATGGTGGCGCGTCAGTGTATCCAATACTCCTCCAATGTTGGTGTGAGTTATTTTATTGATAAGTTCTATCGCAATCAGCCTGAGAAGTTTGTCGATGGTATTATGAATACGGGTGTGGGCGATGACCTGCATTTGCCTATTCCAGGCTATGCCAAACCGCGCATCATTGGGCCGAGACAGAAAGGAGAATATTGGGCGAAGACCGACCTCCCTTGGATGAGTATAGGTTATGTAACGCAGATTCCACCCATCTCCACGTTGGCATTCTACAATGGTATTGCCAATAACGGTAAGATGATGAGACCGCGTTTTGTCAAAGCCATTCTTAACAACGGCGAACCTGTACAAACCTTTGAGCCTATCGTACAGCGAGAGCACATGGCTAAAGAGGAGGCTGTGCGTGACGTACAAACCTGTTTGCGCGAAGTTGTGACACTCGGAGTGGGTAAGAAAGCTGCATCGAAGCTTGTTTCTATAGCAGGAAAAACGGGTACAGCACAGGTGTGGACTTCCAACGGCCGAACAACGGCCTATCTCGTATCTTTTGCTGGTTTCTTCCCCTTTGAGAATCCGAAGTACTCTATGATTGTTTGTGTGAACAAGGATGGAGCTGCTGGTGGAGCTATCGACTGTTGCCCCGTCTTTAAGCGAGTGGCCGAAAGCATAATGGCGCTCGACCGTAAGTCCGATTACCGAACCGCACGTGATACTAACAACATAGCTTCTCCTGTTGTATGTTCTGGAGATATTGTTGCAGCTCAACACGTGTTAGACGAGCTAAATGTTAGGGTGAACAATAGTTTAGCGAAAGAAAACGAGAGCGTCGTATGGGGTACTTCAAATACGCAGCATGATGGTGTTGCGCTTGATCGCACCGTGACAGCTTCTAATACAGTTCCAGATTTGCGCGGCTATGGTTTGCGCGATGCTCTCTTCCGTTTAGAGCAAATGGGATTGAAAGTGCGAGTTGTCGGAGTGGGGCGTGTAACCAGTCAAAGTCTGCTTCCAGGTTATATTTTTAAGAAGGGTGAAACTATCTCCCTGACGTTGGGAGATGGGAAAGCGAATGTGGAACAGACCGATAGTATTCGTAAGATAGAAGAGCAACGTGCTCAAAAAGAACAAAGTGGGCAAGATAGTGTACAACGCTCTACTCAAGCGGAACAAACACCTTCCACTACGTCTTCTGTGAAGAAAACGGTTACAACGACAGAGAAGCCTGCACCGTCAACTCCCAAGAAAGAACAAAGCAATAAGAAAAATCAGAAAGAGGCGATTGCTAAGCCTAAAGAAAAGAATCAGCCCGACAGATCTTCCAAGGATAAGAACAAGAAAGATAAGCCTAAGGAACCAGCGTTGAAGCCCAAAGGAAATACGGCAAAAACAAAGGAGCAGACTACAAAGCCGAAAGCGAAAACAACTCAATCGAAGGAAACGACCACTAAGTCGAAAAACTCGACAACGTCCTCTTCGAAAGACAAGAAAACAACCGACAAAAAGAAAAAATAAAAAGATATGAAACTTACCGACGTTTTAGTAAAAGTTCAGCCTCTTGAAACGAAGGGGAATATGGACATAGAGATTACTGGCGTACAGATGGACTCTCGCAAAGTGAAGAAAGGCGACCTCTTCATTGCTGTGAAAGGAACGCAGACCGATGGCCACGCCTTTATATCTAAGGCTCTCGAATTGGGAGCTATTGCCGTATTGCAAAGCAATGAGTTGTCCGCTGAACTGTTGGAGGGCGTGACTTACGTTCGCGTTGCCGACACAGAAGATGCCGTCGGAAAAGTGGCTACAGAGTTCTTCGGCGATCCCAGTCGCAAGTTGCAACTTGTTGGCGTAACGGGAACAAACGGAAAAACTACTATCGCCACGGTTCTCTATAATATGTATCGCGCCTTCGGGCACAAGGTGGGACTTTGTTCTACGGTGTGCAACTATATTGACGACCAAGCGGTACCTGCCGACCATACCACGCCAGACCCCATTACGCTCAACGAACTTTTGGCGCGTATGGTTGAGGCTGGATGTGAATATGCTTTCATGGAGTGCTCTTCTCACGCTATTCAGCAGAAGCGTATCGGTGGACTTCACTTTGTAGGTGCTCTCTTCACCAATCTTACGCGCGATCACTTGGATTATCATAAAACCTTCGAGAACTATCGCAATGCTAAGAAAATGTTCTTCGATGGACTTGATAAAGATGCTTTTGCCATAACCAATGCTGACGACCGCAATGGTATGGTCATGGTTCAGAATACGAAAGCAACCATTAAAACTTATTCCACTCGCACTGTTGCAGACTTCAAGGGGCGTATTCTCGAAGAATCTCTCGAGGGAATGCTTCTCGACATTGATGGTCGCGAAGTAAGCGTGCGCTTCATCGGTCGTTTCAACGTGAGCAATCTGCTCGCTGTTTATGGTGCTGCCATTATGCTGGGTAAAGAGCCGCAGGAGGTGTTGCGCGTGATGTCTACTCTTCATCCCGTCAATGGCCGCTTCGAAGCCATTCGCTCAAAGGATGGGGTGAGTGCAATTGTCGACTATGCTCATACGCCCGATGCACTTATCAATGTGCTTACTACTATCAACGAAATAGTAAAGGGTAAAGCCAGCGTTATCACTGTGTGTGGAGCTGGCGGTAATCGCGATAAAGGCAAACGCCCCTTGATGGCGCAAGAAGCAGCCAACCGAAGCGACAGAGTTATCATCACCAGCGACAATCCCCGCTTTGAAGATCCGCAGGATATCATCAACGATATGCTCGCTGGTCTCGATGCAGAGCAGAAGAAGAAAGTAATCTCTATCGTAGACCGCCGCGAAGCTATTCGTACGGCAGCGATGATGGCTCAGCCAGGTGATGTTATCCTTGTGGCAGGAAAAGGTCACGAACCCTATCAAGAAATCAAGGGTGTGAAGCATCATTTCGATGACCACGAAGAGATTCGTGCCGCTTTTGGTCTAGAATAAATCTATGAAAAAACCACAAAAAGAATAGAATCATTATGTTGTACTATCTCTTTCGCTTTTTAGAGAATTATGGTGTCCCAGGTTCAGCCATGTGGAGCTATATTTCTTTCCGCTCCCTGTTAGCCTTGATGTTGGCTTTAGTTATCTCAGCTTGGTTTGGAGAGTACTTCATCCGCTGGATGAAGCGCCACAATATCAGTGAGACGCAGCGCGACGCCAGTATCGACCCCTTCGGAGTGCAGAAGCTCAATGTGCCCTCTATGGGAGGTATCATCATTATCGTTGCAACGCTTGTACCCGCCTTGCTCTTAGGGCGTTTGCGCAATATCTATATGATAATGATGCTCGTGTCCCTCGTATGGTTCGGCCTCTTGGGCTTTTGGGACGATTATATTAAGATTTTTAAGAAAAACAAGGAAGGTCTGTCTGGCCGCTACAAGATAGTGGGGCAAGTGTTGATAGGTCTCGCCATTGGTCTTACGCTCTATTTTAGTCCGGATGCCGTGATTCGTGAAAATGTAGAGACGCGCACTGTCAACAATGTAACAGTTGTAACCCATAAGAGTCGGCCCGTAAAATCTACGCAAACTACGATTCCGTTTGTCAAAGGTAACAACTTTGACTATGCGCAGGTCACCTCCTTCTTGGGAGAACACAAGCAAGCCGCAGGTTGGATTCTTTTCGTTATCGTTACTATTTTTGTGATAACAGCCGTTTCCAACGGGGCCAACCTCAACGATGGTATGGACGGTATGGCCGCTGGAAACTCTGCCATTATCTGCATAGCATTGGGTATATTGGCGTATGTGTCCAGTCATATTCAGTTGGCCGGCTACTTAAATATCATGTTCATTCCTGGTTCTGAAGAGTTGGTGGTCTTTATTTGTGCCATGGTTGGAGCCCTCATTGGTTTCCTTTGGTACAATGCCTATCCCGCTCAAGTCTTTATGGGCGACACTGGCTCGCTTGCCATTGGCGGTGTTATTGGTGTGATGGCCATTATCATCCACAAAGAATTGCTACTCCCCATTCTGTGTTTCATATTCTTTGTAGAAAGTTTGAGCGTCATTTTGCAAGTGGAGTATTTCAAGTTAGGAAAACGAAAAGGGCTTGTTCAGCGCATCTTTAAGCGCACACCTATTCACGATAATTTCCGTGTGTTGCCCTCACAGCTCGACCCGAAATGTTCCTATGTATTCAAAAACTGGCCACGTGGAGCGTGGCATGAGAGCAAAATTACGGTGCGCTTCTGGATTACAACAATCCTTTTGGCCACTGCTACTATTATAACCTTGAAAATTCGATAAAAACTGCAACAAGTATAAAGTGTTTACGAAGATGCGTTTAGTTGTGTTGGGAGCCGCCGAAAGTGGCGTGGGCGCTGCCGTATTGGCCCAAAAGAAAGGATACGACGTTTTTGTTTCCGATATGGGAATGATAAAGGATAGTTACAAAAGACTTCTCGACAGCTATGGCCTGCCTTGGGAAGAAGGGCATCATTCCGAAGCGTTGATACTGAACGCCGATGAAGTGGTGAAGAGCCCTGGTATTCCTGATACAGCACCAATGATTCAGAAAGTAAAGGCTGCCGGTATTCCTGTTATTTCCGAAATAGAATTTGCAGGACGCTATACCAATGCAAAGACCATTTGCATCACGGGCTCAAATGGAAAGACCACTACCACGTCTCTCATCTACCACATCCTGCAGAAGGCTGGCTACAATGTAGGCTTGGCTGGCAACATTGGTAAGAGCTTTGCGCTGCAAGTGGCCGAGGGAGAGCACGAATGGTATGTCATCGAACTTAGCTCTTTCCAGTTGGACAATATGTACGACTTCCGCGCAGATATTGCTGTCCTTCTGAATATTACGCCCGATCATCTCGATCGCTACGACTTTAAGATGCAAAACTATGTCAATGCCAAGATGCGAATCTTGCAGAATCAGCGACCGGAAGATACTTTCATCTATTGGGCGCAGGACGAATGGGTTCCCAACGAACTGCATAAATACAACTCACCAGCGCGTATGCTTGAGTTTAGCGATACACCGAAAGAAGGGGCGGTGGCTTATGAGGAAAATAACCTACTAAAAATCTCACAACCTGTTTCTTTTGAGATGGATGTCGACGAACTTTCTCTGCCAGGTTTGCACAATCTCCGCAATTCAATGGCTGGAGCGCTCGCTGCTCTTTCGGCAGGCGTAGCTCCTGAGGTGGTGCGCGAAGGTCTGAGCGATTTTCCTGGTGTGGAACATCGTTTGGAGAAAGTTTGCGATGTTGCTGGCGTACATTATATAAATGATTCTAAAGCCACCAACGTGGATGCTTGCTACTGGGCACTTGCTGCCATGCGAACGCCTACTGTGCTCATTCTCGGGGGGAAGGATAAGGGCAACGACTATAATGAAATTGCCGAATTGGTCAAAACAAAATGTAGAGCCCTTGTCTATCTCGGTGCCGACAATAAGAAGCTCCACGATTTCTTTGATGGTTTCGGTTTGCCTGTGGAAGATACCCACTCTATGGCCGATTGTGTGAAAGCTTGCGCCCGTTTGGCTCAAAAGGGTGATACGGTATTGCTCTCACCCTGCTGCGCAAGTTTCGATCTCTTCCATAATATGGAAGATCGCGGTGAGCAGTTCAAGGCGCGCGTAAGAGAGTTGGCCTAACAATGTTCAACCTTTAGTCATTGCAGAACGTGAATAAAATCAAGAACCTCTTTAAGGGCGATCCTGTCATTTGGATTATATATTTCTTCCTCTGTGTCATCTCTTTGGTGGAAGTATATAGTGCGGGTAGCTCGTTGGCATACAAAAACGGCAGCTTTTGGATTCCGCTCACCAGTCAGGCCATGTTTCTCGCTGTGGGAACTATGGTGGTCATTTTCTTCCATTCCATACCCTGCCGCTTCTTTCGCGCATTCCCCATTTTCTTATATCCGGTGAGCGTCTTTTCTCTCTTACTCGTAGGGGTCATTGGTGCCACCACGAATGGAGCTCAACGTTGGATTGATTTAGGCATCTTCCAGTTTCAGCCTTCGGAGTTGGCAAAGGGAGCGGTTATCATGTCGGTAGCTTTGATATTGGCACAGACACAGCGCGAGAATGGAGCACACAAAAATGCTTTTAAACTCATTGTTGGATTAGCTGTTCCCGTGGTTTTCCTGATAGCTTTTGACAATATCTCAACTGGCGCATTGCTGCTGGGGGTTGTATTGCTTATGATGATCATTGGACGCGTACCTTGGAACCAGATAGGAAAATTTCTGGGCTTTTGGGCCATATTGATAGCCCTCGTCGTGGCAATTGTGGCTGTCGTTCCTTCAGATAGTGCCTTCTATAAATTGCCTGGTACAGGACGTATGAAAACGGCTAAGTCGCGTATTGAAACAAAACTCAACAATAACGACAAAGAGATTCTTCCTGAGGATTACGATATCGATAAGAATGCTCAGGTGGCCCATGCCAATATCGCTATCGCGTCTTCTAATTTTGTGGGCAAAATGCCTGGCAATAGTGTAGAGAGAGATTTCCTCAGTCAGGCTTATTCTGATTTCATCTACGCCATTATCATTGAGGAAACAGGCCTATGGGGTGGACTCTTGGTGGTGTTTCTCTATGTGGTTCTGCTCTATAGAGCGGGGCGCATAGCCAAGAGGTGTGAGAGCAATTTTCCTGCCTTTCTGGCCATGGGGATTGCCCTGCTCTTGGTTTGCCAAGCCGTCCTCAATATGCTGGTGGCTGTTGGATTATTCCCCGTAACGGGTCAGCCGCTGCCGATGATTAGTCGTGGTGGTACTTCCACGCTCATCAATAGCTTCTATATCGGTGTGCTGCTCAGTGTGAGTCGTTACTCTCGTAAGAACAACGTGAAGGCAACGCCTGCTGAACTCAGCGGAGAAACTCCGGAGAAGCGAAAGGTGAACCCTGGGCTCCAACCTGCTGCTGCCAAATAACACAGTTTCCTAACCATTCCGCACGCCTTATGCAACGCATTCTCTTCTTCTTGCTCCTTTTGCCGCTTTTCTCCTTTGCGAACGACAAGCGCGTAAAGGTGCGCTTCGAAACTACAGCTGGCCCATTCACGGTAGTGCTCTTCAATGACACACCTCTTCATCGCGATAATTTCTTGAAGCTCGTGAATGAGGGCTATTATAATGGTACGAAATTCCATCGTGTCATTGCTAATTTTATGGTGCAAGGTGGCGACCCGCAAACCCGCAACGAGGCCGCGGCCACACAAGAAATAGGGGAGGGCGGACCTGGCTATACGCTGCCCGCTGAAATATTTCCCACTGGCGATGCTGGGCATCCCAAGCGTCCGCTCCACTATCATGTGCGCGGTGCGCTGGCCATGGCGCGCGAAGGTGATGATGTCAATCCCGATCGCAGGAGTGCTGGTAGCCAGTTCTATATTGTTTGGGGCACAACCTTCACACCTGAAAATCTTATGAAGCGTTGGCAACGCGTGCAACAAGCCGTTGGCGATAGTGTGGCTTTGCCCGATTCCGTCCGCGACCTCTATTATTTCACGGGAGGCACCCCTCATCTCGATGGTCAGTACACCGTCTTCGGAGAAATCTTCAGCGGCTTGCCTGTGATTGAGGACATCCAGGCTGTTCCTACCAACTCTGAAAACAATCGCCCTTTAGATGATATTATGATTATTCGAGCCTACGTCAAGGACTGACAACTCAACATTCAGACTATTCAGTCTCCACTGCAAAATATTTCCTTCAAACGCGATAGCCCTCTGAGGTCTGTCGCGTTTCGTTTTTTCCTTTCTCAAGATAGTCCTGAGCCTTGCTGGAAAGCTTTTGGTTGAGGCGTTCTTTGTTGCCTTTTTTGGTTTGTATGTGCTTGTTTTTTAATATAATAAGAATGGGTAAAAATACAATAAGGATGTCGGTGGATATCCTTATTGCGTCAGCTGACATCCTTATTGTATCAGCCAGCGCAATAAGGATATTTTTGGCTACAATAATCTGCCTTTTCTGCCTTCAATTTCTGTTCTTTCTTATCTGTATTTTTGTGAGCCATTTATGTAAAGAAAAGTGGCAGAATTTCCGATCGGGGCAAGGAGGCTATAATGCAGAAGAAGGTCACTTTTAATGCTTCGAAGTATGCTTTTTCTTTACTCCTTCCACTCTTTTTATAAAAAATATGTAACTTCGCATATAATAAATATAAGCGTTATGCTGAATAGACATCACCTCTCAGTCCTCATTCCTGAGCAAGCAAAGAAGTATGGCGATCGTACGGCTATGACCTATCGCTGTTATGAGCAGAACCGTTGGCTGCCGATCTCTTGGAATCAATTTTCGGCAAAAGTGACGGCCGTTAGTCGTTCGCTGTTGGCTCTCGGAGTAGAGCGCCAAGAGCGCATCGCTATCTTCTCGCAGAATAAGCCCGAGAGCTTATTTGTGGCTTTCGGCGGTTATGGCATCCGTGCTGTTACCATTCCTTTCTATGCCACCTCCAGTGGGGCGCAAGTCATCTATATGATGAACGATGCAGAAGTGCGCTATCTTTTTGTGGGAGAACAACAGCAGTACGACACTGCTGCCGATGTGATTCATCAGTGCAACAACATTCAGCGTATTATCATTTTCGATCGTCATGTGCGTCGCCGCGAATCTGATGGTTTTTCCATCTATTTTGACGAATTTCTCCAGTTGGGAGAAGTGGGCAACTACGACAAAGAAATTGAGCAGCGCAAGAGCGAGGCGTCGTTCGACGACATGGCCGATATCCTCTATACCAGCGGTACAACGGGCAATTCAAAAGGTGTTATCCTGACCTATGCTATGTACGATGAGGCTGCTATTCGCAATGATGAGAATCTGCCTCTTAGCGATAAAGATGTTGTGCTCAACTTCTTGCCTTTTACTCACGTTTTTGAACGTGCATGGTCCTACTTGTGTCTGGGTGAAGGAGCACAGTTAGCTATCAATCTCCGACCGACGGATGTACAGCAGTCAATGCAGGAAGTTCACCCCACTTGTATGGCGGCAGTTCCACGCTTCTGGGAAAAGGTGTATCAAGCTGTTCAAGAAAAAATTGCAAAGGCTTCTTTGGTCGAACGTAAGTTGATGCAGAATGCTTTAGATACAGGTATGAAGTATTGGGCTGACTATGCTTCAAAAGGGAAAACTGCCCCATTAGGACTTTCCTTGAAGTATAAGCTCTATGACCGTACGATTTATAAACTCGTTCGAAAAACGCTTGGACTCGAAAATTCTAATTTCTTCCCCACAGCGGGAGCTGCCGTTAGTCCTGAGGTTGAGAAGTTTGCACACGCCGTAGGTATCTATATGCTGGTGGGTTACGGCCTAACAGAATCGACAGCCACAGTGAGCAACGACCATAAGGGCGAACGTATGACAATCGGCTCTGTGGGACAACCCATAAAGGGACTTGAAATTAAGTTTGGAGAGAACGACGAAATCCTTCTGCGCGGCCGAACCATCACGCCGGGCTATTATCGTAAAGACAATACAACCCGCGCTGCTATTGACGAAGATGGCTGGTTTCACACCGGCGATGCAGGTTATATGAAAGATGGTGAGCTCTATCTGAAAGAGCGCATAAAGGATCTCTTCAAAACAAGTAATGGAAAATACATCGCACCGCAGATGATAGAATCCAAAATGGCAATAGATCGATATATTGAACAATGTGTCATCGTGGCCGATAAGCGTAAATTTGTGAGTGCTCTGATTGTTCCTAATTACAAACTGTTGGAGGAATTTGCCATCAAGGAAGGACTTATCTATAACTCGAGGGCAGAATTGTGTCAGAATGCGAAAGTGATGAAATTTATTGCTGATCGTATCGACACGTTGCAACAAGATTTAGCGCATTATGAGCAAATCAAACATTTCGTATTGATGCCTGAACCTTTCACTGTGGAGGGCGGCGAACTTACAAATACGCTCAAGGTGAAACGTAATGTGGTTTACCAACGCTATGCGGAAAAGATCGAAGAGATCTATCGTAAGGCCGAATTGCAATACGCCCACTAATGGCATTTATTTATTAACTTTGCAGTTGATAAACGAAAGAAAATAAGAATCTTGTCCGACTTATAACTGAATAATGATTACTTCAGAACAACTCAAAGAAACTCAAGATCGTGTGGAAGCTCTCCACCGTTACCTCGACATTCCCGCTAAAGAAATGCAGCTGGCGGAAGAGAAAATTCGTACCCAAGACCCTGACTTCTGGAGCGATGCTAAACGCGCAGAAGAACAGATGAAAAAGGTTAAAGGTATCGAAAAGTGGGTGACGGGCTACAAAGAAGTGAAAACAATGATCGATGAACTGACCTTGGCGTTCGATTACTACAAGGAGGAGTTGGTCACGGAGGAAGAAGTGGACGCTACCTATGCTAAGACGATAGAATCAATCGAGGCGCTCGAACTCAAGAATATGCTTCGTGAGGAAGAGGACAGTATGGACTGCGTTCTGAAAATCAATTCTGGAGCAGGAGGCACAGAGGCGCAGGATTGGGCCAGTATGCTGATGCGTATGTATTTGCGCTATGCAGAAGCCAATGGCTATAAGGTGCGTATTTCCAACCTTCAAGAAGGTGACGAAGCAGGTATCAAGACTTGCACCATCGAAATGGAAGGCGACTATGCCTATGGATACTTGAAGAGCGAAAATGGTGTGCACCGCCTGGTGCGTGTTTCGCCCTACAATGCACAGGGAAAACGTATGACCAGCTTTGCCAGCGTCTTCGTTACACCGTTAGTCGATGACAATATAGAGGTGGAAGTAGATCCTAGCAAAATCAGTTGGGACCTCTTCCGAAGCGGTGGTGCTGGTGGACAGAACGTCAACAAGGTGGAAACTGGTGTGCGCTTGCGCTACCAATACACCGACCCTGATACAGGCGAGACGGAGGAAATCCTCATTGAGAATACGGAGAGCCGAAAGCAACTGGAGAACAGAGAGAACGCTATGCGACTCCTCCGCTCCCAACTCTACGACCGTGCCCTTCAGAAAAGAAGAGAGGCGCAGGCTGCTATCGAGGCAGGGAAAAAGAAAATCGAATGGGGTAGCCAGATTCGAAGCTATGTGTTCGATGATCGCCGCGTGAAAGACCATCGCACTGGATTCCAAACCAGTGATGTGCAGGGCGTAATGGATGGTAAGCTGGATGGCTTTATCAAGGCTTACCTCATGGAATATGCTGGCACGGAAAATAAAGACTGAAATATATCTAACAAATACTAACTATTATCCTTTATACTATGAGCGAAAAAAAGAAACTAAAGAAGCAGGTTCGCGATGCGAAGCAAGAACGGCAAGCTCGCCGTATTGTTAATGGTATCTTTATTGGCCTGATTGTTATAGTGGTGTTGTCTCTTGCTTTATTCTCTTTCTTAGCAAATTGACGTATGCCGCTTGAGATTGAACGTAAATTCCTCGTGGCCGGCGACTACAAATCGTTGGCCACGAGCCATTCTCGAATCATTCAAGGATATATCTGTTCGGGAAAAGGACGTACCGTGCGTGTGCGTTTGCGCAATGAGCAAGGCTTTCTGACGATTAAAGGACCAAGTCGGAATAATGGTTTGTCGCGCTACGAATTTGAAAAGGAAATTACAAAGGATGAAGCGCTCTCGCTGATGATGCTCTGTGAGCCGGGGATAGTAGATAAAACGCGCTGGCTTGTTCCGGTCGGTAATCATGTCTTTGAAGTCGATGAGTTTCATGGCGATAACGATGGTTTAGTTGTGGCAGAAGTTGAATTGAAAAGCGAAACCGAATCCTTTGAACACCCCAGTTTTTTGGGAGAAGAAGTTACCGGTGATCGCAAGTATTACAATTCTTCGCTGCGTATCTATCCATATAAAGATTGGAAAAACTAAAGGATTTATCTATGCCATACAACACAGAGAAATCCTAATGACCGATTTTTGTTTAATTTTGCAAAAAGAAAACATCAACAAAAGGCAAAAGAGAAAAAAATGATATACGATTTGCCTTGATTTAGAGTTTAGTGTAATGGAAGTGATCAACATGAAGGAGCATTATGATTGCCCCTGCTACTTAAAGGATGCCAAAAGGGGCTTCAAGATCGTATGCCTCGAAGATGAAGAAAAATTCCATTTTGAAGATTTTCTGCTCAATCGCTTGCTTTATGTGGTGCAAGGACGCATTGAGTTGCAAGGCAAGTCAGGATGCAGCATGATGATGAACCAGCACGACTTTTTCTTTGTTCCGCTCGGACGTGAGTTTTCGCTACAAGCCAAAGACGATAGCAGAATCGTCATCCTTAGTACGCTGCAAGTCAGGATGTTTTGCGCCAACCTCTCTTTGCCGCAGGTTATGGGCGAAACCTGCACCGACAGCCCATACAAATCCAAGATCTTTCATGCCAACGAGGCGCTCATCAGGTGCTGGGCATCTGTAGACGACTATATTTCTTCCGGTCTGAGTTGCATTGAGATACATACCATCAAGGAGCGCGAACTCTTTCTCTTGCTTAGGGCGAGCCTAACGCACGAAGATCTCAACAACCTCTTTAATCCGATCTTCGATCGTAAACTCGATTTCATGGCCGGCGTCTACAAGCACGCACAGCAGGCAAAGACGGTGCAGGAACTTGCGGAGAAGATGTTTATGGAGCGATCCTATTTTCAGAAAGTCTTTAAAGAACACTTCAAGCAGCCGCCCTATCAATGGCTCCAAAAGCTTAGGGCCGAGCGCACGCTCGAATTGCTTCACGATAAGGACACACCCATTAAGAGCGCCGTATCTGCAATGGGCTTTTCGTCGGCTAGTCACTTGAATAGCTTTTGCAAGAAGATGTTTCAAAAAACAGCAGCCGAGCTCAAGAAAAGTGAGTAGCTTTTTATTATTGGTGTCCGATAAAACTTTTTTGGAGTTATCTGTGTTAGTTAAAATAGGCTTAAACTTATGATTTCATTAATTTATCTGGTTATTATAGGGCTTTCCTTGTCAAAATAAGCACATTTTATAATGCTTACAGTTTAAAACTGAAAACCAAG
>ERZ773254.467-NODE-467-length-22712-cov-3.830163_pt1 | contig 22712 bp, 19 predicted proteins | sample MGYA00580516_ERZ773254 | MGnify/ENA primary metagenome ERZ773254 (study PRJEB29015, sample SAMEA2738158) | human oral metagenome | biome: human oral; feature: human-associated habitat; material: saliva | place: China | collected 2192 ...
GAGGAAGAATATTCTTATACCGAACCCGCCGTTGCGGAAGAAGTTTCTGATTTGGAGTTTGACTACGAAGCTTCCGATGCTTCCGAAGTTCAACAGCAGGAGCAGACTGTTGGCGCAGAAGATGTCAAAGGCTTTGAAGAAGCAGAAGAAGGATGGGATTTCTTCTCGGAAAAAATCGAATCCCAACCTATCGAGCCTCTGCCTGAGTTCACAACATCTGAGCAAACATCGTCTGAAAAATTAAATGAAGACGAGGCTTTAGAGTTTGCTTCCGTTGATACCTCAGTCGATGAAACCGTAGCCGAAGAGCCTTTTGAAATCAAACAAGATGAAGGCATTACCTTCCAAGAAAGCGATGAAGATTTCGGATTGGCAGATTCTCAAGGTAATGAAGTAGAAGAGACCATCGAATGGGAAAACCTAACAGTTGATGAAGAAGTAAGCAAGTCGGCATTTGACTCAGGCTTTATTTCCGAATCCGTCGGAATGACCGCTCCTTTGGAAGCCAAATACGAATTGGCAAAAATGTATGTCGAAATTGGAGACCCCGGTGCGGCGCGTGAAACTTTGCAAGAGCTGATGGAAGAGGCTACCGGCGATATCTTAGATAAAACCAAAGCCTTGTTGGCAGAGCTAGGCTGATTAATCCGACAATCACTTTCTTGAAAGAAAAATAAAGATGCCGTGTCTAAAAGCGGCATCTTTTTTATTGCTATACTGTCGGATAAGCAATTTTCGCATGATTTTGTTCGAATATAGAACCCTCACATGATGTTTCCTTCTTCAAATCAGCCCGCCATTTACCGTTGGGCATTAACCCTATCTTATGATGGCAGCCGATTTTACGGCTGGCAAAAACAAGCTGGCGGCTTGCCTACTGTTCAGACGACCTTAGAATATGCACTCAGCCAAATTGCGGGTGAAGCCATCCGAACCATAGTTGCCGGACGGACGGACACAGGCGTACACGCGACTGCGCAAGTCGTCCATTTCGATACCACAGTAGTCCGTCCCGAGCAGGCATGGGTACGGGGCGTCAATGCTTATCTTCCCGAAGGTGTGGCTGTATTGTTCGCACAGCAAGTCGCCCCACATTTTCACGCCCGCTTTGACGCATACGGTAGAAAGTATCGTTACCTTTTGGAATCATCTCCCGTCCGCTCCCCGGTATTGCAAGGCAGGGTAGGGTGGACGCACCTCAAACTCGATCCTGACAAAATGCAGCAGGCGGCACTCTTATTAGAAGGCGAACATGATTTCTCTAGTTTTCGTGCCGCCGAATGCCAAGCAAAATCACCCGTTAAAACCCTATACAGTGCAAAAATCAGCGGTACGCCGCAACTCCTCAAACTGGATTTGCACGGCAATGCCTTTCTGCACCATATGGTGCGTAATATTATGGGCGCGTTGGTTTATGTTGGTAGTGGTAGACTGAGCGTTTCTGAATTCCAAGCCTTAATTGAAGAACGCAGTCGATTAAAAGCACCTCCGACTTTTATGCCTGATGGGCTGTATCTGACCGGGGTGGATTATCCGCCCGAGTTCGGCATCATCCGTCCCGAAATGCCCGAATGGCTGTAAGGCCGTCCGAAATACTGTCAAACCTATTCTTCCCTTCCATAAAGAAAATTCTAGTCACTCCCGTGCTGACAGGGATCCAAGCATTGATTTTTAGAAAAATATTCAAAAATTACCGTACTCAAGCTCTTGTATTTCTTTCACATCAGGAATGATATTTGAAATATCCTGTCTTTATTTTCATACACTATAAAAAGTCGTTTGAAATCTATACGCATTCTTTTCAGACGACCTTTGCTCTTTTCGATAAACCAACCCGCAGATAAAGCCTGTACTACGGAGCTGGAATGACAGCTCCTGCAGATCGGGAGATATTTATGCCCGGCAAACCCTATCAGGGTAAATGCATGCATGAATACCCGAACGATGTTTCCAGTTTCCTCGCTTGCCTGAATTAGCCAAAAAGCAACAGCCGGTCCTAAAAAACTACCGTTCGGGAAATCTGTGTTGTAAAAATGCAAACAATAGGTGATTTGTTATTACTATATGATTTATAAAGAAAATGTTTTGAATTTTATGTTGTTGGCAGGGTGGTATGGCGTAAGGGGGCAAGAAGGGAAAGTGAATAAAGTTTGTTTTTTTAGAAAGGAACAATTATAGTGAGAGTCATGGAATCGCTGATTCCAGCGATAATGTAAAGCCTAAGCGGACTCTGTCCGGGTCTGCTTAAGTTATTTCTTCACGATAGAAAAAGGAATACAGCAATGAAAAAATCTCTGATTGCTCTGACTTTGGCAGCTTTGCCTGTTGCAGCTATGGCTGATGTGACTCTGTACGGTCAAGTTAAAGCCGGTGTTGAAATTTCTCGCATCAAAGCAGGCTCTGGTGTGACTGATAATGGTCGTTCTTCTACTACTAAAACTGCAACTGAAATCGCTGACCTCGGTTCTCGTATCGGTTTCAAAGGTCATGAACACCTGAGCAACAACCTGAACGCTATTTGGCAAGTAGAACAAAATACTTCTGTTGCTGGTACTGACAGCGGCTGGGGTACTCGTGAATCCTTCATCGGTTTGGAAGGTGGCTTCGGTAAAATTCGTGCTGGTAAACTCAACACTACTCTGAAAGACAGCACCGACAGCATCGATCCATGGGAATCCAGCGATGCTAATGCACATGTATTGTCATTGGGTACTTTGGAACGTGTAGATGAGCGTAAAGTGTCTGTTCGCTACGACTCCCCTGTGTTCTCAGGCTTTAGCGCAAGCGTTCAATACCAACCTCGCGATAACGCCAACTCTAGCGACAAATATACTCATGCTGCGAAAAGCCGTGAAGCATACTACGCTGGTTTGAACTATGAAAATTCCGGTTTCTTTGGTCGCTATGCTGGTAAATTTGCAAAACATGATGTAATTACAGCTAACGAATATGATGTTGCTGTTGATAAAGTTGCTGATGCTGCTTCTACTTTGAAAGTTGGCGATACTTTGGCTACTGTTAAAGATCATCAAGTTCATCGTTTAGTAGCTGGTTACGATGCGAACAATGTTTTATTTGCTGTTGCTGGTCAATATGATGCATCAAAAAATGGTGATGTAAGTGATGCTAACTACGGTAAGAAAAACGAGCAAACCCAAGTTGCTGTAACTGGTGGCTACCGTATGGGCAACGTAATGCCTCGTGTTTCTTACGCTCACGGCTTCAAAGCTAAAGAAGATGGCGAGAAACAAGCTAACAGTCAATACAACCAAGTTATCGTTGGTGCTGACTACGACTTCTCTAAACGTACTTCTGCTTTGATTTCTGCTGGTTGGTTGAAACAAGGTAAAGGCGTTAACAAAGTTGAATCTACTGCTGGTTTGGTTGGTCTGCGCCACAAATTCTAATCTGATACGGTTAGTTTAAAAAAGAGCCTGCTTTATGCAGGCTCTTTTTGTATCCTTGGATAAAATGCGGGGGGATACGTAGTATGCTGGTTGTAGGTCGGTTCGCATTTTTCCCCGACAAGCTGCTCTGTCTATACCATTATTTCTGATTCTTTCGGCGCAGAAATGGCTGGTGTGAATATCCTGTTTTATTTTAATCCGTTAAATAAAAGGTTGTCTGAATCCCTGTGTACGGCAGGCTTTTCAGACGACCGTTTTTTTTGGATAGAACTTAATCCGTGGGCTTTGGCCGCGAAATATGGCAGGTCAAAACAAGAGGGCTGCAATTTCGTCATTCACGCGCAGGCGGTAATCTAGAAATTTGAAGTTGCGGCATCCTTGAAATCTTCCCAAAATGCCGAGGCCGTCATTCCCGCCTGTGCGGGAATGACGGCGGTAGGGAGATTTCAGGCGACCTTACCTCAAAAATAATCTGCGGGTAAAGCTCATGCTGCGATGGGCCATCTTCATACAAGCGGGGCGGGAATGGAGAGTCTAGACTAACCTTTTGCAAAAACCGTACTACTTACCGCATTCGTAGGCTTCGATTTCGCCGACTTTCGGTGCGTATCCGCTATCCGTGTTGTGGCGCAAATTCAGCCAAATGTCCACCAATGCCCAGGCAGCGGGGGCGGCGATGACGTTTTGTCCCATGCACAATACCTGTGCATCGTAGTTTTCTACCGAGCCGCGCAATGTGATTAAATCATGCGCCGTTGCTGCCCGTATGCCGCGGACTTTATTGGCGGCAATCGCCGTACCGACTCCCGTGCCACAAATTAAAATAGCGCGGTCGGCTCTCCCTGCCGCTACCTCTTGCGCCGCAGCAAACGAAAGCTGCGGATAGGTGCCATCCGATGAGGATAAATCGGTTAGGCTGTCAACTCGCGGATCGTTTTGCAAATGCGCCTTGAGCGTGTTTTTTAATGTTGTCCCGTTGGCGGGGGCGGCGATAATCAAACGCATGGCTTACTCCTTGATGGTTGGAAGGTAAGGGGTTTCCTTTGCGAATTTACCGTAATTTATGATATTGCAACAGGGTTTGTTTTTTGTTGGGGGTGTCGGGCAGGAATTTTCGGCTTACGGGTGGAGCAGGGCGGGTTGGTAAACCCGACAAGGCATTGGGGCGAAAAGAATTCGTTGGGTCTTGATTTGCCCCTACGGTATTGCCGCCAAACCTGTCTGAAGGTCGTCTGAAATGCTTATTGTCGTCATTTCTTGTCCGCACAGGGAATGACGGCAGGTGTCGTATCAAAAAATAAATGAATCTGCCGTATTTGTTTTATCTGTCTTGGTTCCCACCAATCAAAAAAGGTCGTCTGAAAACCGGAAATCCCCATTTTCAAACGACCTTTTCATGTTTCAGCCCCTATCAAGCGTCAATATTTTGCGCAATCAGGGCGTTGTTTTCGATGAAGGCGCGGCGCGGTTCGACTTCATCGCCCATCAGGGTAACGAATACTTCGTCGGCGGCGATGGCGTCTTCGATACGCACTTTCAACAGACGGCGCACGGCGGGATCCATCGTGGTTTCCCAAAGCTGCTCGGGATTCATCTCGCCCAAACCTTTGTATCGCTGGATGGACATGCCTTTTTGGGCGTTTTGGAGCAGGATGTTCAGCGCGGTTTCAAAGCTGTCCACATCATATTCGTTCTCGCCTTTGTAAAGCTTGGCGCCCTCGCCGACCAAGCCTTTGAGCGCGGCGGCGGTTTGGGTGAGGGTTTGGTAGGCTTTGCTGTTGAGGAACTTGGGTTCGATGTAGCTGACCATGACGTTGCCGTGCAGCTTACGGGTGATTTTGATGAAGCGGTTGCCTTCGTGTCCTTCGATGCGTTCGAGGGCGACTTCTTTTTCGTCGAGCAAACCGGAAAGTTCGGCAACGGCTTTATCGGCGTTTTCAGACGACGTCAAATCGACGGGTGACGCGTGCAGCATGGCGCGCAGGACGAGTTCGTCCACGAAGCGGCTTTCCTGTTCGATGACGGTTTTCGCCAACAGGAATTGTTTGGCGGTGTCGGCAAGTTCTGCGCCTTCGATGGTGCGGCCGTCTGAAACGATTTTGGCTTTTTCCAAGGCAAGACCGAGCAGCCATTGGTCTTTTTCAAGTTCGTCTTTGAGGTAACGCTCTTGCTTGCCATATTTGGCTTTGTAGAGCGGCGGTTGGGCGATGTAGATGTAGCCGCGTTCGACCAGTTCGGGCATTTGGCGGTAGAAGAAGGTCAGGAGCAGGGTGCGGATGTGCGCACCGTCCACGTCGGCATCGGTCATGATGATGATGCGGTGGTAACGCAGTTTTTCGGGGTTGAACTCTTCTTTGCCGATGCCTGCGCCCAGTGCGGTAATCAGGGTGGCGACCTCTTGGCTGGCGAGCATTTTTTCAAAACGGGCTTTTTCGACGTTCAAGATTTTGCCTTTGAGCGGCAAAATGGCTTGGAATTTACGGTCGCGGCCTTGTTTGGCAGAACCGCCTGCGGAATCGCCCTCGACCAGATAAAGTTCTGACAAGGCGGGGTCTTTTTCTTGGCAGTCGGCGAGTTTGCCGGGCAGTCCCAAGCCGTCCATCACGCCTTTGCGGCGGGTGATTTCGCGGGCTTTGCGGGCGGCTTCGCGCGCACGGGCGGCATCGACGATTTTGCTGGTAATGATTTTGGCTTCGTTCGGATTTTCTTCGAGGAAGTCGGTCAGGGCTTGGTTGATGACTTCATTGACGACGGGGCCGATTTCGCTGGAAACCAGTTTGTCTTTGGTTTGGGACGAGAATTTGGGGTCGGGCAGTTTGACGGACAACACGCAGGTCAAACCTTCGCGCATATCGTCGCCGGCGGTTTCAACTTTGGCTTTTTTGGCGACTTCGTTGGCTTCGATGTAGCTGTTGATGGTGCGCGTCATCACTTGGCGCAATGCGGTCAAATGCGTACCGCCGTCGCGCTGCGGGATGTTGTTGGTGAAGCACTGCACGCTTTCCTGATAGCTGTCGTTCCACTGCATCGCGCATTCGACGCTCATGCCGTCTTTCTCGCCGAACGCGTAGAAGATTTTTTCGTGCAACGGCGTTTTTTTGCGGTTCATGTATTGCACGAACCCTGCCACGCCGCCGGAAAGGGCGAAGCTTTCGTGTTTGCCGTCGCGCTCGTCGATCAATTCGATGTCCACGCCGTTGTTCAGGAAGGAAAGTTCGCGGATACGTTTGGCGAGGATGTCGAAGCTGTATTCGACGTTGCCGAAGGTTTCCGCGCTGGCGAGGAAGCGCACGGTCGTGCCTTTTTTGTCGGAATCGCCGACAACCCTTAACGGCTCTTCGGTTTCGCCGCGCACGAAGCGGACGAAGTGTTCTTTGCCGTCGCGGTAGATGGTCAGCGTTACCCAGTCGGACAGCGCATTGACGACGGACACGCCCACGCCGTGCAGGCCGCCGGAGATTTTGTAGCTGTTGTTGTCAAACTTGCCGCCCGCGTGCAATACGGTCATGATGACTTCGGCGGCGGAGCGTCCTTCTTTCGGGTGGATGCCGGTGGGCATGCCGCGCCCGTTGTCGGCCACGCTGACGGAATTGTCGGCATGGATGGTTACGGTGATTTTGTCGCAATGTCCCGCCAGTGCTTCGTCGATGGCGTTGTCCAATACTTCGAACACCATGTGGTGCAGGCCGCTGCCGTCCTGCGTGTCGCCGATATACATACCGGGGCGTTTGCGTACCGCTTCCAAGCCTTCCAGCACTTGTATGCTGTCGGCGCCGTATTCTTCGTGTTTTTGGTCAGTCATGGTCTTTATCTGTAAGATTTTTTAAAAGAATTTCTGCTGAGGTCGTCTGAACGACAGTTGAGCGCGCCACCCGGACGGTCAAGCTGTCCGACGGACGGAAATAGACCGTTATTATACCTGATTTTGCTGGAAAATTCAGCGTTTCGGGTGGGCGGAAAGGTCGTCTGAAACCTGTTTGTACTCAGTTTCAGACGACCTTTTTCATATTTTTTCCGTTTTCAACATTCCACAACGCGGACGGATACGGGGACGGCTTTTTTCTGGAGGGTGATGGCGAGTCCGGCAAGCGAGGTTTCTTTGTAGGTGGACTTCATGTCGCGCCCAGTTTGCAGCATGGTTTGGATGACTTCGTCGAGTGAGACTTTTTTGTCGGTGCCGTCTTCCAACAGGGCGAGGGTGCCGAGTTTGAGGGCTTTTTCGGCGGCGATGCCGTTGCGTTCGATGCAGGGGATTTGTACCAGTCCGCCGACGGGGTCGCAGGTCAGTCCCAAATGGTGTTCCATCGCCATTTCGGCGGCGTTTTCCACTTGTTTGGGCGTGCCGCCGATGACTTCGGCGTATGCGCCCGCCGCCATGGAGCAGGCGACGCCGACTTCGCCTTGGCAGCCGACGTCCGCACCGGAGATGGAGGCGTTGGTTTTGTAGAGGATGCCGATGGCGCCTGCGGTGAGCAGGAAGTTTTCGACGCGCTCTTGCGTGGCGTGGGGGTTGAACTTGCGGAAGTAGTGCAGGACGGCGGGGATGATGCCGGCGGCGCCGTTGGTCGGGGCGGTCACGACGCGTCCGCCTGCGGCGTTTTCTTCGTTGACCGCCATGGCGTAAACCATGGGCCAAAGCTGGGTGTTGACGATTTCGGTTTCGCGCAGGGCTTTGAGTTTGGCGGCGAGCTGCGGGGCGCGGCGGCGGACGTTCAAGCCGCCGGGCAGTTCGCCGTCTGCTGCCAACCCGCGTTTGATGCAGCCTTCCATTACGTCGGCAACGCCTGCGACGCGGCGGCGGACTTCGGCTTCGCTGCAACCGGCAAGCGCGGCTTCGTTTGCCAACACGGCTTCGGAAATGTCGAGCTGATTCATGCGGCATTGGGCGAGCAGTTCGGCGCAGCTTGTATAAGGGTAGGGGACTTGGCGCGTTTGTTCGGTCTGCTTGTCAAACTCTTGATCGGTAACGATAAAACCGCCGCCGACGGAGTAGTAAATTTGTTCTTTGAGCTTGCCGCCGTCTTTGCCGTAGGCGCTGAAATTCAGTCCGTTCGGGTGTTTGGGCAACACTTGGTCGCCGCGTATGTTCAGGTCGCGGTCGGGAATGAAGCTGATTTCGCGTCCGTTGAGGCGGAGGATGTGTTGCGTGCGGATGCGTTCGAGACGGTCGGGGATGTCGGCGAGGGGGATGTCGTGCGGCAGGCTGCCTTCCAAGCCGAGCAGGAGGGCGTCGAATGTGCCGTGTCCGCGCCCTGTCAGTGCCAACGAGCCGTAAATGTCGATGACGATGCGCTCGGTTTGCACGTCCAGTCCTGATTGCTTGAGGTCGTCTGAAAAGGCGGCGGCGGCTTTCATGGGGCCGACGGTGTGGGAGCTGGAAGGGCCGATGCCGATTTTGAAAATGTCGAAAATGCTGATCATGATGTTTTCCGTTGATTTTATTGAATTACTTCTTCCGTTTCGCCCGCGGATGCCCTTCGTCGTAAACCTTTGCCAGATGATCGAAATCCAGTTTGGTGTAAATCTGCGTGGTCGAGAGGTTGCTGTGTCCCAAAAGCTCTTGCACGGCGCGGATGTCGCGCGAGGATTGCAAAAGGTGGCTGGCGTAGCTGTGGCGCATCATGTGCGGGGAAATATGTTGTTCGCTGCCCTGCTGCACCGCCCATGCCTGAAGGCGTTTTTGGATTTGCCGCTGTCCGAGCCGCGTGCCGTTTTTGCCGGTAAAGAGTGCGGTTTCGCCGTCTGCCGCCACGCGTTCGGACAGATAGGCGCGCAAGGCTTCGACGCTTTTGCCCGACAGCGGGACTTGCCGCTCTTTCCTGCCTTTACCGGTTACGCTTACCCAACCTTCGTCCAGCAACACATCGCCCAAATCCAATCCGTGTATCTCGCTCAGGCGCAGGCCGCTGCCGTACATCAGTTCAAACAGGGCATGGTCGCGCACCGCCAAACTGTCGTCGGCGGGCGAACTGTCGAGCATATGGTTCAACTCTTCCTGCGGCAGGGCTTTGGGCAGGCGTTCGGGCAGGCGCGGGGCTTTCAGGTTGAAGGTCGGGTCGTTGTCCATCATGCCCGACTGTACGAGCCAGCCGCAATATTGCCGCCACGCCGATAATTTGCGCGCCAGCGTCCGTTCGCTCAAGCCTTGTTGCGACAGCCGTTTCAACGCCGTCACAAAATCGCGCCGTTTCAAATCCTGCGCCGTTTCAGACGACCCCTCCGTCAAAAGCCGCACGAGTTCGGTCAAATCCCGCCCGTAGGCAGACAGCGTGTGCGCCGACTTGCCCTGCTGCCCCAGCATTTTCAAATAGCCGTCCAAAGACAGTCCGAAATCGCGCGCCAACATTTTCAGACGACCTCCAACACGGTTTTCAAAGCTTCCGGCAATCGGCACACTTTTTGACGCGCATAATCGAAACACACCATGCCCGTGCGCGCCCGCGCCAGCACCTTGCCGTCCGCGATGCGCGTCAGGCGGAACAACAGCGCAAACCCGCCCTTGCCGATATCCTCGACGCCCATTTCCGCCGACAATTCATCGCCGTAAAAGCCTTGTGCCAAATATTGCACCGCCGCGTCCGCCATAATCAGCCCCGCGCCGCCCGCGTCCGTTTCGCTCCAGCCCAAACCCGCCAGCCAGCGCATCCGCACTTCGTGACACAAACGCAAAACGGCATCGTTCGCCAGATGGCCGCCGTAATTCACATCGCCCACCTGCACGCGCAAGGTCGTCTGGAACAACACCTCATCCACATCCGACACTGCCAACTTACCCATCACACACCTCCCGCCGCCGTTTCAGACGACCCCGAAAACAAACCGTTATTATAAACCATGTCAGACAAATACCGACCGCACCGCTTGCCTGCCGCAGCCGCAAAAAATCTCATTAACATATAAAACCGATGTAGCCCCGTGTAGTCTTTTAATAAGAAAAACATTATAATTTCCCACATCACCATCCCGCTACTTCACCAAGGAGATTTAAATGGCACTCGTATCCATGCGCCAACTGCTCGACCATGCCGCCGAAAACAGCTACGGCCTGCCCGCATTCAACGTCAACAACCTCGAACAAATGCGCGCCATCATGGAAGCCGCAGACCAAGTCAACGCTCCCGTTATCGTTCAAGCATCCGCCGGCGCGCGCAAATATGCAGGTGCGCCGTTTTTACGCCACCTGATTCTGGCGGCCGTCGAAGAATTCCCACACATCCCCGTCGTCATGCACCAAGACCACGGCGCATCGCCCGACGTGTGCCAACGCTCCATCCAACTGGGCTTCTCCTCCGTCATGATGGACGGCTCGCTGCTCGAAGACGGTAAAACCCCGTCCACCTACGAATACAACGTCAACGCCACCCGTACCGTCGTTAACTTCTCCCATGCCTGCGGCGTATCCGTCGAAGGCGAAATCGGCGTCTTGGGCAACCTCGAAACCGGCGAAGCCGGCGAAGAAGACGGCGTAGGTGCAGTCGGCAAACTCTCCCACGACCAAATGCTCACCAGCGTCGAAGATGCCGTGCGCTTTGTTAAAGACACTGGTGTGGACGCGCTCGCCATCGCCGTCGGCACCAGCCACGGCGCGTACAAATTCACCCGTCCGCCCACCGGCGACGTATTGCGCATCGACCGCATCAAAGAAATCCACCAAGCCCTGCCCAACACCCACATCGTCATGCACGGCTCCAGCTCCGTTCCCCAAGAATGGCTGAAAGTCATCAACGAATACGGCGGTAAAATCGGCGAAACCTACGGCGTACCCGTAGAAGAAATCGTCGAAGGCATCAAACACGGTGTGCGCAAAGTCAATATCGACACCGACCTGCGCCTCGCTTCTACCGGCGCCATCCGCCGCTTCATGGCAGAAAATCCGTCCGAATTCGACCCGCGCAAATACCTGAGCAAAACCGTCGAAGCCATGAAACAAATCTGTCTCGACCGCTACCTCGCATTCGGCTGCGAAGGTCAGGCAGGTAAAATCAAACCCGTTTCCCTTGAGAAAATGGCAACCCGCTACGCCAAAGGCGAGCTGAACCAAATCATCAAATAAACAACGGGACAATCCAACGGGCGGCAATCCAAGCCGCCCATTTTGTTTAAGGTATGGGTTAAGTTCAACCCCGTACGGCATTGCCCTGCCCGCTCTGATTTAAATTTATAGTGGATTAAATTTAAACCAGTACAGCGTTGCCTCGCCTTGCCGTACTATCTGTAATGTCTACGGCTTCATCGCCTTGTCCTGATTTAAATTTAATCTACTATAAAAGGTCGTCTGAAAACGGCTTCAGGTTCAACAAAACCTGCTGCGTTTGTTTTCAGACGACCTTTTTCCGTCACGGCGACTTTGCCGCCTTCCCCGCTAGTGTGGGATTCGATGGCGGGCGGCGATTATTTGCCGTCAAGTCCTAAAGGGTGATCTGCCAAAGCCGTTATTCCCGTGCAGGCATGACGATCGGCAAATGTCCTGTTTTCATTTTGGCTTACGATTTTTTTTTACTTTAATGAATGCACCTGATGAACAGCAGGTTGAACCTGAAAAACAAAACCCTGCGCATGAAAGGCAGGGTTCGGGGTTTATCGGCAAATCTACACCTTGCTTTTGAGGATTTTACGGATGGCGGAAAGTTGGCGGCGGCTGACAGGCAGGGGCTTGGGAATGTCCAATATCTGTGCGCCCCAGGCAGAATCGCTGTCGTCATCGTCGTCCAGCCGTATCAGGTAGTCTAAGGTGTGGCGGAAGGCGAGGGCGTTGCGGTGGAGGCGGATGATTTTTTCGCCCAACAATTCTTCCCAATAGACCAGGGTTTTGGGCAGTTCGTAGCTTTGTCTGTCGCCGGTAACCAGAAAGACGGTTTTATGCTCCGCCATCAGATAACGCGCCTGCTGCCACGGGATTTCGATCATGCGGTCGCGGCTGAAGACCTGGAAATGGGTAAAGTCGTCGGCTTTTTCGCGGTATTTTTCGCTGACCCGGTCCAATGCCGCCTGTAGGCGGGTTGAGCGGATGGGTTTGAGCAGATAGTCGGCTGCCGCCAGTTCGAAGGCGCGCAAGGCGTGTTCTTCGTAGGCGGTGGTGAAGATGATTTCGGGCTGGCGTTTGGCGACGCGTTTGATGCGTTCGACCAGCTCGAGTCCGGTAATTTCGGGCAGCCCGATGTCGGCAAATACGATATCGACTTCGTGCATACTCAACCAGTCCAAAGCGGGTTGTGCGTGGTGGAATACGTTGAGAATCACGACGTTGCACTCTTCGAGCAAGATGCGCAGGCGTTCTGCGGCGAGCACTTCGTCTTCAACAATAATGACACTTAACATAATGATTTTCTTTTGTTATTTTTAAGTTTTTGACAGTCGGGTGAAAAGTCGGCACGGATAGCCGTCTTCCCGTTATGTATTTGGTTACGGCGATTATAGTAAATATGAAGTATTAATGTGCGGGTTATGTAAAAAATAATTACATTCGAATAATATCTCGAGTAATTTGTTGCAATCTCGCCAATCTACTCCGTAACTATATCATGTATTGGTATTTTATGCGGCTGCCAGTGTTCTATCGCCCAAGATAAAAGCGCCTGCGGGCGGGAAACTTCGGGTGCGGGCGGAAGGTTGAGGTATTCCAGGACTTGGCGGAGCAATTGTTCTTTATTGTTTTCGTCCAAGGCGGGGGCAAGCGTCTGCTTCGACCATTTCTGCCCGTGTTTGTTGACCAAAAGCGGGAGGTGGGCGTAATGCGGGGTAGCGAAGCCGAGGCAGCGTTGCAGGTAGATTTGGCGAGGGGTGGAAACGAGCAGGTCTTGCCCGCGTACGATGTGTGTGATGCCTTGGTCGGCATCGTCGGCGACGACGGCAAGCTGGTACGCCCAAAATCCGTCGGCGCGCAAGAGGACGAAGTCGCCGATGTCGCGGGCGAGGTTTTGGGCGTAATGCCCGACGATACCGTCGTCAAATCCGATGGTTTCATCGTTGACGCGGATGCGCCATGCGGGCGGTTTGTCAGTGTGGGGGCGGTCTTCGGGGCGGCGGCAGCGTCCGTTGTAAACGAATCCGTCGGCACCTTGGGCGGCCGCCGCCTGCCAGTCTTTGCGGCTGCAATAACAGGGATAGAGCAGGCCTTTTTCTTTCAGACGACCCAAGGCGTCCCTGTACAGCGAATGGCGGCGGCTCTGCCAAACGACTTCGCCGTCCCATTCGAAACCGAAGGCTTCGAGCGTGTGCAGGATATGCGCGGCGGCACCGGGCATTTCGCGCGGCGGGTCGAGGTCTTCCATACGGACCAGCCATTTGCCCCGGTTTGCGCGTGCATCGGCGTAGGATGCAAGCGCGGTCAGCAGCGAGCCGATGTGGAGCAGGCCGGTGGGGCTGGGGGCGAAGCGTCCGATATAGTCGGTTGGTAGGGTTGCCGTCATGGTTTTGGGATTGGAGCGGGTTGTTGGAAATCGGTTTGGGCGGGACTTGCCGTGTCCGTTTTAACTGCGTTGCGGCAGGGCGTTCAGACGACCTTTGGGGATAGGTCGTCTGAAAACGGGCAAACTATACCAAGCAACTGCTTCTGCGGGCAATGTTATAATGCCGTTTCAACACATTACGGACAGATTCCATGCTCATCGATACTTCACGTCCCATTCTTGCCGTCGATACCGGTACCTCTTTTCTCTCACTCGCTTTGCGTGCGGACGGCGAGGTGCGCCTGTATCATGAAAATGTCGGTACGCGCCAGTCAGAACTCATCCTGCCGCAAATTCGCGTGTTGTTCGAACAGGCGGGTATAGGCGCGTCGGATTTGGGCGGCATCGTTTATGCGCAAGGACCGGGCGCGTTCACCGGATTGCGTATCGGGGCGGGTGTCGTGCAGGGTTTGGCAACTCCTTTCGATACGCCCGTTATCGGCGTGCCGAGTCTGGACGCGGCGGCTTATCTGGTTCCCGACTGCCCTGGCGTATTGGCGGCGACCGATGCGCGTATGGGCGAAGTGTTTTATGCGTGGTTTGACACGCAATCCCATACGCGTTTGGGCGATTATCATGTCGGCAAGGCTTCGGAAATCGTTTTGCCGCGAGGACAAACCTTTGGAGCGGGTGTGGGCAACGCCTTTGCCTTGGCTGACAAGCCGCCTTTCGATGGCATACCGTCCATGCCGACTGCCGCCGATTTTCTCGAGCTGGCACTGAGCGGGCGTTATCCTGCGGCAGACGCCGCACATGCCGAATTGTTATACGTCCGCGACAAGATCGCCCTGACGGCGAAAGAGCAGGCGGAAAGGAAGGCGAAACCATGAACATCCGTCGGGCAAGCTCTGATGACTGTGCCGCCCTGACCGCAATCGATGCGGCGGGCAATCCCTCGCCTTGGTCGGAGCGGCAGTTTCTCGAAGCGGTAGAAAATCCTGCCGATACCGTTTGCGTCTGCGAACGCGGAGGCGAAATCTGCGGTTTTGCCGTCTGGCGCGAAATTTGCGGCGAGTCCGAGTTGCACCTGATTGCCGCCGTCCCGGCGTGCCGCCGACAAGGCATCGCCTCAAAACTTTTGGCATATTGGTTTCAGACGACCTCAAGCCAAGGCGTATCTCGCCTGTTGTTGGAAGTCCGCGCAGGCAATGCCGCCGCCATCGGCCTCTACCGCAAATACGGTTTTATCGAAACAGGCCGGCGGAAAAATTATTACCCCCTGCCCGAGGGCGGATATGAAGACGCAATTTTGATGGAAAAACCATGTTAAGCAGCCGTTACCTCCATTTGCACGAAGCCTTGGGACTGGGGCCGATGTGGCTCAAGCGCGGGGCAAAAACCGTTCCCGCTGCTTTGACCGCTCCCAAAACCGGTATGCCCAAACCCGCGGCAGCTTCGGTTCAGACGACCATCCCCCGTCAGGAACGCACCCTGTCGGCAGGGGCGCATCAGGCGCGTCTGTCGGCAATGGCAGCCGTACACATCGGAAGCCAACCGGACGTACTCGAACGCGAAATGCCATCCCCGCAAACCGCAGTCGAAGCGGCCCGTCAGCCCGACACGAAACCCAAGCAGGAAACGCCTGCGGAAAAACAAGCCCGCAGCATCCAAAACACGGCAAATTTGCCTGCCGCCCCGCACCTTTCAGACGACCTCCCGCGCCTGTCCGCCACAGTCAAAACCGCGCGTCTGATGGTGGTCAGCATCTGCCCGTCGACCGAAGATACGCTGCATGGCGAATTGTTCTACGGCGAAACCGGCGTCCTGCTGGACAATATGCTCGCCGCCATCCGCCTCAGCCCGCAGCAGGCGCACAAAACCAGTTGGGTGAAAGCCGCCCCCGTGTTCAGCCCGCATCCTTCGGAAGCTCAAATCCACGCCGAATTGCCCGCCCTGAAGCATGAATTGGAATCGTCCCAAGCCCGTGCGGTATTGTTTTTAGGGCAGGTTTTCGAACAGAAAGAAATGATGGCGGTCATGGAGGAATTGTGCGGCGGCATACCGTATTTCACCATCCCGCACCCCGCCCGCCTGCTACGCCAACCGCGCCTGAAGGCATATGCCTGGCAGGTATTGAAGAAAGCGGCGGCTGTGTTGTAGGGTTGATTGAAACAAAGGTCGTCTGAAACTTGGGAATAGGGTTTCAGACGACCTTTTTTGCATTTTTTCAGCGGAGGTTTTTTGCGGACGACACACGCGCTGAGATGATGGTAAAGGTTACATTCCGTCATTCCCGCGCAGGCGGGAATCCACTGGAAGCCCTATGCAACGGGTGTTTGCAAAACAGCCAGCCGTAGCGTGGGCTTTGCCCACGGATTGTTTTTTGGAAAGCAAAGGTCGTCTGAAAGCCTGAATACAGGTTTCAGACGACCTTTCTTATTTTCGCGGGCATAGCCCACGCTACCAGTTGAATACTATTGGAAATATCTTTCTTTTCGATCGTATTTCCCTTGATGTGGCGCAGTAAGCCGTAGCCTGAATCTCTACTAACCGCGTGCGTGGCTACGCCACTCACGCTACCTGCGGGCGGCACAAACTTTAAAACTGAGGTGTAGGGTGTATGCGGTATGCGCGCACGCGTTTTTTTGCCGTTCTCAAACCATTGTTTTAAACTTTCAGACGACCTCAGACGTCGTCTGAAAACCCAACCTTACAACCTATCCTTACGAGCGGTAGTCTGCGTTGATGGAGACGTAGTCGTGCGACAGGTCGCAGGTATAGACCGTGGCGGCGGCTTGTCCGCGGTGGAGTTTGATGCGGACGGTGATTTCGTCTTTAGCCATTACTGCCTGCCCTTGTTCTTCGGTGTAGCTTGCGGCGCGGCCGCCGTTTTCGGCAACCAATACGTCGTCCAGATACATTTCGAGGGCGTCGGCATCCAAATCGGCGATGCCGGCGTAACCGATGGCGGCGAGCAGTCTGCCGAGGTTGGGGTCGGAGGCGAAGAAGGCGGTTTTAACGAGGGGCGAGTGGGCGACGGCGTAGGCGACTTGGCGGGCTTCGTCGCGGGTTTTGGCGTTTTCGATGCGGACGGTGATGAATTTGGTTGCGCCTTCGCCGTCGCGGACGATGGCTTGGGCGAGTTCGAGGGCGAGGCTGCCGAGCAGGTCTTTGAGCTGTTTGTAGCGCGGGTCGGCGATGTTGTCGATTTCGCTTTGGCTGTTTTTGCCGGTGGCGATGATGACGAAGCTGTCGTTGGTGCTGGTGTCGCCGTCAACGGTGATGGTGTTGAAGGTTTCGTCGGCGATTTCTTGGGTCATCAGTTGGAGGATGGGTTGGGAAACTTTGGCATCGGTGGCGATGAAGGAGAGCATGGTCGCCATGTTGGGGTGGATCATGCCGGAGCCTTTGGCGATGCCTGTGGCGCGGACGGTGTGTTTTTCGCCGACGCTGCCTTCGCGCGAGGCGGATTTGGGCACGGTGTCGGTGGTCATGATGGCGCGTGCGGCGTCTGCCCAGTCTGCGGGTTGCATTTTGGGCAGGGCGGCGACGATTTTATAGACGGGCAGCGGTTCGAGGATGACGCCTGTGGAGAAGGGAAGGACTTGGGAGGGTTTGCAGCCGGTTTGTCCGGCGGTGGCGGCGCAGGTTTCGATGGCGTCGATTCTGCCTTGCGCGCCTGTGCCTGCGTTAGCGTTGCCGGTGTTGATGATGATGGCGCGTACGCCATCTTCGTCGAAGAGGTGTGATTTGGCGATGTGGACGGGGGCGGCGCAGAAGCGGTTGGTAGTAAAGACGGCACCGACAGTGTTGCCGCCGGAAAGTACCATCAGGGTGAGGTCGGTGCGGTCGGCTTGTTTGATGCCTGCGCGGGCGGTGAAGAGTTGGATGCCGTCGATGTTCAGCAGTTGGTCTGCGGTTTTTTCTGTGAGGTTGACTGCCATTTTGCTGCTCCTTTGTTTGGGGTTGTTGTTGATTTGGTTTTCAGACGACCTTTTGGTTCATCGGGGTCGTCTGAAAAGTGTTCAGAATCCTAATACGGGGATGATAATCGGGGCGATGGCGGCGGTCAGTACGCCGTTGAGAGTCAACCCCAGCCCTGCGTATGCCGCCATGCGCCGGCTGCGTTCGAGCGAGGCGGCGATGCCCATGGCGTGTGAGGCGGTGCCGAGCGACATGCCGACCGATGAGGGCATGACGACTGTGTTTTTAAGTACGGTATAACCGGCTATCTGCCCGACCAGTCCGGCGACGATGACGGTGGCGGCGGTGATGGCGGGGATGCCGCCTATGGTGCGGGTGATTTCGATGGCGATGGGGTTGGTCACGGATTTGGCGGCGAGCGAGAGGATGACTTCGCGTTCCGCACCTAGCCATTTGGCGAAATACATGCCTGTGATGATGCCGGTAACGCTGCCGGCGAGCTGCGAGACGATGACGGGCAGCCACTGGCTGAAGATTTTTTGACGGTTTTGATAGAGCGGGACGGCGAGCGCGACGACGGCGGGTTTGAGCCAGAAGTCGATAAACTGCGCGGCATCGTGGTACACGGCGTAATCGATGTCGAGGATTTTGAGGTAGGCAATCAGGGTAACGGTGCTGATTAAGACGGGGTTGAGCAGCAGATAGCCCGTCCGTACGCGGAGGATGAGTGCCAATGCGTAAACCGCCAGCGTCAGGAAAAGCAAAACGCTGGGCTGCTGCCACAGGGAAAGGATGCCGTCCATTAGATTTTCTCCCGTATCCATTGGTGCACCTTGCCTGTAACCAACAGGACGCACACGGTACTGGCGGCGGCGGAGACGAGTATCGACAGCCAACTGTCGGCAATCAAATCCAAATAGCTGATGACCGCGACACAAGGCGGCACGAGGAAAAGCGTCAGGTTTGACATCAGCGCGTCGGTAAGCTGCTGCAACCACTCGGCTTTCACCCACCCCGCCTGAAGCATGGCAAACAAAATGCCCATGCCGATGATGCTGCCAGGCAATTTGATGCCCGTAAGGTAGGCGGCGGCTTCGCCGAGCGCGAGACAGCCGAGCAGGACGAGCAAGGCGCGGATGGTGTGCATGGATCGGGTTTCCTCTATGGTTTACCGCTTTGCAGACGGGCGGATTATGAATCTTTGTTAATAATTGAATCATAACGCCCTTGGGGTCGTCTGAAAACCCGTTTGCCGGTTTGATTTTGTCCCAGCCGCGTTTTCAGACGACCTCGTGCATGACGCAGGCGGTTCAGTCTATTAAAATCCCTGTTTCAGACGACCTTTAAAGAAAGAAAAATATGTATCACGCATTCGGCGGCGCAGCAGGCGTACGCAACCTGACCGACCGCTTTTACGACTTGATGGAACTCGAGCCGCAATACCGTGCCCTGCGCCAGATGCACGGCGAAGACATGACGCTGATCCGCGAAAAACTCTACGAATTTTTCAGCGGCTGGCTCGGCGGCCCACCCTTGTTCGAGCAGAAATACGGCCATCCCATGCTGCGGGCGCGCCATATGCCCTTTGCCGTGAATATGCAGGTGCGCGACGAATGGATCGCCTGCTTCGCCCAAGCCATGAACGAACTGGAAATCAGCAAAGACCTCGCCGAGCCCGTCCTTATCCGAATTTTTGCGATGGCGGACTGGATGCGCAACCAAAACGAAGAAGGCGTAGAACCGCCCATGCCGCCGATGGCAGTCGATCCCACAATCCGCATTCCCGAACTGAAAAATGTATTAAAGCAATACGGCGTGGACGGTTATTTCCCAACCTTCCCGGCTTGAGGTCGTCTGAAAAAAGCGAATCCCTTCCCGTTTTTCCTGTTTGATAAAAGGGCTGCTGCTGTAAATTTGCAGCCGTTGCACTCAATCAATGGCGGAGAATCCCAATAACGATATTTCTGCCGGTAACAGTCAGGCAAAGTGGCAAAATAGCATTTTAAATGCAGTCAGGATAGAATTACGACATGTTCAGACGACCTCTGCCGTCGTCTGAAATGCCGTAATTTTTTATGAAACAGACATCAGGAAAGTTTGAAATGAACACATGGTTGAAAAAATGATGGTTGCTTTGCTGGCTTTTGGCATAGGGCAAGCAGTTTGGGCGGAAGATGTTCCTGACTTACAGAAAACCTTGCGGGCGGCAGAACAAGGTGTTGTTGCTGCCCAATACAATCTTGGTCAGATGTATCGTAACGGACAAGGTGTCCGTCAAGACTATGCTGAAGCGGTCAAATGGTATCGCAAGGCGGCAGAACAAGGGGATGCAAAAGCCCAATCTAATTTGGGTGTGATGTACGACAATGGGCTAGGAGTTCGTCAGGACTATACACAGGCAGTGCAGTGGTATCGCAAAGCAGTGGAACAGGGTTATGCTCAAGCCCAATATAATTTGGGTGTGGCGTATGCAGAAGGACAAGGAGTCCGTCAAAACGATGCACAGGCAGTGCATTGGTATCGCAAGGCGGCAGAACAAGGATTGGCCGATGCCCAATATAATTTGGGTGTGGCGTATGTAAAAGGTAAAGGAGTTCGTCAAGATGATACACAGGCAGTGCATTGGTATCGTAAGGCGGCGGAACAAGGGTATGCTGAAGCTCAAAATAATTTAGGTATGAAGTATGCTAATGGGCAAGGTGTTCACCAAGATTACGCACAGGCATTTAAATGGTATCGCAAAGCGGCAGCTCAGGGAAATATCATTGCACAATACAATTTAGGTGTAATGTATCTAAATGGGCAAGGTGTACGTCAAAGTAAAATAGTTGCTAAAGAATGGTTTAAGAGGGCTTGTGCTAATGGAGACAAGCAAAGTTGTGATGTTTACCAAAAATTGAATTAGGCAGGATATTGAATTTTTCTAAAGGCCGTCTGAAAAAACTTAGGACAAAACCAAAATGACTTTCCAAAACAAAAAAATCCTCGTCGCCGGACTCGGCGGTACGGGTATTTCCATGATTGCCTACCTGCGCAAAAACGGCGCGGAGGTGGCCGCTTATGATGCGGAGCTGAAACCGGAGCGCGTGTCGCAAATCGGTAAGATGTTTGACGGGCTGGTGTTTTACACGGGTCGTCTGAAAGATGCGCTGGACAACGGTTTCGATATTCTGGCGCTCAGTCCCGGCATCAGCGAGCGGCAGCCGGATATCGAGGCGTTCAAGCAAAACGGCGGATGCGTGTTGGGCGACATCGAATTGCTGGCGGACATTGTGAACCGCCGCGGCGACAAGGTGATTGCGATTACCGGCAGCAACGGCAAAACCACGGTAACGAGCCTGGTCGGCTATCTCTGCATCAAGTGCGGGCTGGATGCCGTCATCGCGGGCAATATCGGTACGCCGGTTTTGGAGGCGGAATTGCAGCGCGAAGGCAAAAAGGCGGACGTGTGGGTGTTGGAGCTTTCCAGTTTCCAACTGGAAAACACCGAAAGCTTGCGCCCGACTGCGGCGACGGTGCTGAACATTTCCGAAGACCATCTCGACCGCTACGACGATTTGCTCGACTACGCGCATACCAAAGCCAAGATTTTCCGTGGCGATGGCGTGCAGGTTTTAAATTCAGACGACGTGTTCTGCCGCGCCATGAAACGGGCAGGGCGTGAAGTGAAATGGTTTTCGTTGGAACACGAAGCCGATTTTTGGTTGGAACGCGAGACGGGTCGTCTGAAACAAGGCGATGAAGATTTGATTGCCACGCAAGACATCCCGCTGCAAGGCTTGCACAACGCCGCCAACGTCATGGCTGCCGTGGCTTTGTGCGAAGCCGTCGGTTTGCCGCGCGAAGCATTGCTCGAGCACGTCAAAACCTTCCAAGGCCTGCCGCACCGCGTGGAAAAAATCGGCGAGAAAAACGGCGTGGTATTCATCGACGACAGCAAAGGTACGAACGTCGGTGCGACCGCCGCCGCGATTGCCGGTTTGCAAAATCCGCTCTTCGTGATTTTGGGCGGCATGGGCAAAAGGCAGGACTTCACGCCCCTGCGCGACGCGCTTGCCGGTAAGGCAAAAGGCGTGTTCCTGATCGGCGTCGATGCGCCGCAAATCCGCCGCGATTTGGACGGCTGCGGTCTGAATTTGACCGACTGCGCCACTTTGGAAGAAGCGGTTCAGACAGCATATGCCCAAGCCGAAGCGGGCGATATCGTGTTGCTCAGCCCCGCCTGCGCGAGCTTTGATATGTTTAAAGGCTATGCACACCGTTCGGAAGTGTTTATCGAAGCGTTTAAGGCTTTGTGAGGTCGTCTGAAACATGAAAAGAGGGTTGGTTTTACCGTAAACCTTGAGCACTATTGGCAAAAAGGTCGTCTGAAAACGTTAAGGCAGTTTCAGACGACCTTTTTGCAGCAACAGCAAACTTGTTTCTTTCCTTTATACGGTGTTACTGTTTCTTAAAAATTGCCTATGCGGGCAAACGGCGAGGCGGCGGGCAGCCATGCCTGACTGACAAAACGTGTGTTTATCAATCCGAAAGGAAAACCCATGAATTTTCAAGAATACATTCGTTACGATGCCGTCGGTTTGGCAGAGCTGATCCGCAAAAAAGAAGTCTCCGCCGATGAAGTGTTGCAGGCTGCTTTGAGCCGCTTGGACGAAGTCAATCCCAAGCTCAATCTGTTGGCGCACGATTTGCGCGAACGTGCGGCGGCGTGGCAGGGGTCGTCTGAAAATGCCGATACGCCGCTGGCGGGCGTACCGTTTTTGCTCAAAGACCTGCTGGCGGATTGGGAAGGCGCGCCGACATGGTCGGGTTCGCGCATGATGCAGCATTACATTGCCAAGCAAAACAGCGATTTGACCCAAGCCTATCTCGATGCGGGGCTGCGCGTGTTCGGCAAAACCACCACGCCCGAATGGGGCGCATATGCCGTTACCGAAACCGAAATTTACGGCATCACGCGCAATCCGTGGCATTTGGATTACACCGCGGGCGG
>ERZ773254.475-NODE-475-length-22541-cov-26.338255_pt1 | contig 22541 bp, 18 predicted proteins | sample MGYA00580516_ERZ773254 | MGnify/ENA primary metagenome ERZ773254 (study PRJEB29015, sample SAMEA2738158) | human oral metagenome | biome: human oral; feature: human-associated habitat; material: saliva | place: China | collected 2192 ...
AACAATGATGCAAGATGATTGGGGAACGCCGTGAGGCGCGAACCAAAAGTCAAGCATAGAACAAGACTTTTCAAGTCAATTAAAATAAGTAAAGAGCGCGATAGGATTCCTATCGCGCTCTCTTTGTTTGTTGAAATGCTCTTAGAACTGGGTGCTGATGTCTCTCAATAGCCCCATAATCGTACTGATTCTGAGTTGATTACACACGCCATAGACGAATAGTCCACCCAGCATAGCACCTACTGCCATGCGCAGAATGAAGGGTTTTAACTCCAAATCTTTCTTGTTTTTGATAGCCAGATATATGTTTTTCGCGAAGAAAAACACTACATAAGCGATGCACCCATATAGGAACAGTGCACTTGCTATTAGGAAAATCTCCAGTATTATCTTCATATTTCTGATGGCTTTTGTGCTTTGAAAGCTTACGGTTTGTTCATGTTTTCGTAAGTATCGTGCATGGTGATGATAGCATGAAAGCGCAAAGTTAAGTAAAATAGTTTATATTGTCAAGTGATTCCGCTTGCAAACGGAAGCATTTTTATGTATCTGTTTTCAGCGCTTCTGCCCCTGTGTGCACTGCTTTTTACGGCGCTAAACACATGAAGAATCAAAAAAATAACGTACTTTTGTAGTCCTTTCCCACCTTATTATATATATAAGCGTCGAGGAATGAACCATTAAACGACATTAAAAACAAGCAATATGACAGAAGAGACACACGAGAAACTCAAGGAGATAAAGCAGTCTTTCCGCCTGTTAATGAATGGTGTGACATCCCATTCCATGCGACAGAAGGGTGTTGAATATAAGATAAACTGGGGTGTTCCCGTACCCGAACTGCAGCAGATGGCAGTAGAATACGGGAAAGATTACGACCTTGCCATTGAACTTTGGAAGGAAGATATACGTGAATGTCAGGTGTTGGCAACGCTGATTATGCCTGCTGAGCGAATGGATCACGACCTGGTTGATGTGTGGATGGAGCGTGTTCGGACGCAGGAGATGGCTGAACTGCTGGCTTTCCATCTGTTGCAACACCTCCGTTTTGCCCCCTCTCTGGCGTATCAATGGATTGCTTCGGATAAGGATATGTATCAGCTTTGTGGCTATCAGTTGCTTGCTCGACTGTTTGCTCAGGGTCTTGAACCTAACGAACGAGGCATCAATGAGTTCCTTGATCAGGCTCATGTGACACTACAAGGGGATAACCTGCCGCTGAAACATGCTGCATATAACTGTGTGTTGAGCTTCTGTGAACTTGGTGAAGAGCTTGAGACAGTAGCGAAAAGAGCGTTGAAGGACCTTGATATTCTATAGACAGAATGACATAAAGACGTGTTTCCCAATGCCATACATAATGACATAAGGTTGGATTCTTTGAAGACAGAATGACATAAGGACATAGTTCTTAATGACATACATAATGACGTAAGGTTGGATTCTTTGAAGACAGAATGACATAAGGACATAGTTCTTAATGACATACATAATGACATAAGATTGGATTCTTTGAAGACAGAATGACAAAAGGACATAGTTCTTAATGCCATACATAATGACATAAGGTTGGATTCTTTGAAGACAGAATGACATAAGGACATGTTTTTCAATGACATACTTGGGAGATGGAATGACATAATGCTGTGGTTCTGATGTTAGATGGTATAAGCTATTTATAGTATTTAGGTGTGGAATACGTGATAACGGGATGATAGATAGTCGGCTATGGGTGTCGTCCGATGGTATAAATCACTGTCTTATGGCCTTCTGAAGGCATCCTTTTCATAGGAGAGAGTAGGGACATGAGGATAAAGAAAAGCCGCTACATCTTGCGATGTAACGGCTTATTTCTTTTTATTTGTAAGCTACTGAAGAATGATCCGAGTAGCTTTCTTTTTGAATTTTCTTTTGTTTTAGACAACTCTATTCGCCCAAATCAATCTGCTTAGCAATGATTAAAGCCTCTGCAAGAGTTGCTGCAACAATGGTTACAATACCTAATGTTAACATAATCTTTTCCTTTCTTCTTTGTGCGGAACCCCTTTGGTTCTGCGGTTATTAATCTTTTTACCCTAATATTACAGGTGCAAAGTTACTGCCAAAACGCCTTATTTGCAAGAAAATCAGTAGGTTATCTCTTGTTTTATGCATCTTTTTGACGTGCGTCAAACCTGTTGATATGCATCAATAAAATCGCATAAGCTTATATTTTCAGGGTATATTTCTACGGCTTTTATGCACGAAACCTTGTATCTTTGCAAGCGTTTAGGTATTTAAGGTAACAAGATTATTGTATGGATAGACTAATCACAATGAACAAGGAATACGATAGTACTGTTGATGCTCGTTTCCTTCAGATTCAAAATGCTCGTCGTGAGGCACTTGCCCGTAAGGCGAAGAAGAACTAATTTAAATCACTTTAATAAATAAAGAGGAGTATCCTGGTGGGTACTCCTCTTTATTTTTATTTGCTAAAAGCTTAGAAGTCATCATCATCACCAACCTCATCGGCTTGTATATCCAGCTCTTCTGGGTTGGTATCGAAGGTAGTACGATAACTCTCCTCGGTCAGTTGGTCCTCGTCATAGTCCTCTTCATCTTCGTCTTCACGCTTCTTCTCGTCCTCATCCTCTGGCAGATCCTCGTCGTCCTCATCAAGAAGATCGTCTTCTTTCGATAGCTCTTCGGGTGTTGGGAACTTCGTACGAGTCACTACAGCCATTGGTTTCTCCTTGGCAAAGATAGCCTCGGTCCATGCTCCTTTTGATATCTCGAGCACCTCATAGCCGTCAGCCACCTTCTTATCATACAACCCACCCGGCTTCTTCAATCGTGCTGTAGGTAGGGTAGTGGTACTTACGTCGAACCCACTGAGGATGATGTCCTGTACACTCTGTGGCAGACTTTCCCATCCACCACCGAAGTTACGTTCCAGAACTTCAATGAGTTTATGTGCTGAGACGTGATGAATGTTCTCCCATGTAAGGTCGGTCACACGCAGGATAGGCTTCTTCTTCAATGCCCATTTCACCTTTGTGCCCTCATCCAGACGTATCTCACCCACCTGGCAACCACGTGCTTCATACTTCTTTATGACCTCGGGTCTGTCCACTTTCACCTCCTCTATGGTGAAAGCACTTTTAATAACGTCTATGTAATGACGCTCGTTATCCCTCAAATCTGCGTCACGTTCGGCTTGTGCCCATAGGCGGAAGACATCGTTTTCCTGAATGTCCCAAACGTTACTTTTCGTTAGATTCCTTAACGATAGTGTTTGTCCTTGTCGCTTCATATATATCTTTTCCTTTCAAATTGCTTTCTTTGGTATATCTGCATGCAGTGTCCTGCTTCAGATGTGGTGCAAAAGTATATACTAAAACCTAAACTTCCAAACTTTTTTGGTAAAAAGTTGAGGGGAGAGTGGGTAGGATTTATAAGGTTCATACCATTATTTTCAGGTGATAATGTATTTACTTGTCTACTTGTAAACACGTCAATTCCATTTTCATCTACTGATAGGAAGCGGAAAGGAAGGGTTACTTTTCCCCTAATATAGTTTTCATTTTAGTTGCTGTCATTTTAACATTTGGCGTTAGATGCTTTATTTCCTGGTGGTTATAAGCACTTCCCCTGTGACAGAAGTGACAGCAACTTTGATAATTAGGTGCATGAGCGGATGATGAGGCAAATGGTAATGTACAGAACCAATGGTGCTGAACCTGATCTGGAGTCACGCCGCCTGTCGTGCTTTTTGTTAGGAAAAAAAATTGAGGAGGCACACCGTTAGAGATAAGGATGATGGTTGTTGGGTTGCCTTTTCATGAAAAAAAAAAGATCCTGACTCCACTCACGTGGAATCAGGATTGACTGTTAGCGCCCAACATTTTATCTTAGCTTTGTGCTGTGTTGGGTCGAATCTTGTTATCCTTTCTTTTACCTATAAGTGACTAAGCCATATGTATTTGCCCCGAATTTGCATTAACATGCCATCGTAATTATGCTGTTAATACAACTATAAGGTGTATATTTTTTTTGTTTATTGCAGGCTTGTTCTTTTAAATTTGGATTTAGTTTTATCCTCATTTATTATGATTTTATCCAATGAGGAAGTGGTTTCGTCTAAATTCTTTCGTCCGTTAACGGTTGCAAAGATAAGCAACTGAATTGATAACACCAAATATTTTTCAAGAAAAAAGAAAATAATTATTACAGCAATACTAACCGCAGAGTCAACCAGCAAGTGCAAAATTACAAAAGGTGTTTAAAGAACTCGCACTTTGGATTAGAAAAGTTTAATTTTTTTCTTGGTCTTTCGTTCAATTTCTTTTGTATGGACATAATTCTCCCGTTACCTTGAATGGAATACAGAAGATGCCCTGATAAGTTGCGGCACCCTACTTTTCGTGAATTGTACGACCGTCCAAAACTTATTATGAATTGTTTAGGAACTATCAACGTGACAATAGATGTAGAAGAACATTTTCTACATAATCATTCCATCTATTGTGCTATTCTTTGGAAGGATTTGAAGGGTATTAACAACAAGAGCATATCCTCAAGTATCAAAAAATTCTGCAAGCACACTCGTACTGAGAAGGAAGCGTTGTCAAGCGAAGTAGACTTGCTTTATTTACTGGGTGTCCTCAATTCCTCAATGGTAGGTAAATTGTTGGCTGACCAACGAGGCGGAGATTATCACATCTACCCCGAGCATATACGCAATCTTCCTATTCCTATTGCGACTTCCAAGCTGCAAGAGGAGATAGCTCAGCTCGTCAGAATCATTATGGAAAAGATACATGGCGGACAAGACTGTGAAGCGGAGCAACAGAAAGTCAATCAGATAGTTTCCACACTATACATATAATGCATTTCCTATTTCCTGATTAATGCGTATTTACGCAGAAAAAACGAATAGAATCTTGATGTTATGAGAAAATATCCATATCTTTGCAGTCGTAAAGACTGCGTTTTTACGCATAAATAACTAATAGGAATGAATATAGAACGCCCCATATATCTGCAAAGGTTAATTAACCGACGCCACAATGGAATGATAAAGATTATTACTGGGTTGCGTCGGAGTGGTAAATCGTATCTACTATTTACCCTTTTCTGCCAGTATCTTAAAGAACAAGGGATAGATGATAGCCAAATCATTAAGTTGGATTTGGAGAACATTTATAATGAACGTTATCGAAAGCCTTTACCCTTGTTGGAATATATTGGCCAAAGGGTAACAGATACGAGGGAATACTTTATACTCATAGATGAGATACAATTGCTTGACCGTTTTGAGGAGGTGCTGAATACGCTGCTGAAGAATCCACAATTAGATGTGTATGTCACAGGCAGTAATGCACGCTTCCTGTCAAAAGATGTTGTGACAACTTTCCGTGGTAGGGGAGATGAGTTACGCATCCACCCACTGAGCTTCAGCGAATATATGTCGGTGAAGCTAGATGCCCCTTTCTTGGAAACACACCTCAACGAATATGTGCTTTTAGGAGGATTACCCCAAACTGTAACGATGCCAACGGAACAACAGAAGAAGAGTTATCTGCAACAGCTTTTCTCCAACACCTACCTTATCGACATTAAAGAAAGGTACAGCATACGAAACGATGATGATCTGGAAGAACTCATTGACGTCATGGCAAGCAGCATCGGAAGCCTTACCAATCCACAGAAAATAGCGAATACCTTTCGTTCCGAAAAGCGGAGCACCATCACCAGAGACACCGTCAAGACTTATCTGGACTATATGCAGGATGCTTTCCTGATAGAGCGTGCTGTTCGCTACGATATCAAGGGGCGTAAATACATTGATACTCCGGCAAAATACTATTTTGAAGACTTGGGATTACGCAATGTCCGATTGAATTTCCGCCAGACAGAACACACACACTTGATGGAGAATCTTATATACAATGAGTTGCGAATGCGTGGCTATTCTGTGGATGTAGGGCAGGTTACGCAAAATACGAAAAACGAAAATGGAATAAGTGAACGCAAGCAGCTTGAAGTGGACTTCGTATGCAACAGAGGGCAGGACAGAATCTATATCCAGTCGGCTTACGCTTTGCCATCTGAAGAAAAAACGGAACAAGAACTACGATCGCTAAAACAGATTAAAGATAGTTTTCAGAAAGTTGTCATCGTAGGAGGTATGCAACCCACTTTCCGCAACGATGACGGCATACTCATCCTGAACATTTTTGATTTCCTGCTGAATAGAGGTGGACAGAATCTGTGACCTTTACCAGAGGCTTTGACAGTTTTCCAAATGGCAGTTTCTGCATAAGCAACATATTGGTGGATTTCTCTACTAGTGTGAGTATGGCGTGCTGGGCAGGGCCGACGATCAAGTCCATCTCAAAATCTCCGAATCTCTTCCCGTCAACTGCTCCGAGATTAATTGATGATACATTTGCAATACAAAGTTAGTTAATCTTTGGGAGACTTCGGTCTCCTTTTTTATTTGTATTGCTGGTTGTTTCTTTTCCCTCTCCGAGAGACACTCTTTTATTGCACTTCGTTTTGGAAATTGCATAGCTCTCTTAGCTAATTATATGACAATAAAAAAAGTATCTGTAATGCCCTTTCGAGCAATTACAGATACTAATCTTATATAGAAGATTCTAATGTTGGCTTATTAATCAGCGTATGGAGTTTCCTTCCACAAACGTACAGGAGCCTTCATGATGAGACCTTCAACAAATCGTGGGTCATTTACATAAGACTTCTTATGATCCTGATTTAATGGCGTACGTGTGTAAAGATAACAGTTGAAGAATCCACTTATATCGTCGGCAACAACTGAATATCTAAATGTTACAGACAACTTTGGTGCTTGGTGGGCATTATCTTGCATTGCACCACCACCAGGACTTTGAGTTGCATAACGTCCACCAACTGGTGCATCATCTGGTGTCCAATATTGTGCACACTTACCAACAGTGTTTATATTAAAGTACCACCATGTTTGTCCTTCTGGTGAGTTAGCAGGTTTTGAAGGATCTTTAGTTGATGCAACATCATATATACCTGTATAAGGAACGATACGTTCTACATCATTTGGATATGTACCAGTAATTGGTGCTGCCCAGAAGTCTTCATTTGCTATATCGTCCATATCAAGTACAAAGCGCGGACCAAGATAACGCTGTTTAAGAATTGCATTACCATTCTTGTCTTCCCAGCGCATAACATAACGATAGTCATTCTTGTCAATCCATGGTGCTGATTCGAAAACACCAGAACTTGCTCTTGTTAAAGGATTCTTGGCATAACCTTGGTAAGCTTGTCCTTCATCAGTGTTGCTTATATAGTCTGGTTGCTTTGACAAACCAATCATATAAGCTATTAGATTTCCTTGGCTATCTCTTACACCCTTAGAGTAAGATTGGAAAACAAGTTTCGTTTCATTCCAACCTGGTAATCTTGCTGGTGATACTATACCCATAGAGCAGTTATATGTAGTTCCATTATTACGGAATCCAGAGAATCCATAGAACTGTGGAAGAATACTACGCCAATATTCATGGTGTGCAAACATATAACCAGCAGGAACCTTTGCAGAGTTATTAACGTTACTCTCTATCTCACTGTATGAATATGTCTCTGTATGTGCAGCGTCTTGGGTAGCGGCATTTGACAGTTCTGCTTCTGTACCAAAGTTGCTATGCTTAGCAATATAGCTCAATGGAGGGAAGTTGTATATAACACTGCCCTTAGCTGGATAGTTTCTACCTGACACATAGTCAGCACGTGTACCATAAGCTGGTATCATATTGATAGATGTTGGTACAACCTTGTTTCCTGCACTTGTCTCTGTAGGTATTGCCATCAACATGAACTGTGTTTTAGAGATTTGTTTTGTCTCAACAGGACTACCAACTCCTTCTTGTTTATTGTATATATTCACAGTCTGCTGCTTAGGAGCCATCCATACATATACATAACCTGTAGCAGAACTACCATTTGCAAGTGTTACGAAGTCATTAAACTTATAATCGTAATAGCTAAGGTCATTGTGCATGCTAAACTTATTTGTTGAAGCCAAGCTTGTTATCTTAGCATCAGTAGTAGCACGCTGAGTGAAATTAAATGCCTTGAATACCTTTTTATAATCATTTGATGTCGCATCATTGAGGACGCCATCTTGTGTATCTGCAAGGTCTGAAGTTGCTACATTATCAAATGAGCTTAGGTCGAACTGACCAACGAGAATGTTACTTGTGATGATACGAACACCATCATATTTGATGCCGAAACCAGTATTGTTAGTAACCTTCAAACGTACGATAGAACCAAACTGCTTGAACTTAACAGCGTGGTTAGTCTTGATGGTTTTCTTTGCTTGGTTCGTTTCCAACTTACGCCAACCGAAGACATAAGGGATTTCTGCGCCAAATGTTGTCTTGTTGCCAGAGTTATCTTTTGGTGTATAACCCTCAACGAAGCCATCGAACTTAACGTTGCTGTTAGTGTTGTCCAAGTCACCACCTAAGATACCACATACATACCATGTACCTTGGCTAAGGTTAGTACCGCTTTTCATCTCGAAAGTCTCACTTGGTTCCAATGTCAACTTACCACCCTGTGTGTAAGTCCACATTGTCTTCACCTTTGTTACAGGCTGGCTTGCGTTGTCACTTTTGAATATAAGAACAACAGGAACCTTCGTGCCTGTAGCAAGCTCTTGTGCACTTGCTCCAACACCATTGTAAAGACCTTTAGCGGTTGGGAAACCATCGTTGTCCTTTACTTCATAGCCAATAGCACGACTGTTAGGTGTTGCTGCAGCAGCATCGCTCTGCATTTCACCCTCCATAGTCATAGAAACCTTTACACCAGGTCCATCGTTATTAGTCGCATTTGTCTCTGCAACATCTTGGTCAGCACAACCTGCGAGTACCAATGTACAGAAAGCAATACATGAATAAAGTAATTTCTTCATTTGTTTTCTTAATACTTAATTATGTGCTGGGATATCTTTTTATCCCATAACGTTTAAAAATAGTCTTTTAATCTTAGAAAGCTGTTGGGTTAGATTCCTCAGGATCGTCTGCGTCTTCACCAGACTCAATAGTTCCATGTAGGTTACTTGCAGCATGGAAACCTCCCTCCATGAGCTCCTCTGTATAGAGACTTAATACCTCTGATACAGGCTTTACATAATCTTTTTTCATCATTTCGTGTGGATTTTAATATTTGTTTTTTTAAATTTTGGGAATCGTTCTTTTAGGTTAATGGTGCAATATTTACAGTGGCTTATATAAAAACTGCACATTAAAATTAGACGGTCCATCTTACGGATGAAACCGTACTATAATCCCGAATGCGGGTGCAAAGGTAATAAAAATTATACAAATAAACAAATTTTTTTGTTAAATAGTTAAAAAATACCTATGCAATGGTCTGATATTTGTAGATTTCTATGCTCACGAAGAAGGAATTTGTGCAGTTTTGATAATAATCTTACAAAATGTGAAAGACTCATGTCTGCAAAATGAACCGAAATCGTTGAAAACTGCCTTTGTAACCTATTCAGATACAAAGGGTTACAAAGAGGCTTGTAAAAGGGCATCTTTTGCACTTCAAAAGGGCATCTTTTACCGTGTAAAAGGGCATGTTTTACAATGCAAAAGGGCGTCTTTTACAATGCAAAAGAGCACCTATTGAAAACCCTACTACCAATTCTTTTTACATTTACTGTTCTCCTGCGTCTGGCGGACGGTGGTCAATGCTGGTTTTATGACAGGCAGAGAGCGGCAAACAAAAGCAGTAGACGGAACGGCGAACGTGATAGATTGTTCAGTAGACCAGCGACAGCAAATAACTCATAAATACTGTTTATTCCCAATATTTTCCTATCTTTGCATCTGGATTATAGAACACATTAAAAGTAAGAGAAAGGCAAGTGAAGTTCGCAATCATAGCTGCAGGCGACGGTTCACGCCTGCGTGCGGAGGGTGTGGAAGCCTCGAAACCGTTGGTGAAGGTGTGCGGTGAGTGCCTCATCGACCGTCTGTTGCGCATCTTCCTGGCAAACCATGCCACGGAGATTGTCGTCATCTGCAACGAGCACATGACCGATGTGGCACGCCATCTGGTGGACATTCAGAACGAAGGACTATCAGGTCAGCCCGTGCCCCTGCGTTTCGTCATTCAGTCGACACCCAGTTCCATGCACAGTTTCCACGTGTTGAGCCAGTATCTTCGGGACGAATCCTTCGTGCTGACCACCGTTGACACCATCTTTGATGAGCATGAATTTGCCCGTTACGTCCGCATGTTCAGTGGCAAGACAGCTGAGGGCGTGGATGCACTGATGGGTGTAACGGATTACATTGACGACGAGAAACCCCTCTATGTGGGCGTTGACGAACAGATGACAGTCACGGGGTATTACGACACACCACAGCCTGACAGTCGGTACATCTCAGCCGGCATCTACGGGTTAACACCCCGTACGCTCGCCGTTCTGGATGCTTGTATAGCACGGGGAGAGCGCCGCATGCGCAATTTCCAGCGTGCTTTGGTGGCAGAAGGGCTGCAGATTGAAGCCTATCCGTTGACCCATGTGTTCGACATTGACCATGCCTCCGACATCCGAAAGGCTGAATCACGGTGCTGTCGGTGCCTGTTGATACAACGCGCACGGTGCTTTTCGCCCCATTCCGTGGACAAAGACTTCGCCGTTCTGCAGGCATTGAGCCGACAGTTAGGCGGTGTACCGATTGTCAGTGAGGAAGAGATAACGGCAGGTTATCAGCTTCCTGCGTCGACAAAGACGGTCTATTCCATGGCACGCAGTGAGGCAGCATTAAGCTGGTTGTCAACCCTTGAGGCTGCTGGTCTGACGGTTATCAACCCCACAGCAGGTGTCAGAGCCTGCCAAAGGAGCAATATAAATAAGGTGATGCAGATGCATCATCTCCCACTTCCACCCGATGCGGGAGCCGATGGCTACTGGGTGAAACGTGGCGACGGTGCTGCACAGAGTAAGGAGGATGTTCGTTTCTGCAAGGATGAAGAAGCATTAGCACAGGCAAAGACCGACCTTCGGCAGCGAGGTGTTACCGATATCGTCGTCCAGGCACATGTGACAGGCGACCTTGTGAAGTTCTATGGTGTGGAAGGAGCCGACTTTTTCCGTTGTTGTTATCCTACGGACGACGGTGAAACGAAGTTCGGTGACGAAGCCCTCAACGGCACAGCACAGCATTATCCCTTCTCCATGGAGCGGTTAAAGCAGGACGCTGAACACCTCTCCCGTCTGCTTCACACGCCCGTTTATGGGGGTGATGCCATCGTCAAGAGCAATGGTACGTATGTCATCATCGACTTTAACGACTGGCCCAGCTTCTCAAGATGTAGGGAAGAGATGGTGATGTGCTTGGGAGAGGATGGTATAAGGAAAAGCCGTCCCAAGTCCTTCTAAGAAAAAAGGATGTACGGATAGTAGGACGGAAGGCGACTGCAGACTACTCGTAACCCCGTCTGTTAAAGGCAATTCATACAGCTCTCCATCCCCAAAACAAAACCCAATGGAGGATAAAAGACGATTCTTCACCCCTTAAAACATAAGGGTATACGCCGATTAAGACAATGACAAAAGATACAAATAAACCATCATCAACAGAGCATCTCACCCCCCTCTCCACGCAGAGAGAGGAAGGGAGGACGGCAGGAAGTGCTGATAAGACAGACGAAAATCCCTCTTTTCGCACCCTTCTCCATGCCTCTTTCAAGTCGGAAGATACAGAAGAGTGGTTGGATGTGTACTTCACACGTCCCATCGGACTGGCTTTTGCCCTGTTATGGCGCCGCCTTGGCGTCACTCCGAACGCCGTAACGATACTCTCCATCTTCCTTGGTGTGGGCGCAGGAGTGATGTTTTACTTCACCGATACCCTACATAATATAATAGGTATCATCCTCCTGATGCTGGCAAACTTCTGTGATTCCACCGACGGACAGCTTGCCCGACTCACCAATCAACGCTCCATGAAGGGACGTTGTCTGGATGGTTTCGCCGGTGATGTGTGGTTCGTTGCCATCTATCTTGCTATCGTTCTGCGTATATGGCACCAACCCATACCCGGCACATCGATGTCCTGGGGACTGTGGGGACTGGCATTAGCAGCCCTGGCAGGCTTCCTTTCCCATTCGCCACAATGCTCCTTGAGCGACTATTACAGGCAGATTCACCTCTATTTTCTCAAAGGAAGAGCAGGCTCGGAGTTGGACTCTTACGAGAAAGAACACGCCATCGTGGAGAGCTTGAAAGGGAAGAAAGACGTCTTTTGGGACCGTGCTTTCCACTCCAATTACCAGCATTACTGCAAGAGTCAGGAACATCGCACGCCCGACTTTCAGCGTTTTCACAAAGCATTGTTAGCCCGATATGGGAGCATTGAACAGGTGCCGCAGGATCTCAAAGACCGCTTCCTTGCTGGGAGCAGACCCTTGATGCCTTTCACCAACCTGCTGACTTTCAACTGCAGAGGTATCCTTGTCTATGTCACTTGTCTGCTGAATTGTCCGTGGGTGTACCTCCTTGTGGAAGTAACCCTCCTCAATCTGGCTTATGTTTACATGCATAAGAAGCACGAAGCACTCTGTCGGGAGGAACTCAACAGGCTCCTTTCCAGTTCTGAAAGAAAGGCAACGGACAGGGAGAAGAGCGTGGTTTACCTCTTCGACTTTGGTGGAACACTCGACACAGGAGGCTGCCATTGGGGGAAAATGTTGTGGCATGGCTATGAAAGACAAGCCATCCCCGTTAATGAAGCACAGTTCCGTGAAGCCTATGTGCATGCCGAAAGGACATTAGGAAAGCAACCCATCATAAAGAAAGAATATACCTTCCGACAGATGTTAGAGGCAAAACTGCAGATAGAATTTGATTATCTGTCGGCACAGGGATGGTTGAATGTTGATGCAGAAACGGCAAGACAGATGCAAATACGCCTGTTGGCAGACCTATATGATAAGGTGAAAATAACCATAGAAGCAAACAAATGTGTGCTTCTACAGCTCCAACCGCAGCACAGATTAGGCTTAGTTACCAACTTTTATGGCAACATGTCAGTCGTATTAAAGGAGTTCGGATTGTCCAATCTTTTCCAAACTGTGACCGAGAGTGCCGTCGTTGGTGTTCGTAAACCCAACCCTGATATCTTCCAACGGGCTGCAGAGACGTTAGGCGTGAGCCCCAGTGACGCGGTAGTTGTGGGAGACAGCTATACAAAGGACATCCTTCCGGCACACAGCATAGGCTGTCAGACCGTATGGATAAAAGGAGAAGGATGGATAGATGACGAACCATCCGACTGCATAGCAGACATGATCATCCATGATTTGTCCGAATTATTGGTTGTAAAAGATAAATTGGCAGAAAGAATAAACGGCTGAAAAGCAATATAATAGCCTTTGAACCGTTATAAGATACTACATAAATCCGAAAAATGGAGAATACGAACGTAAAGCCTGCAAAAGGCAAATTAGGTATCATGGTCGTTGGTTGTGGCGCCGTAGCAACAACCTTTATGACTGGAGTTTTGATGACAAGGAAGGGTCTGACGAAGCCTATTGGCTCCATGACCCAATACGATAAGATCCGTGTCGGGCGCGGATCAGACAAGAAATACCTGCATTACAAAGACATTGTACCCTTGGCTGACCTCAAGGACATTGTCTTTGGCACATGGGATGTATATCCACAGAACGCCTATCAGGCTACTGTTTATGCCGAAGTGTTGAAGGCTAAGGACATAGAACCCGTACGTGAGGAGCTTGAAAGCATCAAACCTTTGAAGGCAGCGTTCGATAAAAACTACGCAAAACGCCTTGATGGCGACAATGTCAAACAGTGTAAGACACGCTGGGACATGGTGGAGCAGCTACGGGAAGACATCCGTCAGTTCAAAGAAACACACGGATGTGAGAGGGTAGTGGTCATCTGGGCAGCATCAACAGAGATCTATGTACCTTATGATGAACGCCATCACAAGACCCTCGCAATGCTTGAAGCAGCCATGCAGGTGGATGATCGGGAACATATAGCACCGTCTATGTGCTACGCTTATGCCGCATTGAAGGAAGGATGTCCTTTCATTATGGGTGCTCCAAACACCACTGTTGACATCCCAGCGATGTGGGAATTGGCAGAGAAGACACGTATGCCGATAGCTGGAAAGGACTTCAAGACAGGGCAGACACTCGTGAAATCGGGCTTTGCACCTATCATCAAAACCCGTAATCTGGGCTTGGCAGGATGGTTCTCAACCAACATCCTCGGCAATAGAGACGGCTTAGTGCTCGACGAACCAGCTAACTTCCACACCAAAGAGGTGAGCAAACTCTCAACACTGGAGACCATCTGTAAGGCAGATGACCAACCAGATCTCTACGGAGACATCTATCATAAGGTACGAATCAATTACTATCCGCCACGTAATGACAACAAAGAAGGATGGGATAACATTGATATCTTCGGATGGATGGGCTACCCGATGCAGATAAAAATCAACTTCCTGTGTCGTGATTCCATCCTTGCAGCACCGCTATTGCTCGACTTATCGTTGCTGTCCGACCTTGCTGCACGTGCCGGAAGATACGGTATACAACGCTTCCTGAGCTTCTTCCTGAAGAGTCCGATGCACGATTACACACGTGAAGAGGAGCCTGTGAACAATCTCTTTGAGCAGTATACGATGTTGAAGAATGCCATCAGGGAGATGGGAGGCTATGAGGCTGATGAAGAAATAGACTAAAGGATGACGGAATATCAGCTCTCCACATATTCTAAAACTAAACTACAAGATGAATATACATTCGAAACTAAAGATACAAAACATATCATTTCTCTCAAATTTTTCTGAGAGGCGAAGGGGAAGAGCATTAGGATTAGTGAGTCTGGTATTGCTCTTTTCCTCCGTCTTTCTTCATGCGCAGCCACTCGACTCGGTCATTGTGAAGGCTGATACGCTGCCCGTGAGGATCGACTCCATGACTGTTGAGGGAGATACTGCAGCTATTGAGAAGGATTCTCTACTGCAGTTGATGGATTCTTTAGCGAAAGAAATGTCGAAACCAACCGTAGTTGACAGTACAATGCTGCAGTGTTACGTCATTGATTCACAGACAGGAGACAGCATTCCGTACGCTAATGCACTCTATCAAAGGCTGAAAATCGGTGCATCAGGGGATGCTGAAGGCCACTTTAGCATAGTCCGTCAGGCTGGAGAGCAGCTCACTGTGACATCAGTGGGATACAAACCACGCCGCATAAAGATTACAGATAGTACGCCAATGACGCTGAACGTCTCACTTGTTCCTGACTCGAAGCAGCTGCAAGGAGTAGTGGTCAAGGCGAAAAGAAGACATAAGTATTCCCGAAAAGACAACCCCGCGGTGGATCTGATGCGGCGTGTCATAGCGGCAAAGAAGCAGACCCACCTTGAGAACCACGACTTCTACCAGTATGATAAGTACCAGAAGGTGACGATGGCTATCAACAATCTGACCCCAGATGACCTCGAAGGATCCATGTTTAAGAAAGCTCCTTGGCTCCTGGATCAGGTAGAAACATGTCCGTATAACAATAAACTCATCCTCCCGATATCTGTTGATGAGACGCTGACACAGCACATTTACCGCAAAGATCCACGTGATGAGAAGGACATTGTGCTTGGACAATCAACGAAAGGTATCTCAAAACTCATCCAAACGGGCGAAGCAATGAACACGGTTGTGAAGGATCTCTTCAAAGATATCAACCTGTATGATGACCAGATTAACCTACTTCAGAAACGATTCCCTTCTCCGATAGGCTCTACAGCCATCTCTTTCTATCATTTTTATATCGATGATACGGTTTACGTGAACCAAGATCAGTGCATCCGACTGCAGTTTATGCCAGCCAATCAGCAGGACTTTGGTTTCCGGGGTGAGCTGTATGTGCTCAACGATAGTTCGTTGCACGTGAAGCGATGTGACATGCAGTTGCCTGCCAATACGGGTGTAAACTTCGTCGATGCCATGAAGTTCCAGCAGGAATATACCAAGCTTCCGAATGGAGAATGGGCATTGACAACGGACAATATGGTTGCCGAACTCAAGGTGACCGACTTCCTTCAGCATGCCATTGTCATACGAACAACGGGGCTGACCAACTATGCTTTCGCTCCGATACCAGACAAACTCTTCAAGGGAAAGGCTAAGATCACGTATGATGCAGCTGCCAAGATGCGCGACAATGACTTCTGGGCAGACCACAGAACAACCAAACTGACAAAGAGTGAGGCTGGTATGGACTCCTTCATCAAGAACATGTCGAAGACAAAACACTTCAAATGGATCATGTTTGCATCGAAGGCTTTGATTGAAAACTTCGTCGAAACAGGATCGGAGAAGACGCCAAGTAAGGTGGATATAGGACCGGTTAACACGTTTATCTCCAAGAACTTCGTCGACGGGATACGTCTGCGTGCATCGGCAAGGACCACTGCGAAGTTCAATCCACACTGGTTCTTTGAAGGTTATTATGCCTATGGAACGAAGTCACACCGAAGCTATTACGATGCGAAGGTGACTTATTCGTTCAATAAACCAGAGTATCAGCCGATTGAATTCCCTATTCGTACGCTCTCATTTGAGTCGAATAAGGATGTGGAATCGCCTTCAGACAAGTATCTTGTACACAATAAAGACAACATCTTCATGACCTTCCGACCCGTGAAAGTGGAGAAGATGGCCTTCATCAACCGACAGAAGCTGAACTTCATGTGGGAGACTGACTACGGATTGGCTACCAGTGTGGAGCTGAGAACGGAGAGTAATGTGCCGACAGGGAAGCTCATCTATGAGAAGATGGATGGCTCTCTGGTGAATAAAGTGCGCATGACGGAGCTGATTGTCGGGCTTGATTACCGTCCGGGACAGTCTTATGTCAACTCGAAACAGCAACGAATGGCAGTGAATCTCGATGCTCCAGAGTTCAAGATAACCCACACTATGGGTATACAGAACTTCCTTGGAAGTGATTTCAACACCAATCTCACGGAGGTTTCAGTGTATAAACGTTTCTGGTTGGGCAGCTGGGGACATGTTGACACACGTCTGCAGGCGGGTGCACAATGGAACAAAGTGCCGTTCCCGTTCCTCATTACGCCACCAGTGAACACCTCTTACTTTGAGCATCTTGAGACTTTCAACCTCATGGAGAGCCTGGAATTCCTCAACGACCGCTATGCACAGTTCAATCTTGCATGGGACTTGGAAGGAAAACTCTTCAACCGTTTGCCACTGATAAAGAAGCTGAAGTGGCGTGAATACTTTGCTTTCAAGGGCATGTGGGGCCACTTGACGGACAAGAACAACCCTTACTTGCCGAAGAATATCAATGACCCTGAGCTGTATAAGTTCCCTGAAGGGACAAACATCATGACCCGTGACCCTTACCTGGAGCTTGTGGTGGGTGTGCATAACATCTTCAAATGTCTGGAGATTGATTATGTTCGACGCCTCACATACACACACATGCCGGGCATATCGAAGAACGGAATAAGGTTCGGATTCAACCTTGTGTTCTAAGATCGGGTGCCTTGAATGTAAGGAAAAATCATGGATGGGATAGCAATACATATCCTTTTGCATCTTAAAAGGGCACCTTTTACATTGCAAAAGGTGCCCTTTTGACGTGTAAAAGACGCCCTTTTGAAGGGTAAAAGGGCGTCTTTTGCGAGCCTGTCTGTAACTGATTGATGAAGAGAAGGTTACAAAGGCATTTTTGAAAGGAATCAGATGAATGGCGAAGAGATTTGCGTTTGAAAACTGTAAGGTTATTTCATAAAACGCTGTCGAGTCCGTTTCTTGAGCAGACATGCGCCTTCATGCTGCATGACAGATGAGCGATTGGAGAAAGAAGTAGGGTGGGAGAGGACGCAACAGTGCGTATAAGTGGACGCCGACGGGAGCTGTCCCGCTTGTCCAGAACAATAGGAAAAATCATAGAACAATGTTTAAAGATATTCTTTTAGTAGGTGTTGGAAGTTTCGTAGGCGGCAGTCTTCGCATGATAATATCCAAGTATGTGCAGCTTGCCATTGCTGGTTCCTTCCCTTTAGGGACGATGGTTGTGAACGTGTTGGGCTGTTTCCTGATTGGGATCTTCGCCTCATTGTCAAGCGATAACGGGGGAATCAGTCCTGCAGTGCGCCTCCTTCTGACAACAGGATTCTGTGGTGGATTCACCACTTTCTCTACGTTCATGAACGAAAATGTAGGTATAATAAAAGGCGGAGATGGTTTTACCACCTCCGCCTTGTATGTTTTCGCCTCATTGGCGTTGGGTTTTCTTGCCGTGTTGGCAGGTAGACAGCTCGTTATCAGTTTACGATAAACGGGCTTATCCCTCCCTTCTCATCTGCTCCAGGAGTTCCTTCTGATGGTCAGAAAGATGATCGGGGAGTTTCACGTTATAGGTGATGATGAGGTCGCCAAAGGTGCCATCGCCACGGTCGTAACCCTTTCCACGCAAGCGAACCTTCGTTCCGCCCTGTGTCAGAGGTTTCACTTTCAGTTTCAGTTTCTGACCTGTTGAGAGCTGAATGACCACTTCACCGCCCAGAAGAGCCGTGTACATGTCGATGCCAACAGTAGCTTCCATCTGCCCAGGGTTCGCTCTGCCGTATGCCTGACCAGTGCTAAAGCCCTGTGAACGACGCCTTCCGCCACCGAATAAGTCTTGGAAAAAGCTACTGAAGCCACCGCCTCCGCCGCCGAAACTGCTGAAGTCGAAGCCTTCAAACGGACTTCCTCCGCCTCCGCCGGCTGCTCCTCCGCCGAATCCTCCAGCCTGTTCGTAAGCATCAGCATTGCGCCATTGCTCACCATATTTGTCGTATTTTGCTCGTTTCTCAGGGTCGTTGAGAACCTCGAAAGCTTCACTTAACGCCTGGAACTTTGCCTTTGCCTTAGGGTCATTGGGGTGAAGGTCGGGGTGAAATTGCTTTGCGCGCTTCCTGTAAGCCGACCGAATGTCTTTCTGAGGGATGTTTTTGTCAACGCCTAATATCTTATAATAGTCTATAAATGCCATATATTTTCTTCTCCTTTGTTATTGTTTTTCTCGATGAAAATATAGCAAAGAGCGTGCCATTAGTCCATTCTGTCGCGGTAATCCTCGTAGGTGTATTCCCTAAGTATCTCCAGTTCGTTGTCTGTATGGAGCAGGGCTATGGAAGGATGGGTGATGCCGTTGAACATAGTTGTCTTCACAGTGGTGTAATGAAGCATGTCTTCGAAGATGATATTCTCCCCAATCTCAAGGTCATGATCAAATGTCCAAGAACCCATCCAGTCGCCACTCAGACAGCTGTTGGCACCGAGCCGATAGGTGTGAGGTCCTTGAGCGGCACCGTCTTCATCAGCCAGTCGGGCATTACGGATGGTGGGGTGGTAGGGCATCTCAAGACAATCGGGCATGTGACAACTGAAGCTTACGTTGAGAATGGCTGTATGTATGCCGTGATCTTCTACTATATCGAGCACTTGAGCGACAAGTGGTCCGGTCTGCCAAGCGAATGCACTGCCCGGTTCAAGTATCACTTTCAACCATGGATAACGCTTGTGGAAACCCTTAAGGGTGCGGATGAGGCGTGGGACATCATAGTCTTTACGTGTCATAAGATGTCCTCCACCGAAGTTTATCCACTTCAATTGACGGAACCATGGGCTGAATTTCTCCTCAATATGCTCCAATGTGCGCTCGAAAGCATCACTCCCGTTCTCGCAGTGACAGTGAATGTGGAAGCCATCAACGTCATCTGGCAGCGTAGCGGGTAGCTTATCACTCGAAATACCAAACCTTGTACCCGGTGCACAAGGGTTATAAATGAGTGTTTCAACCTCCGAATACTCGGGATTGACACGCAGTCCGATGCTCAGATGCTCATTCTCCAAACGTGCACGGACGTGGTAACGGCCATATTGTGTGAGCGAATTGAAGACAAGATGCGACGAACAACGGGCGATGTCATCAATCTCATAGTCGGTATAACCAGGTGAAAAAGTATGTGTGGGTGCGCCGAACTCCTCGTATCCAAGTCGGGCTTCATAAAGTGATGAAGCCGTTGTGGCACTGATAAACTCACGGAAAACAGGGAAAGTACGCCACAGAGCGTACGCCTTGAACGCCAGAATAATCTCTACTTCAGCCTCTTTCGCTACGTTACTGATAAGGGTCAGGTTTCCTCGGAGTCGTTGCTCTTCCAGTATATACATAGGTCGGGAGAGCTCGGCATAAGTTAATGGATTTATTTTCATGGTGCAAATATAAGGAAAAATTTGCTGAATTGGGAAATAATCTCTACCTTTGCAATACAAATAAAGTAAAGCATGAAACTGGTCATTATGACTAAGTCCGCGGTTTTTGTGGAAGAAGACAAGGATAAAAGAATGTTCTTCGGGGAGAAATGGGCACGTTGCCATGTCTCGAAGGGTTGTTATCCCCCGCTTTATTTGTACCCTATCCCGTTTTATTCGTCATCAGGTGGTACTTGGAAAGTCGGCTTATTGCAGAATTTTCGAGTTGCTTCGTGATACCATTTATTTGCAATAAAGATCATACCTTATCAATAAAAAAGAACTAAAAGAAATGAGTGAAAACAACTCTTTTTTGGTATTCTCCGGAACAAAGACGAGATACCTTGCTGAGAAAATCTGTGCCAGCCTTGGCTGTCCACTTGGTAATCTTGTGATGACGCGCTTCTCTGATGGTGAGTTCGTTGTCTCTTACGAGCAGAGTATCCGTGGTAAAGACGTGTTCCTTGTGCAGAGTACCTTCCCAAACTCTGACAACCTAATGGAGCTTCTCCTGATGATTGATGCTGCAAAGCGCGCTTCTGCACGGCAGATCATCGCCGTAATGCCTTACTTTGGGTGGGCTCGTCAGGATCGTAAAGACAAACCACGTGTGAGTATCGGGGCTAAACTGGTGGCTGATTTGCTGAGTGTAGCAGGTATCGACCGCCTCATGACAATGGATCTTCATGCTGATCAGATCCAAGGTTTCTTCAATGTTCCTGTTGATCACCTCTATGCAAGTGGTGTTCTTCTGCCGTATGTGCAGAGCTTACACTTGAAGGATCTCGTTATCGCCAGCCCTGATGTGGGTGGTTCAAAACGTGCCAATACATACGCAAAGTATCTGGGTTGTCCGCTGGTTCTGTGTAACAAGACCCGTGCACGTGCCAATGTTGTTGACACGATGCAGATCATCGGTGACGTGAAAGATAAGAATGTCATCATTGTTGATGATATGGTTGATACGGCAGGTACCATCACCAAGGCAGCAGACATCATGAAAGAGGCTGGCGCAAAGAGTGTTCGTGCCATCGCTTCACACTGTGTGATGAGTGGTCCTGCTACTGAACGTGTTGAGGCTTCAGCATTGGAGGAGATGGTTTTCACGGACTCTATTCCTTACACAGATCGCTGTTCAAAGGTAAAACAAATATCAGTTGCTGATATGTTTGCCCACACCATCGAGCGTGTTGTTAATAACGAAAGTATTTCAAGTCAATACCTTATATAGTAAAGACATAGCAATCATTTTTTGTTTAACAAAAGAGCTGACCAATAATGGCCAGCTCTTTTCCTTTTGAACTATCTTCCTTCTTGCGCCATCTGCTGTGTGTCGTTCCTGTATTTGTGCTCATTGCCCATGTTATAGATTACTCATCACCATACGGTATGGTGTGTTTGTGAACATCGTTTGTTGTGTTTGTGAGCATCGTTTGTTGTTAGAGAAAGAAGGATCTATCATAAAATGATTCAGAAGAGTCCACTTAGAGGATGTTTTTCCTAAGATGTGTAATTGTGTTTATGAAGTTCGCTTTATGAAAGTCTTTGTGTTATCACTTTGCTTTATGCATGTAATGGCAAGAGAATTACTATATAAAGCACACAAAATACACTTTCTCCTTTGTTTTATGCACGTAAGAATGCCATGGAAATTCCTATCTAACACACCTGAAATTCACCCCTTCCTTTTCTTGAGGCACGTAAGAATAGCATGGAAATTACTACTCTTCCTTTGTCTTAGGTACATGCGAATGGCATGAAAATTACTACCTAACGCACGCGAAATACACTCCTTGTTTTACTTGAGACATGTAAGAATAGCATGAGAATTCCTATATAGAGCACCTGGAATACACCCCTTGTTTTGCTCGAGACATGTAAGGATAGCATGAGAATTCCTATAAAAGGCACACGAAACACCCCCCAATCATGAAGAAAATCATTTCTTCTGAAATTTCTCTTTTAAATATTTTGCAGTCTCAATAATAATTCATAACTTTGCACTCGCTTTCAACAAGGAAGCAGGTTGACTACAATGTAACCTTCTGGAGAGATGGTAGAGTGGTCGATTACAACGGTCTTGAAAACCGTCGTACCGAGAGGTACCGGGGGTTCGAATCCCTCTCTCTCCGCTAATAGGCTTTAAAAGGTCTTCACAA
>ERZ773254.481-NODE-481-length-22389-cov-3.247605_pt1 | contig 22389 bp, 40 predicted proteins | sample MGYA00580516_ERZ773254 | MGnify/ENA primary metagenome ERZ773254 (study PRJEB29015, sample SAMEA2738158) | human oral metagenome | biome: human oral; feature: human-associated habitat; material: saliva | place: China | collected 2192 ...
TAATGTACGGATTAACTAATAATGCATCCTTTACATATTCAAACAGATCATATTGGCTAGGTGTATCATTAGGCTTTTTCCCAATGAATTGTTCAAACTCAATGCCATAATCATCATAATATGCTCTATAACGGTATCGCTCTACTCTTAATGTTTTCCACACCCATACTTTTATTGCATCATTCCCTGTTACATATTTATGATTACCATTTCTATCATATTGATAGGTATCTCGTTGAAAGTCCCAAGCTAACTCTTTGCATAGTGGCAGGTTTTTATTTACGTCAATGCTACTTGGTGTATTCCCTTTCATAAATGGATTACTCATTGCCGTCTAACCTCCTACATTTTCCATATACAAAGTACTGCTCTGCTGTACTTTCATCATCACCTACTATCGGAATTAACATTACTTTATCGCCTATATGCCATGTATCAGTCATAATTCTGGTCTTTGTGTAATCATTATGAATTTCATGTGTATGGCTAGAAAACTCTGCATATCCCCCACCACCTGCTCTTGGTTGCGTTTCTGAAATGATATGACCTTTAGATTCTCTATAATGCCCTTGTAACCAATATTCATCAACCCACAAAAAGTTACTATTTAATTCCATTCCATTGAACGATACAACTAGATTCGGAGGTGGTGATACTATCGTACCAATTCCCGGCATTGCTTGCTTGCCTGCATTTCCGCCCACGTTACTCATGATACCTAATATTCCTGTATAAGGATCATTGTTTTTCTTCGGCACTTTCACCCTCTCCTTCCTCTGGTTCTCTGATGTACTCTAGATTCAATTCCATTGTATGTGTATTATTTTCAAATGTATGAGTGTCAGACTTAATGAAGAATACTCCTTTTAGTTGCTCTTCTTCAATTACTACAGAATAGCCTGCAATACATTGTATATTCCCTAGTGCAGAAATACTTGAGTCCATTTTAATTCCTTTAATTTTCGCCTTAGCTTTAGCTGCATTATCAACAGGAAACTTTGGCTTTTTAGGTGTACTTGTTGTACTAGACTTTTTCTTTTTAGTCGCTTTCTTTTCCTTTAGTTCTGGCTGATTTTTATATATATCTTGGAAAATACCATATTTTTTTATTAGCTCATCCTCATTATCTATCCGAATTACATTACCTGCTGCATCAACAGTTTTTACTCGGTTTACCATTTCTTCAATAGACTCTGAATGTGATGAGTTTATTACATCGTATGTATCTCTCGCTATATAGTCTTCAATGATTGTCCCTTTTTCAATCAAATTAATTCCACCTTCTAATAATATTGCGGTGAAATCTTTTTGAATATCAGCCTTTGTTTTCTCAAACAACATTTGAAAAACTTCTGTACATGTTTTTTTATCTGCCACAAAGTTTACTACTGTAGGTATATCTGGTAATGTCCCTACAGGTACTTCAACCTCTGCGCATACACGCTTGAAAGCATCAACTACATTTGTAGCATAAAAAACTAAACTTACTTTAGACTTTGCTAGGTATATCATCCCATCATAGCAAGTAATATCATATGTATTGTCATTTGTATTTCTTTTTCTAAAGAAAACACGTCCAGTAAATATCTTTGCATTATCTACTGTCACTTCAATACGATCACCTAAATCAATTAAATAATTCGGAAATGATATATCTTTAGGATTGTAAGCATATGAAAACTCCAACTTTCTGGCAGCTTCTTCTCTATCACCGCTCCAAGTGAATTTAGAAATAAGATGTGTAATATCTACTCTTTCATCCTTTTCATTAATATGTTCTATTAGTGTAATCATAGTGGCCACTCCTTACCATTCATTTTTAATGACCGCTTAGATACTTTTAAAACTGCACCAATTGGACTTTTACCAGCTTTAACCATCATCTTATACATGTTTAATGCCTTTTTACCTTGTTCAGCTATTGGCATTATTTTTGATACGGCCTTATTTGCTGTATCCATGAAATGTTCTTGTGGATATGATGTTACAGCTTGCTCTTCTGGAGCTTCTGCGATTCTACTATGTAATCCTGTAGTATCATTTTTTATCTCTGATGTTGGTTTTATATATCTATATTCTTTGAGTGTCATCTCATAATATACATCACTTGTTCCGTCATGCTCATCATGATTAAATGCCTCAATTGAACAGTACATAGAAATTGAGGTATTTGAAATTAAAATCTTACACGGCTTACCACTTGTAGCAAATCCATCTATTTTCCTTACTAGGTTATAAGGATTTGTTTCATTTGTTTCTGACCACTCATATTTTTGTGCAGGGAAAAAGCCTTCAAAGGATAGTGTCTGAAGGCCTCTTTTCCCCAACATATTAATTTCACCAATAGCATTGATATTCAAGGTGCTATTGTTATATGTTCGTCCCACCTTAAATGAAGCTGGCGTTACTGGCAATATAACATTTTGGCCTGCACAGGATAATGTAAACTTACATCCCTGTGGTATTCCTTTACCTCCAAAGAAGCTCATAATTGCATCAAAAAATGACATTATACTGCTCCCTCCATTCTATTAATAGAACGTTTTTGTAATTGGTAATGAATTTGCTCTGCAATTTCAAATGTTAATTCTTCTACAGATTTTCCATCATTACGAACATTAAGATTAGCTATATTTACATTAATGCTATTACCAGAAGAACTACGTTTCCCTTGATTATATGCAGTATTTAAGGATTGTGCATGAGGTATTACTTGTGCTCCGCTTGGTAAGTTTACTATTTCAGCCCCACGATCATGAATCATGGCAGGGCCACCTTTCCAGTTATCAGTGCCAGAATATAGCAAAGGGATATTTAATGGTCCAAAGTGTGAACCACCAACACCCGGTACCCAGTCTGGAATGTCTACTGAAATGCCGTTGACCGCCGAAATCAAACTATTAATTGATGCTTTAATACCTGCAATAACTCCATCAAATATACTTTGGATTGGCATGACAATTCCCTCAAAGATTTGAACGATACCATTCCATGCCATACTCCAATTTCCTGTAAATACGCCTACAAGAAAGTCTGTAATACCACTTAATACAGTTGTAATTCCATTTACAACACCTTCAATCACAGTTAATGCAAATGTAAGTATCCCTGTAATTCCAGCAATAGCTACATTAAACCCTACCACTAATGCCCCTAATGCTACTGCAAGCGGTCCACCAATCAATACTTTAGCTACCTTACTTACAACAGTAAAAATAATATTTAGGAAAGGTGACATTAGTTGGTAAATCCTACCAAATGATGTGGCTACTTGACTAATTAGTTTTCCAAAAGCATCAGCTACTTTCGATACTATTGGCTGTAAAGCAGTAACAATTCGACTAACTGCACCTTTTATGATTCCTACAAATCCTATAAAGGATTGTCCTATGCCTTCTAATACTGGTTTTACTTTGTCAAAGTTTTTATAAATTGCTAGCCCTAATAAAGCAATTACGCCTATCGCAATCCCTACAGGTCCAGTAAGAACTAATGGTATTAATCTACCTATTATAGGTAATACCCTCATAGCCACGCTACCAATACCACTAAAGGCTCTTGCAATTCCTTTAACAGATACTTCTAACAACTTATTGTTAATGCTTTGGCCTCTTAATACTTTGCCGACATTTGCATATGTCCGCATCAAGGAACCTATACCACTTGTAATAGGCCCTAATATTTTAGCAAAAGCAGTAAAGCCTACAATACTAAGTCCTACATCAATTGCCGTATTCTTAATGGCTGGACTTAAATTAGTAAAGTATTTAGCTAGATTACCGATTGTGTCAGCCACCTTCTGTACCCTAGGCTGCAATACATCTGCAAAGCTAATAGCTAACGCCTCTACTTTACTTTCTAAATCCTTGAATGACCCAAGCAATGTTTTCTTCATTATATCTGCTTGTGCTTTAGATGAGCCTGTTGCAGAATCCATTGAACTACGCATATCATCGTATGCTTCCTTAGTAGTGTTTAATACTGCTAATAATGCAGATGTAGATTCTGTTCCTGCAATATCACCTGCTAACTTAAATTTTTCAGCTTCAGTTAGACCTTGCATTTTAGTTCGCAATTGATCATATACTTTGCCAAGTCCAATAAATTTTCCTTGTGAATCGGTGGTAACAATGCCTAATTTTTGTAATGCTACTGCTGCTTCTTTCGGAGGATCTATTAATCTGCTTAACATCATACGTAATGCACGGCCACTCGTTGATGCCTCAATGTTGTTATTACTCATGATAGCTAGTGATGTAGATAGCTCTTCTACCGAGATTCCTAATGCAGCCGCTGGAGCACCTGCATATTGAATTGCATTCCCAAAGCCAATCATGTCTAATCGTGATTTGTTTGCAGCCATTTGAATTACATCGGCCATTCGTGTAGCATTTTCTGCCACATTGCCTTCTTGTAGCCCCCATGTATTTAGTGCACCCGATACAATACTTGCTGTGGTTTCCAAATTTTCCCCAGATGCAACAGATGCTTCTACAATTGATGGTAAAGAACTCATAATTTGACTAGCATTCATGCCACTTGCAGCTAAACCATCCATAGCTTCTGCCGCTTGAGTAGCACTTATAGGGAAATCTGCACCTAGCTGTTTCGCAACATCTCTTAGTTTAAGCATTTCATCATGTGTTGCACCTGCTTTTGCACCGGCTGAAGTTACTGCAGAATCAAATCCTACAAAGGCTTTAACAGAGGCGGCCCCCATACCAACAATAGCAGCAGATACAGGCATTAAAGCATTACCAATTCCGCTAATACCTCTACCTATATTCTGTAGATATCGACCTTGCCTATCTGCCATATTAGCAGTTGTAGCCATTTGTGAATTAATCCCAGATAATACGGATGTTACACCATCATGTAACCGCATCACCAAATCAATTACTTCACTCATTTTTTACTCGCCTCCTCTCTGTCCTTAATTTCTTGCATCATAAAAGCACGGAGGACTATACGCTCTCCGTGCCCCATTTCATGAAATTCCGATGGCATTACATCATGATTGACATACATGTAATAGGCAAGATTTACATCACCATCGGAATATATTAGTTTTTTACTTCATTGATTACTTTTTTAATGGCTTTATCACCATAACCAGATAGAGCCAATACTTCACGTGCAATTAGCTCAAGTTCACCAGCTTTAAATAGCTTAGTGAATAACGCCTGTTTTGATGGCACTTGGAATTTTTGTAATAATTCTTTAGCGCCGAAATCAGGCGAAACAATACCATCAGTTACAACAAACTGTAAGAATTGACTTTCATCAGCAATACCATCTTCAGTAGCCAACATGCGAAGGTCTGCAATACGTTTGTAACTAATTTCCTTTACTGTAACAGTAAATGGTTCATTAAAAACCTCAGACAATCTAGTAATTTCTAAGTCTTTTTTAGATGCCTCTTTTAATGTATCTAGGTCTTTTTCCATTAACTTATCAATGATATTGCTCATCTATTAGTCCTCCACTTTATCAATCACGTCAAATTCTGTAAATGTAAAGTCTACAGATTCTTCTACCAATGCGCCTACTTTCCAATTGGCAAGGTCTAGAGAATCAAAAGTTACATCATACAAGGTTACTGTTTCTACACCTTTGGCATCAGGATCATCTAATTGAATTACCAATTGGCACACAGTAGCTTTACCTTTTTTTAAGTTTTCAGCCATTTTACTAATCATCAAAGAAGATACTTTGTTCATAGTTAAACTGCCTGTACCTTCATAACCAACATATTTATATTGTTTACTCATTGTCTTGGCTTTTTTAACTTCTTCTTTGCTTAATTTAATTGTAGCTTTAACGGCTGTAGCTTGTGATACCAAAGAACCATCTAACCATACTTGCCCATGAGAGCCTGTCATTACCTGTTGCGCTGCAAAATTCTCCATGTGTTCCTCCTATTAAATATTAATTGGTAATTGGATATCTTCCATTGCATCAAGCGGTCTTACTTTTGCTTTTATGAATACAATTTTCTTAGTATCCAATTTTTTAACTTCATCATCACTCATTTTTGCTAATTCTTCTTTTGTGAATAAGCCATGGGATAATTGGTATGTTCGAACTGCTTCACAATCAATCTCACATGTAGAATAATCTTTTTGTAGCAATCGTTCATTTTCTAATTGTTTGAAATAACCTAAAATTGCACTAATTAACAAACATTTGTTCTCGTAATCATTTGTATATTTACCAATATAAGAATCTTGTGCGGTTTTTCTGATATCGTCATAAATCATATCCATAATGTCTACAATTTTAATTGTTTGATATCCTTCTAGTTTTTCTTGGCTTGTTGTTACCAAAGAGTTCATGGCACGGCTCATTTTAAACTTTTCGCCATCATACCAAATGAAGAATTTACCTTCATTTACCATTGCATCCATTTCATCTTGAGTGTGTCTATCACAATCAATTACTTCTGCTAATGGTGCATATGTAGCACTTTGTGTCATATTTGTGCCTGCAACAAGACCTGCAATGCGTGCGGTATATTCTGCTGCTTTATACTCACGATCTGCTGTAACAACCTTAGTGTTACCAAAATTGATTACACCTTCGTAATCTGCATTAGAACCCGGCAATACCACCTTAATTTTTTTGAATTTATTCTCACGTGCTGTTTTCACCCACGTTGCAACATACTCTAATTGAGCAGTTTCAATTGTCGGAATTGCTAAATAATCAAAACGTTCTGTTAGCATTGCTTTTAATGGTTCTTGGAATCTATCTGCACCAGCTTTATCGCCACCTTGTTGCATCATATATACAACAACTTTCAAAGGTGGTTTGTTATAACCTTTTAATGCTTTTAAGATGTAATCCTTGTTTTTATCAGATAGTTCCTCTGGAATATCATCTACTGTATATACCAAGAATGGATTTGGTAATACTTCGTGTCCATTAGTTTTTGTTGCTAGTTTATCAATTACTTGCTTTGTATCTTCTAAAATCAATGCAACAATCCCACGTTGAGACCGTTGAATGGCTTCAATACCAGCTTCAATAAATTTAACTACAACCGTAGGCATTCCTAATTTAGCCATTATTTATCCTCCACTTCTACTGTTAACGAGACGTCACCCATCATGACACCTTCTTCTTTCATTTTTTCAATTCGTCCTGTTGTATCCATAAATGTGATATCCATTGTGATTTGTAAGATATCGTCTTCCTCTCCTACTCTATCTTGCTGAATATCATCCACATGTAAGTAACGATCACCAACAGAAAATCCCATTTGAAACAATATTAAAAATTTATCAAATACTGTTAAATAGTGTTCTTCATCCTTATCTTCATTGCTAGGAAAATATGTAGCAATGATAGTTACATTTCTTTTAATGAAGTTCTTTGTTTGCATCTCTGAACTCATTAAAAGTTTTACAAAAAAACACGGCATAGTGAACTCTTCTAAAACCTCATCACTATATACCGTGCATTTATATTCTTCATGTATTTTCTTTGCCACAGCTTTCCATATTGCCACTTGTGATAATCGGTTAGCCATTCTTTATCTTCTTCCTCAGCTTTTTAAACATGTGCCCACCAACAGCTTCTCTTATATCATTACGATTCTTTTCAACTGTTCGTTTAAAGAAAAATGTCCCCTGTTTGAATCCTTTAATTTTCCCATGCATAGTTTTCATCACATGCCCACGTTCAACTAAATGAAAATGAGGTGATGTATTTCGCAAGGTTGCTTCTAGCGTACTGCTACTATTACCATTGATTGCCATTTTCCAGCTCTTGGAAATTTTGCGTTTTCTACCTTTACCAATAGGTGATGCGCTAACTAATTCCTTTTTCATTCGGTTAGCTTCTTTCCGCATAGCTTTTTCCGCCTCTAATGGATACTCTTTAATGTACGAGTCCAGTCTCCCCATGAAAGTTTTTATATCCATTATTTCCCTCGTTTATAGATATGACACATCAATTCTAATTTTGTATGCTCTTCATATGGATCAATTACAGTTTTAACTTTATAGACTACATCCTTATATCTGATTAACACACCCTCAGTTATTCCACTTCTATATCTGATTGTAATCTTATATAATTCGTCTACTTTTTCTTTATACATTTCCAGATATTGCCTACCACGTAATGGTTCAATACGTGCCCAAATTCTATTTGGAATTAGCCTTACTAATTTTTGCTTAGTAATTCCATTGCTTTCAATATCTTGATACGCCAGTACTTCAATTCGTTTCGTTAATCTTCCGATTCCGTCTATATTAAGCATTCTCTGTCACCTCTTTAGGATAATTTTTAGATAGTGCAATATGACGAATTATAGGAGCTAGCGTGAATGGTAAATCATGAACAAATGTTTTTGAGGAAGTTGCCTCACGATTTTCGTACCAATGAGCAACCATATATTGAACGGCTCTACGGTATAATGGCTCGTCAATATATGGTTTCCCAGTCATTTGCTCAATATACGTGACAGCAGCAGAGATAGATTCATCGATAAACATATCATCTTCTGTGATATCTTCATCAATTCGTAAATAAAGTTTTACATCTTCTACCGTCAACATAAATTACACCTATGCTTTCTTCGCTAATTTAACCAAAGAATTTGTATCGACAGGCTTGCCGTCACAAATCATTGTAGATTTACGAACAATATCATCTGTTTCGTTATCTTCATATGTTTTTACACCAATTTGATAGTTAGTATTTAATGCATAATCTTCAAATCGATAAATGAACGCTACAATATCACCTGTTGTAGCCGCATCAATGTTTTTAAGATAAGGCACAATCAATACGCCACGACCAAGAATAGAGCGTTCTGGTTTCCCTCCCATGCCATAGTTAACACGTGCAATTGGTTGACCATTCTTATCTGTCATACCTTCAATGTTCATAAAGGTTTTCTTTGTCATTACCCAAACAGAGCCTTCTTCATATTCAACAGGTAGTTCGCCTTCTGCTTTTACAAGTGTTGCATAGTCAAAGTCTTTAACATCTAATTTCACGCCAGCAGTCGCATCCTTTAAAATGCCTGTAGGTTGACCATTACCAGTACCATTGATAATAGCATTCTCAATAGCTTTAACCATTGCTTTGGATACGTTATTAGAAATCATATTTTCAAACGCAGATAATGCCATTACAGATGTTTCTAAAGAAATAGATACTCGGCATTGTAGTTTGAAGTGACCAAATTGGATGTTACCAGTTGTTGCTTTTTGACGATCAGAACCTGTTCCTTCAGCAACCCAAGTGGCCACAGGCATCACATTGCTTGTAGGAATTGCAAGACCAGATTTAAAGTTTGTATTGGTAACTAATGGCAATACCATACCAACACTTTCCATTTTTTGAACAATCTTGTTCAAAACTGTAGGTGGAATTACCGCACCAATATCTGTAGTTAATGTGTTTTCATTTTGACGTAATTCAGCAGGAATTGGTGTATTGTTCATTACATATTGCATGAATGCATTACGGTATTCTACAGAATCGAATACTTCTGCCCCTTGTGCACGTTGTTCTGCTACAGGTACAGGCACTGTAGTAGCGGTAGGAACAGTATTCAAAATTGCTGTTCTACGTTCTAGTTCAGTTTCTTCTGCTTCCAATGCACGCAACTCAGTTTCAATTTCATCAAGATTCAAGTTAACTTGTGTAGTATCTTCCAACATTGCACGTAATTCTGCTCTACGTTGTCTAATTTGTTCCAAACGATTCATATTATTTCTCCTTTTGGGTAATAAAAAAACACGCTTACTGCGTGTCTAATACTTTATTATGTCATGGCCAATAATGTTAGCCGTTTTCTTTTTTCGATATCTTCATATCTCTCATAGTCTCCATTTGCTCTAGCACTAACCGATGTGCCTTTATAAGCAGGGTTATCTACAATAGATACATCATATACCGCTTTTACTGATTTAATTTTTCGTGTGTATACTTTATTTTCTCGGTCAATCTCTTCTTCTTCACCATTAACAATAAATGCAAATGACATTTTATTTAGATCACCACGTTTAATTAAAGAATACACATCATTTCCAATCGAAGTGTCTGCTACATCACCTGTCAATTTCAATCCTTTTTCATCAACAGTTAACTGTAATGTTCCACTAGCGGTTCTAGCAAATAGCATACCGCCATGATTGTAATTTAATACGCATTGACTAAAATCAGTATTATCAAATGCGCCTGGCAAAATTACTTCACGATATTCATACCCAGTATAATCAGATTTCCAAATTAGTGTTTCTTCGTTAAACACTGCAGCATATCCTTCTACTGTTCGTGTTTGAATATCATCAGTATCATTCTGTATCGCTTGCACCGTCATCATTCGGTGTTCCATTTTTCGGTTCTTCCTCATTTGTATCACCTCCTTTCGATGCGTTTATTTGATATTCTGAAAGGTCTTTATACTTAGCGAAGTTTAAACTTACAAGACGTTCATCTCCACCTTCAACACCTTCATAGCCAAAGATTTCACGGATTTCATTTACTGTAACAGCCCCTGTAGGTAATAGCGTTTGACAAATTTTAATCCTACTTGCTACAGACATATAAGATAATCTATTGCTTTCAACTATTACTTCATTTCCATGTCCCTTTTCACGGCTTGTAAACAGTTTTTCTGTAAATTCCTGTGTTAGCTTAATGGCAATTGGCTCTAATACAGATTCATAAAACGCTATATATTCATCTTCCGTGTAATTACCACTTACAATCTTTTCATTTAAACCAAAGTGCTTATACACCATATCTCTTGCAAAATCCATTTGACCTTTATTAAAGGTACTGATAGTTGTTGTTAACTGTTGGAATGTTGCTTTATTATCCAATGTAGCAATCCCACTACCATTTGCATTTGATACATAACGATCAGTAAATTTCTTCCATAGTTCCTGTTGGTCATCTTCACGAACAGTACCCTCAAAATTGATAATCCCTCGTAAAGAGTTACCATTTTTTACAGAGTTTATAATTGCGGCCTTTACTGCATGCAATAAATCCAAGTCCTCTTTTAATGCTCTTGAGTTATCTTCACCAAATAGCTGATGACTGTTAAAATGCCGTTTAATATGAATAACCGCATCATACAGTACAGTCATACTTTTGCCATTAATAAATTGGAATTTAACATATAAATTGCTATCCTTATCCACTTTAACTTCTACACTTCCAAAGTCTAATGGATATAGGCCTTCAATCACGCCATTTACATCACGTTTTACATAAATGAATGCGTTATTGTAATTGAAATATTGTGCAACTACCTTTTCCAAAAATTCACTTGCCGTCATAAATGGATTTGGTCTTGTTCCCAATATGTGGTTAATTGATAAAGACCCCTGTACCATACCATCACTTGTTCGTCTGATATGTTTAAGCTTCATTTTCCCTAAATGTCTAGCAATCGTATCAGTACAATCTCGAAAGGTTGTATCTGTATACGGAACGCCACTAAAAGGTGTGAATACATTAGTATATCCATCTAGAAATTCTGCACCAGTTAGATTAGCTTTATCTGTATTTCCAAATCCAAATATTTTATTAAAGATATTTCGATAGTTCATCTTCTCACCTCCTTTCCTAAATTACATTGTGGTAATCCTCTTGGTTTCGTTCATACTCAACGTATGCATCTAACATTGATGCAAAACCATCAATCCTTTTCTTTGCATGAATAGATTTCGTTGGTTGGATATTGCCATTACGATCTACATCTATTTCCACGTTAGCCATACACCATTTCAATATAGGATTGTTATCATAGTTGATTAATTTTGCTTCTAATTCTGCACCTAACGCTTTCATTGGGCCACTCAATGTTTTCTTGCCTTGAATGACTGGGTTCATTACAGAACGCCCAAATTCTGATTTCATATCTTCTACAAAATATACTGCACTCCATCCGTCATACCCACATTTATATAAATAGATATCATCTTCCATTTGTCTTTCTTTGAACCATTCAACAATCAGCCGATAATCTATTCGGTTGCCTGGTGATTTTCGTACGAAGCCCCTCTTGTACCATACATCATATGGCACCTTATCTTCTTGTACTCGTTTATCAAACAAATCTTCTGGAATCCAGTACATTTGCTTAACGTATTTCACAGGATCATTAGGCACCATAAATAATAATGTTGCACATGTTAGGTCTGTTGTTCCCGATAAATCTATACCACCAATCCCATATCGTGGCTTTAACTCTGCTATATCAAAAGTAGCCGTATTGTTAAGTTGTTCAAATGTCAAGAATGCTTCCGATGAAGTTTCACGAATGTTAAAGTCTTTTGTTAAAAGGTTGGTAACATAGATAGGATTATTTTGTGCGGTTTTTACCTTTTCAGCTAATTGGCTTGCACTCTTAATAGTTCCTAGTCCCGGATTAGCCTTTGCCCAACAATTAGGGGCAGTCCATTCCTTTCGGCTGTCTAACTCATAAATGATTGGTAATATCCTTTCATTTTGGTACCCCTGTTCATCATCGTAACCATCTACTATTTGGCATGCTTCATCATACTTAATATCGTATATACTTTCACGCACAGTACCAGCTGTACTAGTGATGATAGTCAATGGTTGTTCCCTTGCGCTCATGCCATCAACGATTACATCATACAGATTTTTGTCCTTGATAGCATGTAATTCATCAATAAGCGCTCCGTGTACATTAAGCCCGTCTAAGCTATTTGATTCTGATGATAACGGTACAAACTTACCGTCATTCACATCGCACAATATTCGATTGACCCGTACATGACAAACCTTGTTTAGCGACTTTGATTTCTTAATCATTTTCGCTGCTTCATCCCATATAATTTTTGCTTGGTCACGTTTCGTGGCAGCGCTATATATTTCAGCACCCATCTCACCATCAGCAACCAATAAAAAAAGGCCTATTGCGGCCGCTAGAGTGGACTTACCGTTTTTACGTGCCACAATAAGAATTAGTTCCTGGTATTCTCTTACTTTGGTATCTTTATCTACAAACCCAAAAAGAGCTGCAATCAAGGCTTTTTGCCATAATTCAAGCTTTACAGGCTTCCCAGCCCATTTACCTTTAGAGTGTTTACAGAACAGTTCAATGAAATCAATTGCAACTTCTGCCCTGTCTTTGTCATAAATGTATTGACTAGGGTTTTCTAACTTATCGACTAAATGCTTGTATACTCTACGAACACGATCAGATACAACTATTTCACCATCAATAATTTGGTTATAGTATTCTCTGATTGGGTTCATCGTCTAACACGTTCCATAATAAATTTTTTAAATTCTTCATCATCATCTTCATTTTTAGTCTGTGGCAACTCGCTCAACAGTACTTTTATGATAGCAATATAATTTTTCATCAACGTGTTATATGCCTTAGATTCAGTCGATTCTTTTTTACCAAATTGATTATTTCCATTGCAGTATTCTTCCACAAATCCAACTTTTTCTAACTGAATTTGTAGCTCATCTAACTGCATTTCCATGTGTACAGCTTGCTCAATTGATTTTCTGATTAACTTTTTCTTTTCTTGTGGAAGTTCCTTGAAAATCTTGTTATATTCTGCAATCCTCTTCTTTTTTATTTTTTCTTTTTCTTCATTTGTCAACTCCAATCACTCCTTTGTTAACCACACCCCTCACATGTGCGACCTGTGTTTTAAACGAAACTGCTGCCCCGGTGTAGAAAAAAATATTTTCACCATAAAAATATGGGGGGGAGTCAATTATTATCACATTCATTATCATTTACGGCTACTAAATCACCAAGCTCATCGAATATCATTCCACGTGTCGGTCTAACTAATAGGCTTGCACCACTCGTCAATCCATTAGGTGTAGTCATAGCATCTATCTCTGCATGTATAGCATTATGACATTCAATACATAAGAACATAAGATTATCCCAACCATACGCAACCGCATCATTGGTGATGTTGTTTGGGTTTAGTGGTTTTTTATGATGCACTACCCAACGCTGTCTAGTCCCATCTGTCTTATTGATACTTTTTAATCCATGGCATCTTTCACATATATATAGTTTTGATTCTGCATATGCTTTTGCACATCTTCTCCATCTATATGAGTTATAGAAATTTTTAGAATAGTCTTTTGCCATTTTTTAAAATGTCCCCTTTTTTTCTAGGCCACCACATTTTATACATCATATCCCATTGCTCTACGATTAATTGCATATGCTTCATCGTATGTAATACCCTCACGCTCTGCTACTTTATTTAAGCAATCATCTTTAGTTGGATATTGTCCACTGTGTGTATTGATATGACATTGTGTACAGAGTTGTATTAAGTTTTCCTTAATATCTCCACCACCACTACCACGTGTATTAATATGATGTGGTTCTATGTTTGTCCGTTGTCCACATATCTCACATCGTGTAGATCTGACTTCTTGAATTGTTTTCTTTGATGTAATTCTTTTGTGCTTCATAATTCCTCCCATAAACTAAAAAGGACCGCATCATATCGTGTTATGCGGCCTTGATATGATGAAGTCCTCTTTAGGTATGTAGTTTTTTAAGGAGGCTTGACGTGTTCAACCCGTTCATGCCCACATACAGTATCTCATATATTGAGTGTCAAATAATAGCAACCTTTTTATAAATTTCCTCAAAATTTTTAATTGCTCTTTTATGCAAGTTATGAACATTCTGCCTTGAACAATCTATTAGTTCTGCTACCTTTTCCCATGTACATCCATTAATGTACCTATCAACTAATACCGTCCTTTGTTTTGTACTGCGAATTTGATTGATCATAAACCTTGCTCGTTCTCTCTCTTGTAGGTATGTACTCCATTCTTTCATAATCTCATCTGTAACCGCATCAAGATTCGCTACTTTATCTGCAATAGTAATTGGTTGCCCTCCACTCACTTTATCCTTACTATAATCAATGGCTTGTAAACTCATAATATCTTGTCTTATTCTAAATATTTCTCTCTCCTTACATCTAATATTCAAATCAGTATCACGTATCTGATTTAAATATTCCCTTCCTGTCATCGGCTTTTATCTCCCTGTTCCTTTAATCTATCGGTCCATTCTTTCCATGTATATATTGGCATCCCTTTAGCTATTGCAAATGACCATTCCCCAATACATCCTTTAGATGTTTCCCAGTCACCACATAATACTAATGCATCACATCTATTTAACATGTCCAAGCATATTTTTAATCCTTTTGAATACGGTTTATCAAAGTACAACATGCTGAAATTATGAAGAGGTGATAGATATGTATTGTTTTTATCTAGCATTACTAGGTTTTCCATGATTGTATCAATTGAATACTTATTGGCTTTATTTCCGCCAAATGGATGCGCTACATATATTAATTGGTCTTTAATCATTCTCTTCCCCTTCTTGTACTAGATCATTGATATGAAATGTTTCACCCTCAACCGCATCATCTTCTAATTCTTCTTCCCATAGTGTCCCCTGCGCTCGTGCTCCTTGTACAAACATTTCAATTTCTTTTACTAATGGAATAAGCTTTTCTGGTGCTTCATCTATTACACTTAACCACGATGTACTAAGTGTACATTCATCTCCATACTTATTTGTGATTATAAGTACATACTTTGCTTCTGTAATTACCTTTGGCATCTCCTTATGCCATTTGAAGCTAATAGATTTAATTTTCATCCATTCTTGTTTAAATAATTTGAATACCTTAAATGCCTCATTTACTAATATTCTTGCTTTAACATACGCTTCTAATATTTCTGGCCTAAAATCATCTTTTGTGACCAATTGATATGTTTCAGTAATACCAGCATTATTTACTTTCTCATACTTTACTTTCTTTTTATCACCAAATCCAATGCTTAGTATTCTCATCTTCATTTCCCTTTCCGTTGTTTATCTTCGCACACCCAATCCCCACAGAGTACTTTATTTCGTTTGTTAGTGTGAAATTTCTTCCCGCACTGTACACAGTATCTTGTGTATTTAAATGCTTTCTCTAATCTTGCTTCACGTTCTTGCTCTATTTGTTCCTTTGTCTTTCTAGGCTCTACTGGTTTGCCTTCTCTACAGTTTGGACACCATGTGTTATGACTATCTGGTGTGAATAACCTATCACATCTATGACATTTTCTTTGCATGTTTGCTCCTTAATCTCTTACAGTGCAGCTATACCCTTTTAGCTTTCTCATCCTGTGCCTAATGGTTCTTACGTTATCCCCAACATATTTATAGGTATCTCCCTGTATATTCTTCTGCTCGTTATATTCATCTAGCTTTGCTCTCCATTGTATGTAGCTTTCACATTTACTGTGACACCCTACCTCTCTGAATTGGCAACCCCTGCATGGTGTTTTCATAATAACTCCTCGCCCATTGGTCTAATACTTTGCTTACTTTATTTAGCTTATATATGCATTTTCTTATTCTTGCTTTTAGTAGCTCTTCTGAGGGAGTAACCACATAGCCCCAGTATGGTATAAATACCTTTTTTGCTTCTTTTGTTCGGCACTTTATAATATGATCATGTGCTTTGCATACATTCCTGCATCTATCATTCATGCTCATACCCCTCTAATTTATTTCCTATTACTTTTGCATTTCCGTTATTCATAACAAATGCTAAATCAAAATCTAGTACCGCATCAGATTGTTGATGATTGATTGCTTTGCATCGCCATTGAAATTTATCTGTACTGTAATATACTTCCGCTACCAATGGAGTCTCTTGTACTGATTTACAATCAAACTCTATATGGTCCTTTTCGTATATTCTTTTCCCTAGCGTGTCTTTTGCTTCGCTTCCTCTGCATAGTGTTCCGTCCTCAATTGGTACCCATGCATATGTATCATTTTCTACTGCTAGTAATCTTATTTGTGAGTAGCTTTGCTTTATTTCATCACTGCTTACCCATTCTGACCTATTCAAGTTCTTTCTTAGACCTTTATATACTAATGGCTTCATGCTACCTCCTCACATATGGCATTAATACCACGTTTCTTTAGGAGTTCATGTATCATCAGTCTGCCTTTTTGTGTCCATCGTGTTGATACTTTGCACTCTAATCTCCCATCAGTAGTCATATATGTATGTGTCTTAGTCTTTGTGTACCCCTTATGCATTAGATCACTGTACAGAATCCATTGCCCATTTACGCTACGTTGAATATGTGCTTCATGGAGTATCTTATTTAATGCAATCGCACTTAATCCATAGTCATAAGCAATCTGTGTTACAGTTATTGCATTTTGTGAGCTTAGAATTTTATCTACGTAGTCAACCTTTGGCTCATATTCCGCTATTTGTTGTTTCTGTTGCTCAATAATTGCCTTTGATTGGTTATGTGCTTCTACTTCATCTGCATACAATCTCAATGCTTCTGGTAGTGTCTTTGGTATATGTAGATCATAGCTACCTGTTTTCCTAATTTGTGGAAGTACTTCGCTAGTTACCCAACGTTTAAATTTCTTCGCACTTGGCATCTTTGATTTCAATATCAAGGAATATAGTCCAGACTCATTGATTAAATATGTCTCTCTATTTTGACCTGTGTCGGCAATTTGCCAACGCAGCTTATCTTCTTCATCAATATGTTTTCTAATTGCATCTGCAGTATCTTTATAGCCAAGTGCAGTTGCTACGCTCTTGGCCACAAAGTACACTTCATCTTCAATAATGATTGTTCTAAGTTCCCCAAACTCATTACTATTGAATAGTGTTGTTACATGGTTCATAACTTTGCTCCCTACTATTAGGTAATACTTCTTATATGACCTAATCATTTTATTTACTCACCGCATCAATTCAGCACATATTTTTATGTTCTATAAATCTTTGTTGGAGCATATGCAGGACAGTCTTCACATTCTTCTTTCTTTAGCCAATGTAATGTACCTGCAGTTTTACCTTTGAATACTTTTATTGATGTTTTTCCCTTAGGGCAAGATGATTTCACCCATAATGCACCGCTTTTTGCTGGTCCAAATGAATGACTACATATTTTTCTTGGTCTACCTCTTCGCATATTCTCTCCTAGAATGGAATATTTTCATCATCATCTACAAATCCATTTTCAAAATTACTTGCTCCGCTTTCATTTTGTTTAAGGCCATATGTAAGATTTTTGACTACAATCTCTGTGATGTATCTTTTACTTCCGTCTTTTTCGTAGGATCTAGTTCTTAATTCGCCATTTACTGCTACAAAATCACCTTTACGTAACCCACTGTAAAGTTCCGCATCAACCCAACATACAATGTTGTGATATTGTGTACTCTGTTGCTCATTCACATATTTATTGGTAGCTAGTCTGAATGTGAGTACTGGCTTCCCTGTTTTTGTATAACGTAGTTCTGCATCTGCTACTACATTACCGCTTAAAAATACCTCATTTACGTTTATCATTTATTTCTTCCTCCCATTTTTCACATTCTTTACTAATTACGCATAATGACATTATTGATACTCCTAGCATTGCCCCTATCACAATGCCTATTCCTAGTAGTTCCATGTTTAACCTCCTCAATTCTTATCAATCTATAAAATCTATAAGGATATCCTTCTTCTGATACAGACTCAACTACACTATCTGTTTCTACGTAATAGCCTTTTGGCGGTTGGATATAATCTCTCCATTCGCTCGGCTTTAAAATCTCTGTTTTTACTTTAGGTTTTTCTAAATTCTTACTACTATTCCATCTACGTTTAAATGCATCTTCTTTTTCTGAGTAGCAAGCACTCCTTTTCTCTTTCACAAAGTAACTTGCTAATCTCACTGCATCTTCTGCTCTTCCTTGATATAGCATCAACTTATGCATGCCATGTGGCCAAAGTTCATTCAGTTCATCTGAATATAGTTCTGCATTGTTGATGATCATGTGAAAGTGGATTCTTGTTTTCCCCTCTGCAATATAGATGTACTTTAATTCTTTACCCAATTTTTTATATCTGCGGTTTAGTCTTCTTGTAAAATTCTGAATATCTTTCTTTGCATCTTCCCATGTAGCTGGTTGTTCCTTATATGTGAGTGTGATGTAACAATCATTTGTAGTGAAGTTATTATCAATCAACATACGCAGCATTGCTTCTGCTTGTTTTTCATTTTGCTTTTTCTGTGCTTCTGGTGTGATGCTTTTCTTTTTTACACGCTTGCCATTCTTTCTATAGGTTCTTGATGTGTGATGATCAAGTACCTCTATCATATTTTTAGATATGACCTTCTTACGCTTCCTCATCGTAATTACTCCCCATGGTCGATTTGTTAATATGTTATATCTAGTTAATAAGAAAAGCCTTGAAATAAGCTTTTCTCTAGTCTTTCATGCCCATGTGTGATATAATTACGTTAGGTTTGGTACGTAATTACGTGCTTGATTAGGCTACTTTAATTAGTGGCCTTTTCTTTTTGCCTAGGATAATTGCAATGCATGTCACCTTGTTCAATCTCTAAATATCGGCATGCATCGCAATGTTCCATACATATAATCCCTTTGGCCTGTCTACAGTGTATGTAGGCATGGCTTTTTTTATTGCACTCATCACATATGCTGCAGTGTTTACTCATTACATGTCACCGCATCAAGCAGTATTTCTCTTGCCCTTAATGCAAGATATACTTTGTTTTCTTTAATTGGGCCCTTACCTGTTATGCGTAATACATATTCCCCTGTTTTTCGCTTAATAAAAATAGCGCATCCATTAGCAAGAATAGTAAAATCTAAACTTGCGCTTTTATTGCTTACACTAATTGATGTAATTCGTTCCTTTAAAACTTGCATTTCTTCATCATCAAACATTAAATATGTTTTTAGTAGATCTAGTGCTTTTTCTTTTTTGTCTTTCATGTTTTATCACCTCCTTAACTCTGCCTAACATCCAAATTGTGATGCCAGTTGTTATTGTTAAAACTATATTGATTAGTATTTGCCAGCCTTCTGCTTGCTCAATTCCTCCATATAGTCCTAATCCCAATATTCCCAAGCACCATTGCACGGTTGTAATTAGGTTTATAATGTTCATCTTCTATGCCCCCTTTAGCCACTTCATATGCTGCCCTTTCATCCATGCTTCAAACTTGTCTACATTGACTAAAGTTTGCTGTGGCCCCAACTGCATGCATATTTGGTCAAACTTGCCTTCATTGCGGATCATATCAATCCGCCTATAAATGTACATCTTGCTCCGTCCCCATATCTTAGCTAGTGTGCTAATAGGAACATACTTTGGTTGAACACTTTCCATTTTTACTACTCCTTCTAATCCGTCTTATTTTTCAGATAAATAAACTACATCAACTTTAATTCCTAGTTCTTCTAACTCTATAAGTGCATGCTCTAATTCTCGTTTAGCATTAGATGCTTTCTCATAAGCGAACATGAATTTATCTCCAGTCATTTTCTTCATAGGACCTTCTAATTGAATTGTTAACATAAACGACCCTTTCTATATTTCATCTTTCTTTCAGAATTGGTATAATCACCTTGAAAGAAGGTGCTTATCGTGACAAAAAATTCATCAAATCATTTAAAAGCTATACATAAACTTAATGAACCCCTTCGTAAATCAATGTATCCACCTGTAATGACATCTTTTTATGAATCACAATTACAACTTAGGCAAGAATACGATGATTACATTTCAGAAATTAAAGCCTATAAAGCTACTGCTTTTAATCTAAATGACAAAGAACTTAATGATATCTTGCTCTCTATCGCTAACGGTAAAAAATCATTTAATGATTTATGTGCTGTTATCGATGGCCTTAACTCAGCAACTATAATGAAGTATCTCTTAGATAAACCTGAAATGCGTGTAAATAATCCAACTGGCCTTAATCTTTTAGGCGACAACATAATTTCTCCCCCGAACCAAAAATTTTACTTACAATTAAAAACAATTCCTGATGACTTTTATGCTCCATATGAATTTGAACCTGATGAAGAGTTTGAGTTGACAATCCCCGGTGAGAATAGACTCTTTGAGATTCAATAAGCACTTGATGAAAAAGATAGTCGTAATAAAAGCTTAGACATTGCTAATCAAAGCTTAAAATCATCTAAAATAGCTAACACTTTAAGTGTGGTGGCAATTATTCTCGCTATTATTTCAATAGTTATCTCAATATTATTTAAGTTCTTTTAAATTATTGAAAATTTCTGAAGTATTTTAATTATTGCTATTATTAATGCTAAACTAGATATTCCTACAGCAATCCAGCTTATGGTGTAACTTATCATTGCTTGCCTATGTATTTCTTTTATAATTAAATGCCACTCTTCTTCTTTATTCATTTAGATCCCCTCTTGTTCTCTTACTACTTTCTTAACAACACCTAAATAACGTTCAGATTTTTTACCAATTCCAAATGCCTTTATTACAGCCATTGTAATAAGGGCATTTTCTACTTCATCCCAAAATGCTTTCGTATACCAAGCATCTTCAATTACTACTCTGTCCATAATGCTTTTCATTTGAATAAATGTTTTTGCTAAATTATTTACAGCCTCATCAACAGATAATCTATTGTCATGCTCTAATGCGTTCCTATCTATCACTACGTTATATCCATCACCTCTTGCTGCTTCAATAGCATCTAACAAATTCTGCCTTTTATCCCCAATATTTTTCATATGTTCCTTTAGTTTAGGATTTATATTGATTTCTATTTTTCCTGTAAATTCTTTCATTTGTATTTCCTCCATGCCTCCTTTCTCAGTGCTATAATGGTCTTGAAAGGAGGGGTGTTTATGAATATTAGTGAAAATGAAATTAATGCTAGCTGCTCTAAAGCAATCAGACAACTTAGTATTTCTTATGAAATGAATAGTTTTGTTAGATACGTTGCTAACGGCCAAACAGCTAATGCAGAAACTGAATTAAAAAAAATTCTTGAAAAAGCTATATCTAAATGTATTTACCATTCTCTTAACGATTTAGATTAAAGCTTGTTGAGCAAATCATTTATTGGTTTGCTCTTCTTTCATATAGTCATCTATCATAATGATTGAGCTGATATATGTTTTTACTGCATGTGAACGCAATTGTTCATCTACATCATCTTTATATGGGACTGTTAATACCTCTTTTAGTCTGTTTTTAATTAGTTCTTTAATTTCTTTCATCTGTATTTCCTCTGTATCAGTTATATCTAAACGTATTAAGAAAAACTTTTTCTCTTGAACCGTTCAATGAAGAATTGATGACCTTTACATTCAGCTAAACCACAATTATATTCTTTCTTTAATACCCAACAATCACATTCTTCTTTTAATTTCGCCCCACAATGTTCACAGAAGTTTCCATCCAGTGCTTCTACATTACATTTGGGGCATTTTACTTTTTCTCTTTCATTAGACTTCCCCTTATCCCCTCTTTTCCAGTGCTATAATTATCGTAA
>ERZ773254.492-NODE-492-length-22212-cov-7.631358_pt1 | contig 22212 bp, 37 predicted proteins | sample MGYA00580516_ERZ773254 | MGnify/ENA primary metagenome ERZ773254 (study PRJEB29015, sample SAMEA2738158) | human oral metagenome | biome: human oral; feature: human-associated habitat; material: saliva | place: China | collected 2192 ...
TTCCCAAAGAGAATATTTATCCTCCCAAATAAATATTTCTAATCCTTTTTTCCACCGGCTGCGAGTCGGTGGTTTTTTTGTTTTATATAGATATAATTTGACTATCCTTTTGACCTTTTATTAAGATGAATTTATCAAGCAGATAATCTTTTTTTTATTAGTAACTTATCTTTTTTTAGAAAAGGATACGAATGGATGTAGAAGCTAAAAATGGATACTTATTATCAAGCATTTACAGAAAGAGTAGGAGGAAATTATGTTAAGAGCGGATGAAGAAAAGATACAATGGTTATTTGAAAATTACTCAGGGTATCGAATTGCAAAAGAAAGCGGCGTTTCACAACCTCTTATTGCAAGGCTTATCAATGGAACTAGAGAATTGAAAAACGTTTCATTTGAGACAGCAAGCAAATTAACTCAATGTGCAGAAACGCTTATAAAAGATGACCTTAAAGTTGAATAGTGAAAAGCAGGGGACAATTTCCCTGCTTTTTGACTTCTATTCATAACTTAATAATGGATAGTATCAACCGAGTTAGTAGTGCGATGTTTTAAAATAAAAAAGGACACCTAATTGGGGTGTCCTATGCAGAGCCGGTAAAACCTCTCTGAAAAAATCATCTGTAGAGCCTGCGATAAATCGCACCTCTAATGTATGTTCATTATAATGAAATTACGAGCGAATATCAATTTTCGAACTAGAAATTTTGTATGCCAGTAGTATCAATAATAAAATTACTTTATCTGTAAGTTTCAGCAGTAGAGTTATTTAACTCTATTGATAAAAAAGGATTGATTGAAGAAAATCTCCGTACTATACTAGAATCATGGAGAAGTACCCAAGAGGCTGAAGGGGTCGCACTCGAAATGCGATAGGTCGTGAAAGCGGCGCGGGAGTTCAAATCTCCTCTTCTCCTTAAAAGTTGCTTATATATCAACGTTTTTAGAGGTTTTGTTCCGTATTTGTTCCGTGGACTAAAATCTCTTTTATTTTTTTTGCCTCAGAAATCTTCATCTCATCCAGAATGTGAGAGTAAGTTTTGAGAGTGATATTAGCATCAGAATGGCCAAGCCTTCTGCTGATAGTTAGGAGCTGCACACCTTGAGAGAGGAGTATGCTCGCATGAGTATGCCGTAGCGCGTGGAATGTAACCATTTTATCGATTTTAGCACGCTTAAGAGCGTGTGTAAGGCTGTGATTCACTCCGTTATTAGAAACACGTTCAAACACGCTGCTTGAGTCTCTAGGCAGCGTGTCTAATATGTCTAATAATTTACGAGGCACATCAATTATGCGATTAGCATTCTTTGTCTTCCCGTCTGTGTACTTATTTGTATGCAGATAATCAAATCCCTTTTCGATGTGTATCTGCTCATTTTCAAAGTCTATACAATCCCAAGTTAAACCTAAACATTCTCCAAAGCGAGCACCAGTGTACATGGATGTCAGTATGATGTATCTGCTCGTCATGCTTGTATCAATTCCATCAAGCACTGCTGCCTCTAATCTTCTGAACTCATCCATACTCAAGAACTTCATATTATCTTCTTTGGCATCCTTACCTTTTAGGACTACTCCAAGTGTTGGATCTATGAGGATAATTCTAGTCTGGATAGCATGTCTAATACATGCTTTAATGTATGAGTGATACTTCTTCACAGTCGCTTTAGTTCGAATAGATGAGAGATAATTTAGAAATTGCTGATAGTTTTCATGATTAACATCCTTCATCATCGGATTGTACTGTTTCTTAAGTACTTTGATAATCGTTTCTATTTGCTTGGAACTTCCTACGGAAATTGTATCGTCTTTGTATAGCTTCTTCCAATAGAGCATATAGTCTGAGAGGCTCATTCTTTCCTTTGCAAAGTCCTTACCTTGCAGCAGCTCGTTCTCACGTAGAATGGAAGCATCTTTCGCTTCTGTTTTTGTCTTGAATCCACTCTTAGATACAGCTTTCTGCTTTCCGTTATCTTGGTAATAGACTTTGTAAGCCCATGTTTTACCTCGCCTGTATATACTAGCCATACATCTCACCTCATTTCCGCATTTATTATATACATTATTTCTTTAAGCCTTTATATTCGATAGTTATTTCTGCTCTATATTTGTTATTGTAATAATACAATCTAAGACTAACTACTGGCTTTATCATCTTTCTAACAGTAGGAGCATCGGAAGCAGGAATATAACCAATTTTTAAATTGTATGCGTACACAGCTACTGCATTGCAATCATGTGGATTGTCATTTTCAAATGCAATACGAACAACATTGTCTGAAATTATAGTGTTATTTTTCCCACCAGATTTTTTATAAGTGTATTCCAATTCGAGCTGGTTAAACTCATATCCAGCCAACTGCTCAACATATATTTAAGATTTACTTTTAAACCAATTTAGCATATATTTCACTAACCTTTCACAATAAAACTTTACCAATAACTGACACTTTTTCTGAATCAACAACAATATCATCATATTTAGAATTTTCTGATTTTAAAATAATATTTTTACCGTCTCTAAATAAGTATTTACATGTAACTCCTTCATCTTCTACACGTACAATAGCAATCTCTCCATCTTCAACAGTCGGCTGATATCTCAAATATACCTCTGAACCTTTCTTGATTATAGGTTCCATTGAATCTCCAGTGATTTGAACCAATTCATTAGCACCATTAGGAACGATTGAAGAGGGCAGCACTCCCATATTAGCATCTATATCATCAACATGAATCATAGAGCCAGCAGCAGACTTGCGACCTCTAACTAAATAAACAACTTTCTCCTCTTCGATACCTTCTTGTTCTTTCATTAGGTCATCAGCATAATTGTAAACTTTTCTCTGACGATCGTTGGATAATTTATAAACAATGTTAGAAATCTTATTGACAACTGAATCATCTACAACAGAAACAACTTGATTATCCTCAAGCATGTTGAATAAATCATCAAACGACATCCCCATTGCTTCAGCAACATTCTTAATTACAGGTATAGATGGAATTACTGGCTTTTCTGTATCTGGCCGTTTATTACGTTCTAAGACAGAAATATATGCTTTACTAACATTAGCCATTTCTGCGAATTTGGCCATACTCAATTTATTTGCAGCACGAAACTCTTTAATAATCTCTCCAAGATGCATGATAATTAACCTCCTTGTTTAACATCTTGTACATATTATAATGAACTCAAAAAACTTTTTCAAATTTTATTGTCTAACATTGTTGACACATACCGTCTAACATGTTATACTGTTCTCGTAAGGTTAATTAAGCCTTTTATTTTTAAAGCAACTGTCTAACATGTTGTTCATATTAAGAGAAAGGAGTCTAATATGATTGTAAATTACAAAATTAAGGAATTAAGAGAAAAAATGAAAATCTCGCAGGAAGAATTAGCAGCAAAATCTGGTGTAAGCCGTGCTTTGATTTCTGGTTTAGAAACAGGAACAATTCAAGAAACTTCAACGGCCACATTAAAGAAATTAGCAATCTTTTTTAATGTAAAAGTATCAGAGTTATTTTTTTAGACAAAAAATCTAACATGTTAGATAAAATCTAGGAAGGAGGCAAAAATGGAAAAAGCAACACTCGATTACTACGAGCCGATATTTCTAGAAGTAGTAAGAAGAAATCCAGAGAAATTTGTTGATTTAATAAAGCCATTTATTGATTCAAGAAGTAGACAGAGATGGATAACAACTGAAGAATTGTGTGCTGAAATCGGAACGAGTTCCAGCGCTTGGCTCAAAAGCGATGTGAGAAATCATCCTGTAGTCGTTGCTGCTAGAAGAGTTGATACAAGGCCATATAAATATAAAGCGAATCATATTGAAGCCATACAGAAAGTGTGGGATGAACGGAAGGAAAGAAGAAGATGAGCAGAGTTGAAATATCAAGAACTAGAAAGCTAAAAAGAAAAGCTTTCTGGAAAGAGTTCAATAAGAACTTCATTAAGAAATACTTGAAATTCTTAGGATTTTCAGCATTAGCAGTCGTTGGAATAATCGCATTTATGCACTTGTGGGTTGGAGCAGTTAACCAACACATGGATAAAGTGGATGCAATTAGACAAGGTGTGATTTTCGATGATTAGCTTGATAGAAAATCTATTTGATAGCACTGAATTTGATTTAATGAATAATACAGAGACTGTAGGAACTATTAAATTCTTGAATGGTAAGTATCATCTAAGTGTTATCAACGGAATATACAAAAGTAGCAGCACACATCACAGTCTAGAGGATGCTTATGAGACTGCACTGGAGCTGCTAGAAAAATAAAAGATGACGACTTAAAACAGCCGCCATCCATAAAATACTTAACTAAATTATAGCATAAATTAGGGGAAAAGCAATGAGCAGACTATTAATAGATGAGCCACCTCTTCAAGTACTGCCATCACTTGCTAGAGAGCTTGGCTTAAACGAGGCCATCATGCTGCAACAAATGCACTACTGGTTGATTAAGAGCAGCCATGAATTTGAAGGAGTTAAATGGTTCTATAAGACATTAGAAGATTGGCAAACAGAATTCCCATTCTGGTCAACAATGACTATCAGAAGGACTTTAAGCAACTTAGAAAAACAGAAAGTCATTAGAGTTGGGAATTTTAACAAGAAAAAATTCGACAAAACAAAATGGTACACAATCGAGTATCAATGTGTGAACAGACGATGTGTTCAATATGAACAGACGATGTGTTCAGATAGAACAGATGGATGTGTTCAATTTGAACAGACCTATACCAGAGAATACACAGAGACTACTACAGAAAATAATGTCACCGAGGAGAAACCGCTCAAGGTTGTATGGACTGAGGAGACTAAACATATCATTGATTATTTGAATAAACGAACTGGAAAGAAGTACTCTGTTAAGACTAAAAAGACAGCACAGCTAATCCACAAGCTGCTAGATAATGGCTTCACAGTAGAAGACTTTGAGAGAGTTATTGACATCAAGTGTAAGCAATGGCTAAACAACGAAAAGATGAATCAGTATCTCAGACCAAGAACGCTATTCAGCGAAAAATTCGAGGACTACTTAAACGAGGCGCCAGCTAGAACGAAGCAGCAAGGAGCTTCTGGACAATCTGTGGCAGATAAGATGAAAGAGCTATTCGGCTCAGATTGGCAGGGTTGATATGAATAACTTCGAATTAGAGAAATCAATCATAGCAGCACTGCTGCAAGACTTCGACAAAGCACAATCAACGTATCTGCAAGCTGAGTGGTTTACAGATATTAATTTCAAAACGATCTTTGAAATCTTGAATAATAATGGCAGCCGTCTAGATGGACTGATGGAGCTATTCGCTAAAGTGAGAGCTGAATTAAAAGATAAAACTATCGGATATGAGTATCTGATGGCTTTGCAGCAAGAAAACGCGACAACAAGCGGATTGGACTATCTAGCTAATCAGCTACACCATGAATATTTAAGAGCGAAGCTGGAGAAGCTCAAAGCAGAACATACAGAGTTCCCAACTAAGCAGCTCGAAGCTGAGATGTTAGAACTATTGAATGCAATTTCTAAGCTATCACGCAAAAAGAATGTTGGTGATTTAGATGAAACATTCGAGCAATTCGAGTATGAGCTTGAGCATGATATTGAAGACGGCATTAAGACATTCAGTGGATTAGATGCTGCTCTAGGCGGAGGCATCGGCCCTGGAATGCTCATAACCGTTGGAGCTCGTCCATCAGTAGGAAAGAGCGCCTGGACTATCAATCTGATTGATAGAGCATTAAGACGAAATGAAGGCTTAAGAGTAGACTTATTCAGTCTGGAAATGAGCAAAAAAGAAGTATTCTCCAGATTCGTGGCAAAAATGACAACACTTAACACATACTACTTACGCAAGATGAATAAGATGCTTAAAGATAGCGATAAGGAGCTAGTGAGAGCGACTATCGAATACTTTAAGAGCAAGGACTTGAAAGTATATGACACAGTATCTGAATTGAACCATATTCTAGGAATTATCAAAGAACGAGCTACAGGACAAGCACCAGGTAAATACTTGGCAGTCATTGATTATGTAGGACTGATTAAAGTTAACAACAATCGCGACAGAAGGCTGCAAATTGAGCAAATTACACGCGAATTGAAGAATCTAGCCAACGAGCAGCAAGTGCCTATCGTAATTCTATCGCAGCTATCACGAGGAGTAGAGCAGCGACAGGACAAGTCACCAGTACTGAGCGACTTGAGAGAGTCTGGCTCAATCGAGCAAGACTCGAATGTCGTAGGATTCTTGAATAATGAAGAAACAGAAGCCAATCATGAAGGCTATCAACGAGTTAAATTCTCAATCAAGAAGAACAGAGAAGGAGATTTGATGGATTCTACTTTCAAATTTTTCAAAGCTCGAATGGACTTTGTAGAGGAGTTTTAGGATGAACGCGATAGAATTCGAAAAGATTATGAAGTCTGAAGGATTGAAGACTACAAGAGCTGTAATGGTTATGCTGCAGGAGGCTAAACAATGCCAGAAGAATATTAAGGCAATGAGCATGTATCAGCATCTTCCTTACGCAGCAGCATACATCGAGCAGCAGAAGGAACAGAAAGACAAGGCTATCTGGCAAGCGTTGGAAGTAGCTCAATTAGAGAAGCTTTATGGCTTCCGTCTAATTGAAGATAGAAATAATGTAATAATAGCCACTTACCAAACATCCGAACCACATAGCGATATTATGAGAAAAATTAGAAGCCATATCGAAATAATGGCAGAGTTGGAGAATGAGTATGGTATTTGTGATTAAAAATAACAATATGTACTTTAAAAAAATTAATGATCATAGCAGCATGATGGGATATCTTAACAGACACCATCCAGTTTACACTTTTGAATTCAAAGCAAGTCAAAATGAAGCAATGACATTCAAGAATTATGGAGCTGAACGAAAATTCATGAAGGAACATGGAGTGACAGGCAATGTAGTTGAAGTGGCTGCAGCTCCTAAGCCGTTCAAAATTAACAAGATGGATAGCAACATTGGGCATAACAGATTAGATGCACTGTATGATTCAATCTTGTTGAAGACTAGAGACGATATCGAAGAGATGATTGCTGATTCAGAAAACAACTTCAAACACATGGCTAGAGACATTCTGAAAGTAAGAACAGTCACATTGAATGTCTTTTTAAGAAATCCGTATGAAATCGGATGGCAGACTAGAAAGAAAATAATGGATAGATTGGAATCATACTTTGAAGGAGCTGGAATTAAATGAGTTTCATAGATTTTGAAGAAGCAGCAATCGAATCAGAAAAAATAGCAAAAAAAAGACAAAAGCAGTGGGATGAATCTCGCAGCAATAGTGCTGTAAACCATCCAATCCACTACAGAGGAGTTAACGGATTAGAAGTGTTTGAAGTGATGGAGAACTTCCTTCCAAAATATGAAAATCCTTTTAATTATGAAAAAACAGATTGGTACAGCAACTCATCAATTTAACGGTGAAAAAATTGATATTTGTAGAAGTCTAAACGGCATGAGCATCATTGTTGGATATAAAGGCAAATCTATAATTTGGAATATAAGAGAAATGGTCGAAGATTCGATAGAAATAATCGATGGTGTAGATTCAAAGGAGGAATAAGGATGGATGATAAAAAAGCAGGACTACTAACATATATGTTTGTAGCAGCATTAAGCTTAAGCATGATCTTAGTAATTATTAAATTAGTTGGAGTGCCAATCACATGGTTTGCAGTCGTGCTGCCAGTGGCTACTTACTTAGTAATTATATTTTCTTTGATGTTAATCGGTTCAATCGCAGGGATTGTGATGTCAATTCAGAAGAACATGAGAGGCTAACATGAAAATAGTATTGTTTCTAGAAAACGGAAAAGCATTCGAATTCAAGAATATTGAAGACCTGGAAGAGTACGAAAAAACTATCTGGTTCACGTACACAGACAGAGAAGACAATACTCGAATGAGTGCAAAATTTGATAAAGATAGATTTATTGGAATTTCAAGAGGGGAATAGAAAATGAACATTAAAGTGTATTCAAAAAACAACTGCATCCAATGCGAGATGACAAAGATGTGGCTAAATCAAAATAAAATTCAATTTGAGTCAGTGGATGTATCTGAACATCCAGAGAAGCTAGAAGAAATTAGATTAAACGGCTTCCAGCAGCTTCCAGTTGTGACATTAGACGAACACTTCGAAAATGCCTGGTCTGGATATAACTTAGATAGATTAGAAGAATTGAAGGAGAGCTGCTAATGGAACGAATGGGTGCAGAGGAAAGAATGGTGTTGAGATTGATTCCAAACAGCGACACTAGACGAATTAATAGAGTGGACATCTCAAACATCACTAAACTATCAGAAAGACGAGTGAAGAAGATTATCGACACATTAGTTAATCGTTATGGGATTGTGATTATCGGAGAACGCAACGGAAGAACAGGATATTACATTCCAGAAACAGACGAAGCTCGAAGAGATGGCATTAAGCCAATGAAGTCACAAGCAATCAAAGAATTTAATCGAGTTACTCGAATTCTTAAAGGCGATTTGAAAGCTCACGAGAAATATCTATTGGAGGGGAAAGATAATGATTAATCATGTAGTAGTGGTTGGCAGACTTACTAGAAAGCCAGAGCTTAAATTTACATCAACCGGAACTAAATACACTCAATTCAGCGTTGCAACGCAGCGCAATTTCAAGAACAAGAGCGGAGAGTATGAAGCAGACTTTATTAATTGTCTAATGTGGCGCACGGCTGCAGAAAACTTCGTTAAATTCACAGACAAAGGCTCACTTGTAGGAATTGAGGGAAGAATTCAAACGCGCAGCTATGATAAAGATGGAAAGACAGTCTATATCACAGAAGTATTAGCAGAAGGCTTCTCACTATTAGAGACTAAGAAAGTCGTGGAAGCAAGAAACAATCAGCCTGTATTCAGCAGCAATGAAGCTGAGCCAATCGAATTCAGCGAGGACGACTTGCCGTTTTAAAAGGGGGAGTTAGATGAAGCTGGATGAGAAAGCAACAATCGAGGCCGCAACTATAATACTTGAGCAATATAAGACACTAAAAGCCATAGCTGGAGAGAAGTATGTAAGTAAAATTACACCAACATATTCATTCGAACCAAGGTGCTTTACAGGAGTTATTCGAAACCCACTTGAAGAACATTTAACTAGACAAGAGGAAGCGTTAGAACTTATTGATAAGGTTGATAGTGCGATAAATAAAATTCTTGATCCGTATCTTAGGCAGGTTTTAATCGAGAGGTACATCAAAAACAATATTAGTAATATCGCAATATACATGGATTTAGGGTATTCATCAACAGAGTTCTATAGATTGCTCGATAGAGCTAAACTTCATTTTGCTAATTATTATAATAATGGCTCTACTTTAAGATATAGAAAAGGAAAAGAAATTGTTGGTATAAATGATTTAATTAATTATTTGGGACAATTATGAGAGTAAGTTGTGATTTTAAAAGAGTTGCAACAGGTTATAATGTTATTGTGGAAAAAGTGGATAGAGATATTAAATAGCTTGATTGCGGAAACAACAAGCAAAGCCAGTCCTGAAAAAGGTGTATCCAAGTTAGCAGCATGGACGACTGTTAACAAGTGCCGCATAGGAATTAAATAGAGTGGTTCGAGTCCACTCGCGGCAATTCCCCTAATAAACAACAAAACTGTCAAAAGAGCGTGCTGCAAGGTGCGCTCTTTAGTTTTTAGAAAGGACAAGCAGCATGAATTATGTGGAACCTATTCGAGATCCAGACGATGTGCAAGCTATGAAGGATTATCTGAAGGAATGGAACGAGCGAAACTATATGCTGTTCATGTTCGGAATTAACCTAGGATTAAGAATAAGCGACATCATTAAACTTAAAGTGAAGGATGTGCAGGGCCAGTACGTAAACATTAGAGAGATGAAAACAGGAAAAATATTAAAGCGTAAAATGAATCGCTCTCTAAGAAGAGAAGTGCAAGAGTACATCGGCAGCATGAATCCTCAAGATTATCTATTCAAGAGTCGCAAAGGAAAGAACAAACCAATTACAAGGGAAGCAGCTTACTACATTCTGAAAGCTGCAGCGGAAGATATCGGCATTGAGAACGTTGGAACGCACACAATGCGTAAAACGTTTGGATATCACCACTATAAAAATAATAAAGATGTGGCTATGTTGATGGTTCTATTTAACCACGCAAGCCCAGACATTACACTTCGATACATCGGAATTCAACAAGATCAGCAGGATAAATCGATGGACGATTTCTACTTATAACGATGTTCAATTTAACATATTGAGATTTTGTAAATTCAAAATAAGAAAGTTCAAGAAACATTATTAAATCAATGAGTTCGAGCGTTGCTCGAATTTAACACAATATAAGATATGATAAATTCAAAGAGACTCCGAAGAGTCCTAAAATAAGATGTCAAACTGCCACTAGCTATATGCACAGACACGCTCTGATAGTGGCTTTTTTAATGTTTAATCAATAAAAAAATACCCCCCACCCCTCAAATGAAAGGAGGCGGCAGTTGAAATGGCCCGCCCAGATAGAATTGGCCCCCATCGAGTCGCATTCGAGAAGAACAAGAAGATAATACTGAAGACTCAGAATATCTGTGGAATTTGTGGGAAACCTGTTGATACAAGATTAAAACATCCACACCCTATGTCACCAGTGATAGACCACATCATTCCAATTAACAAGGGAGGACATCCAAGCGACATCGATAACCTCCAGCTGGCTCACTGGACATGCAACAGAAATAAATCAGATAAATTATTCAATCAAGCACGAGAAATCAAACAAACCGTAGGAAACCGAAATTTGCCACAAACTAAAGATTGGACAAATTACGTTCCAGACTGATAGGGGGGAGGGTACCTACCCTGCAGCTCTCGCGACCTTCACGCAGTCACTGTACATATTTTCTCGCGCCAAAAACACGAAAAGGAGAAAGAAATGGAACTAAAAGGGAAAGCATATCTACAGAAGAAGCTGGATCTATATCGCAGCAGAGTATTAATGCGATATGACTACTATTCAATGCAGAAACTTGACAATTCGGACGGAATCACGATTCCAGCACAGATTAGAGATAAATACAAGACAGTACTTGGATGGACTACAAAAGCAGTGGACAGTCTAGCTGATAGATTAGTGTTCAGAGAATTTGCAAACGACAATTTTAACGCTAATGAGATATTCCGATTTAACAATCCAGATATCTTCTTTGATTCAGCAATCCTGTCAGCCTTGATTGGTTCATGCTGCTTCATCTACATATCGAAGGATGAAGAAGGGATGCCACGCTTGCAAGTCATCGAGGCTAGTAATGCGACTGGTGTTCTAGATCCAATCACTAACTTACTAACAGAAGGCTATGCAGTGCTACAGAGAGGAGAAAACAACAATCCTACATTAGAAGCATACTTCACTCCAGAAGAAACGATTTTCTACCCAAAGAATGGAGAGCCTTACTCTATTGAAAATCCTACTGGAATTCCATTGCTGGTGCCAGTGATTCACAGACCAGACGCTTCTAGGCCGTTTGGGCGTTCTCGTATCACTCGCTCTGGGATTGATTATCAGAAGACAGCACAGCGCACTATTGAGCGTTCAGAAGTGACTGCTGAGTTCTATTCATTCCCTCAGAAATATGTTCTTGGAGTTAGCCAGGATGCGCAGCCTATGGAAAGCTGGAAAGCTACAATCTCAAGCTTCATCATGTTTACTAAAGACGATGATAGAGATAAGCCAACTGTAGGACAATTCAGTGCAGCTAGTATGACTCCATTTGTTGAGCAGCTCAAGATGGCTGCTGCTGGATTCGCTGGTGAAACTGGATTAACACTTGATGATTTAGGCTTCGTATCTGACAATCCTTCAAGCGTTGAAGCTATCAAGGCAAGCCATGAGAACTTAAGACTCGCAGGAAAGGCTGCACAGCGTTCTCTAGGTTCTGGACTTCTTAATGTAGCGTATGTATCTGTATGTCTACGCGATGAAGTACGCTATTTAAGAAAAGAATTCTCTAATACAGTACTTAAGTGGGAACCGTTGTTTGAAGCGGATGTGTCGGCACTATCTCTATTAGGTGATGCCGTGTCTAAATTTAATCAAGCAATGCCTAACTTCTTGACTCCAGATATTATCTACGATTTGAGCGGAATTAAAGGAAATATGGATGTTAAACCTGTACAAGAGGTAATAGAGCCAAAAACGGCAGTTAGTGATAATGGAGCGGATAAACAGAAAAATAGAATTATCTCAACTTATGAGATAACTTCACTGCTCAACAATTACCAGAAAGGTGTACTTTCTAAAGAAAATGGAATCACGCTCCTAATGTCAACAGGAATGAGTGAGGCCGAAGCAACAGAAATGTTGAATAAAACTAAAATTGAAGATAAAACTGCTGAATAATGATGTGTTAGCAATAAATGTGAAAGGAGCTGATATGAATGGATGATATTGTTCCAGGCTTGCTTGAAAAAATTCAAAAAGATTTCTTTGAAGCTGCTGAGAATAATCCAGAATTAAAAAGATTACTGCTTCTATTAACAAATGGTAAAGCTAACTTCATCGATGCACACGAATTTGCCGTATCGCTCGGAAGGCTAATCTCAGAGGCCCTACAGCAAAACATTAGCAGTGCTGTGCTGCCAGACGGAAAAATGTATTACAACATTGCAGAGCGTATCTTAAACGATGTACTAGGAACTAACCACAGGATGGTTAGTTCTTATGCTATGAGAGTGCAAGAAGAGCTTAATAAAAAAGCTGGAATTGGATTAAAGTCGATTCAAGCTCCTATTAATCAAGCAAGAATAGACAGCTTAATCAATCGCATAGCTTATGAGAATACATTTGATGATGTTTCATGGATTCTAGGCGAACCAGTAGTTAATTTTAGCAAAAATGTAGTAGATAAGCATATTCAAGTTAATGCTGACTTTCATTACAACGCTGGACTGCAGCCGAAAATCATCCGCAGCACGGATGGTAACTGTTGCGAGTGGTGCGACAGAATCGCTGGAGTGTATCACTATCCTGGAGTTAGTAGAGATGTGTTTAAAAGGCATGATAGATGTACATGCACTATTGATTATCATCCAGGCGATGGCAAGAAGCAGAATGCTTGGTCTAAGAAGTGGAGTAATGAGGTTAATACGCGTGCTGCATTTAATAAGCAGCGTGAGAGTGATGTGGCAGATAATCTGGCATCCGAAGATAGACGAGAATATCAAGCCATGGTTAAGAAGCTTGGACGAGCAGCAATGAATAACATCTCATTACAAGATTTTGTAAGTCAAAAAAATCAAAAGAGCGCAGCATACCTTAATTTAAAAGACAAAGTTGCTGCTAAAAAGGCTGGAAAATAGAAAGGATGATTGAGTGGCTAGGAAGAAATATGGGAATCAAATTCCTACACAAGCTGTCCTCTTGCCATTTGTCAAAAAGCGTTCTCTAGCTAAAGAAGCCATTGAGATATACGAGAAGACAGGACTGTCATGCTATACATGGCAGAAAAAGCTTCTGGAGCCTATTATGGCTTTGGATAAAAAAGGACTGTGGGTGCATCAGAAATTCGGATATTCAATCCCACGGCGGAATGGTAAGTCTGAAATTCTCTATATAGCTGAATTATGGGCGCTGCATAGAGGATTGAATATTCTGCATACAGCACACAGAATCAGTACATCGCATTCTTCTTTTGAAAAGATGAAAAAATACCTTGAAAAAATGGGTTGTGTCGATGGAGAAGACTTCAACTCGATTAGAGCTAAAGGTCAAGAACGTATTGAGCTATATGCTACTGGAGGAGTTATCCAGTTCAGAACGAGAACATCGAACGGAGGACTCGGTGAAGGATTCGATATCTTAGTTATCGATGAAGCGCAAGAGTACACCACAGAGCAAGAATCAGCTCTTAAATATACAGTAACAGATAGTGAAAATCCTATCACTATTCTATGCGGAACACCTCCAACACCAGTCTCAAGCGGAACGGTATTCTCTAAATTTAGGGAAGCATGCTTGTTTGGTAGAGCTAAGTATTCTGGATGGGCGGAGTGGTCAGTTCCAGAAGAACGAGATATTAACGATGTAGAAGCCTGGTATCAATCAAACCCATCAATGGGATATCACTTAGACGAGCGGAAAATTGAGGCAGAGCTGGGTGATGATAAGCTCGATCATAACGTGCAGCGGCTTGGTTATTGGCCTAAATATAATCAAAAATCAGCTATCTCAGAGACAGAATGGGAAGCATTGAGAATTGAAGAAATGCCTAAATTTAAAGGGCAGCTATTCGCTGGTATTAAGTATGGACAGGATGGTACGAACGTTGCATTAAGCATCGCTGTTAAGACAGATTATGGAGATATATTCGTTGAGGCAGTTGATTGCCAATCTGTTCGAAATGGGAATGACTGGATTGTGTCATTTCTTAAAAAAGCAAACGTTGCTCAAATTGTTATTGATGGCGCTTCTGGTCAAAAGGTGCTAGATGACGAATTAAGAGAGTACAGGATTAAAAACGTTGTGCTGCCAACGGTTAAAGAGATAATCGTGGCAAATGCGTTATGGGAGCAAGGAGTATACCAGAAAACAATTTGTCACTCTGGGCAGCCATCTCTTTCAAAAGTTGTAACAAACTGCGATAAGAGAAATATCGGCTCGAATGGTGGCTTCGGATATCGTTCACATTTTGATGATGTCGATATCAGCTTAATGGACAGTGCGCTATTGGCACACTGGGCATGCGCTACGGCCAAGCCTAAGCGCGTTCAAAAAATCAGTTATTAAACTAAAAGCGGCTATTTATTGATATGTACCCCCTTTACTGGTTTGTCCAGGATTCTGGGTACATATCATTATATAGCGGCTTTTTTTAATAAAAAAATCTACTGGACTCACAGGTTAAAGAGGGAAAGGAGACATTATATGTCTGAAAACACAACATTTACACAAGAAGAGCTTAACAAGATTGTTAGTGAGCGAATTAAACGCGCACAAGCAAAAACTGAAGAGCTTGAAAATCGTGTGAAGGAATTGGAAGAAGAAAGAGCTGGACTGCTTTCAACCATCGAGGCAAATAATCAGCTGCTCATCGAGAAAGATGGCCTTATTAGCGCTAAAGAGGCAGAATTCGCGGAGCTGCAGAAAGTCTCAGACGAATACAAAGCATCACAGCTTAAAGCTCAAATTGCTGTTCGTAATGGATTACCTTACGACTTAGCCGAACGACTTCAAGGAAGCGATGAAGAGAGCTTGCAAGCCGATGCAGAACGATTATCTGCATTTGTTAAACAAAAACAAGTAGTCGCGCCAATGAAATCCAACGAGCCAGAAGTTGATTCAAGAACAGCATCAATGCGACAAGTGTTGCAACAATTAAATCTATAAAACAAAAAGAAAAGAGGAAATAAATATGACAGATAAAACAGCATTAGAAGCAGGCACATTATATCCACCGCAATTAGTAAAAGAATTGTTCTCAAAAGTAAAAGGGAAATCAGTATTAGCTAAGGTTTCAAAACAAGATCCAGTGCCACAAGAAGGTAAAGAATATTTTATCTTTAATTTAGAAGGAAACGCTCAAATTGTAGGAGAAGGTGAAAAAGTAGCTGCTGGAAAAGCAACTGTCGACCCTAAAGTAGTGCGCCCTTACGAAATCGCATATCAAGCGCGCGTATCAGATAAATTCTTAACAATGAGCGAAGAAAAACAAATTACATTCTTAGAAGCATTTAACGAAGGGTTTGCTAAAAAGCTTGCAGAAGCGATTGATATCGCAGCAATCCATGGTTTAGAACCTAAATCTATGACGGACGGAACATTCAAGGCTACTAACTCATTTGACGGCCAAATTACTACTAACGTTGTAACTTATGCAGAAGCAAATATTGAAGATAATATCGATTCTGCAGCAAATACAGTTACAGCAACTGGAGGAGTAGTTAACGGAATCATCTTCTCTCCTCAAGCTACACACGCATTGTCTAAAGTGAAAGAAAACGGAGTTACTCAATATCCAGAATTTAAATTTGGTCAATGTCCAGAAGTATTTGCTGGCATGATTGCTGATTCAACAAAAAATATGATTCCAACAGGCACAAACACTGCAGAAAAAGACCATGTTATCGTTGGTGACTTCGAAAACAGCTTCAAATGGGGTTATGCTGACACAATCTCATTAGAAGTAATTCAATATGGTGATCCAGATGGAGCAGGTCGCGACTTAAAAGCTCATAACGAAGTGTGCTTGCGTACAAAAGCTAATGTGGGATGGGGCATCTTAGACGAAACAGCCTTCGCACGCGTTAAAGAATCGTAGGGCAGCGATATGAAATATATCAATAAAGAGAATGGTGTCATCATTGAGTCAGACAGCGTGCTGTCTGGCTCATGGGAGCCATTAGAAGAGCCAAAGAAGAAAACAACTAAAAAGAAAGAAGCAAAGGATGATGAGTAATGGCTTCATTTGCTACTTTAGATGACTTACAGAAGATGTGGAGAAATCTGCAGCCTGCTGAAAGAGAACGAGCCGAAGCGCTTCTTGATACAGTATCAGACATGCTGCGTGAAGAGGCTTATCAATACGGCAAAGACTTAGACAATATGATTCTGGAGCGCGAAAGTTTTAGGAACGTTGTTAAGTCTGTGACTGTTGATGTCGTATCTCGTGCTCTAATGACTTCAACGACTCAAGAGCCGATGACACAGTTTGCACAGAGCGCAATGGGTTACTCAGTTAGTGGCTCGTATTTAGTTCCAGGAGGCGGAATCTTCATTAAAGAGTCAGAAAAGAAACGATTGAAACTAACAACTCAAAGATTTGGAGTGATTGAGCCTTATGGAAATTAAAGGAATTACAGTCACTCTATATCAAACTGTCAAGACTGGCAGCGATGGATTTGGAGCTGACATCTTCGAAGAGCAGGCTGCTCAAGTAAAGGATGTTCTTGTCGCTCCTGCTAGTGCCGATGATGTTATTAATTCAGTGCAGCTTGAAGGAAAGAAAGCAGTCTATCTGCTGGGCATTCCTAAAGGAGACACTCACGAATGGGAAGATAAGACTATTGAGTTCTTTGGTAAGAAGTTCCGTTCATTTGGTCCTGTCCAGGAAGGGATTGAGGAGCTAGTTCCTACTCGTTGGCATAAGAAGGTGATGGTGGAAAGATATGAGTGATTTCAAGTTTAAACTGAATAGTAAAGGTGTTAGAGATATGCTGCGCTCACAAGAGGTGCAAGCAATGCTAAGAGAACGCGCTGAAGTAATCAAAGGGAGAGCTGGAGATGGATATGAAGTATCTACTTTCACAGGGAAAACTCGTGCCAATGCGAGTGTTAAAGCTACCACCGTAAAGGCAATCAAGGACACAAAAAAGAATAATACTCTATTAAAGGCGGTGAGATGATGATTCTTGAAACGATTCGCAACTTCTTAGTTACTAAGCTTGACTGCAAAGTAGTCATGGAGCGTGCAGCTAAGATGCCAGATAGATTCGTATTAATCGAACAGACTGGCAGCGGAAAGAGAAAACATCTCAAGTCTTCAACTATTGTATTTCAGAGCTATGATTCAACGCTGTACAAGGCTGCACAGTTGAATGAAGCAGTTAAGGCTGCAGTTGAGATGTTAGTCGAATTAGATGATGTATCTGGTGTATCGCTTAATAGCGACTACATATACACAGATACTGAAAGTAAAAAATATAGATATCAAGCAGTATTTGATATCAAACACTATTAATTAAAGGAGAATTGTGATGGCAGAAAATAAAAACGATGTTACAAAGGTAACGGCCGTAAAGCCTAAAGTTGCTGGTGCCGTGTTTGTAGCTCCATTAAAAACAGCATTGCCAGAAGATGCAAAATCTGAATTGGATGCAGCATTTAAAAATCTTGGTTTCATCTCAGAAGATGGAATTAAAAACGAAAATACGGCATCTAGTGAGGACATCAAAGCATGGGGCGGTGCCATCGTTAACTCGGTGCAAAAAGAAAAGACAGATAAGTTCAAAATGACATTTATTGAAGCATTGAATATCGATGTACTTAAATTCATTTATGGAAAGTCAAATATCGAAGGATCTCTTGAAACAGGAGTGAAAATTAAAGTAGGTCTAGAGGAAGCCGAAGAGCAAGTAATGGTAATTGATACTGTATTAAAAGGCGGCTACTTGAAACGCGTGGTTATTCCTATTTGTAAATTGACTGAAATGGGAGAAATTCCATACTCAGACTCTGATACGCTTGGATATGAAAGTACTGTATCCGCATTCCCAGATACTGAAGGTTTCACTCACTACGAATATATTGCAAAGAAGGGGTAATTAAATGATTACAGGAACAACAGAAGCAGGATTCAATTACAGTATCGCTGAAGAATTACTTGAGAGTTACGATTTTTTAGAGGCACTTTCAAAGGTAGAAAAGAGCGTGTTATATCTTCCAGATTTAGTCGAGTTTGTATTTAAAGATGAAGCCAAAGCATTCTTAAATAGCATGCGCAATGAGCATGGATTAGTGACTAAAGAAGATGTTGTGGACACTATGAAAACTATTTTTGAAAATAAAGAATTAAAAAAATCTTAATCCTCGCTAAAATGGTAGCGACTGATGAAGACGCGCTTATCTGTGATCTTGCTGAAACATATCAAATATACGATTACAGGCGGCTGCCGTTAAAAATGGTGGCCGTTTTTTCTTTTGGTTTAAGAGAAGACTCAAGAATCAAAATGAAGATGAATGATATCGGAGTTCCGTTTGAGACTTTGCTGCTCGCTGGAATACAAGACAAGTTAAACGTGTTGATATGGCAGCAGACAAAGGACGGCATGAACGGTCGCAACTATCCAGCATCTATGCTCGCATTGTTGACAAAATCACAGCAAAAATCGAAAACAAGCGACTTGGTTGGATTTGAATCAAGCGAGGACTTCTTAAGAGAAAGAGAGAAATTGTTAAGAAAGGAGGATGACTAATGGCAACAGAATTAGGAGCTGCTTATGTTCAAATTATCCCATCAGCAAAAGGAATTAGCGGAATGATTAGTAAAGCCATGGGTCCAGAAGCTGCAAGCTCTGGTGAGCAAGCAGGTACTAGCTTCATGAGCGGATTTAAGGGTGTAGCCTTGAAAGCTGCTGCAGCGCTTGGAATTGGTGCTGCTATTAAGACTGGTATTACTGCTGCATTAAGCGAGGGAGCTTCCTTGCAGCAATCATTAGGTGGTATTGAAACGCTATTCAAAGATAGCAAAGCACAAGTAGTTAAGTATGCGGATGAAGCATATAGAACGACTGGATTGTCTGCCAACGCTTATATGGAGAACGTGACAGGCTTCAGTGCAAGCTTGCTGCAATCGTTGGGCGGTGATACTGCAAAAGCTGCGGAAGTGGCCAACATGGCGATGATTGACATGGCCGATAACTCGAACAAGATGGGGACTTCAATGGAAAGCATCCAGACGGCTTATCAAGGATTTGCTAAACAGAACTACACCATGCTTGACAATTTAAAGCTCGGTAGAAAAGCCATAGCCGAGGGTAAACCTAGTGAAAACGATGAAACTCTAAGCATAGCAGCTTAGACAATATCGTGCTAAGCAAGATTTAATCTTGAAAGTGTAACGACTATCGAAACAGAGAAAACGTCAGTTTTTTTAATGGAGTAGAGTAGGTTCAAGCGAACCGAAGCGCTAGGGTGCAGAAACTGCACAAGAGATAGTCTAATCTCTATGGTGACATAGAGCAGTCTTTAAAAGACGGTTACAATCTAGCGAATTGTAACGAATTTGTACTGTATGGTGGTACTAAAGAAGAGATGCAGCGCTTATTAAGAGATGCAGAAAAGCTCACTGGAACGAAATACGACATCAACAATCTGAATGATGTGTATCAAGCTATCCACGCGATTCAAGATAATCTTGACATCACTGGAACCACTGCAAAAGAAGCATCCACGACTTTCACTGGCTCATTTAATGCGATGAAGGCTGCAGCGCATAACTTGCTCGGTGATTTAGCGCTTGGTGAAGATGTAGAGCCTGCTCTGATTGCATTAGCAGACACTGCTAAGACATTCTTTGTAGATAACTTCTTGCCAATGCTGTGGAACGTGGTTAAAGGTGTGCCAGACATCCTAGAATCAGCGTTTGAATTAGCCAGTGCAGCTATAGGAGAGAACTTAGGCTCAATCATGGAATCAGTACCAGAGTTGCTGCAAATGGGAAGCGATATGGTCATGGGAATATACAACAGCGCTCTAGAAGCAATCCCAGGACTACTGAATATTGTAAGTGATATCGTTAATGGACTCGTTGAGTCGTTTATGCAGAACTGGCCATCAATCTTCCAAGCTGGAACAGACTTTGTATTCCAATTAATTGATGGATTAGTTCAAGCTGCTCCAGGCATCTTACAAGCTGGAATTGATTTAATTTCATCGTTGCTGCAAACAATTTACAGCAACGCACCTCAATTCATCAGTTCAGGGTTCGAAGTTGTTACTAATTTAATTAGTGGGATTATCCAGAGAATTCCAGACTTAGTGGACACAGCAATCAATATGATTACTAATCTGGTGACTACAATCTGGAACAACTTACCTCAGATTTTAAATGCTGGTGTTGAAATTATCTCCAGCTTGATTAAAGGATTAGTACAAATGATTCCAGAAGTACTCGGAAAGATAGGAGAAATGGGCGGCAACATTGTTTCAAGTCTGGGTAAAATTGACTTGTGGGCGGCAGGAAAAGCCATTATAGATGGATTTCTAGGCGGATTGAAAGCTGCATGGGGAGCTGTAACAGACTTCATTGGAGGAGTTGCAAACTGGATTCGAGATCACAAAGGACCAATCGAGTATGATAGAAAGTTATTAATTCCTGCAGGTAACGCCATTATGGAAGGGTTAGATCAAGGATTACAAGAGCAATTTAAGGATGTCAAACAAACGGTCGGAGGAATGGTTGATGAAATTTCAGATGTATTCTCAGGAGATGACATGGATTTGAATTCCTCTGTACACTTTACTAAAATCCTTGAGGCACAATTGGCTATGCCGTCAACCCAATTTGAGGCTCATGAGAGTAAGACCGTTTCTGAAATAGCGAATCTGAGAGCGAGTATGGAGAGAATCCTTACTGCTATCCTTGAAAAATCGTCAGATGTTTATCTGGACAATGACATTATCTCGCTTAAAACCTATGAACAACATGGTGCAATTTATGCAAGGGAGGGAATCTAATGGATTATATGATTATCAATGGTTTTAACACATCAACCCTTCCTAATTGTGTTGTGACTGACTTTGGGAAGGTGGAGGCGGCTACGCCAAAAGGAGAGAAGGCAACTCTTTATGGAGTTAATGGTAGTTACCGTGTGTTAGATGGTTCTTTCGACAGTTACGAAAGGCCCTTCACTCTCTACGTTAAAAAAATGGTTGATATTGAAAGTATTCTTGATAAGTTTCAATCGAATGATAATGTTTTGGAATTTAGCTATCAGCTTGGCTCATTGTTTTATGCTAACTTTGTGAATGCTAGTTATAAACCTTTTGGAAATGATGCTTGGAATTTAGAAATCAAGTTAGACATGCAACCGTTCAGATATCCGAAGAATATCGCACCAGTCGTATTAACAAGCGCTGGAACGATTGATAATATCGGTACGGTCTATTCAGAGCCTATCATCGAGATTGAGGGCGATGGGGATGTATCACTTACAATTGGCAATAAGACCATGTATCTGACTGTAAATACAAAAACTACAATCGATTGCAGGCAAGGAAAACAAAATATCTTTAATGCCAGTGGGACAGTGCAGAACACTCTTAGAAAACGTGGAGGATTTTTTGAAATACCTGTTGGTAGTAATGGTGTGACATTTACTGGTAATGTACGCAAGGTGACTATTCGTCCTAATTGGAGGTATCGAGTATGATTTACTTAACAGAAGGGAATATTCCTCTTAATGCCGCGTACGATGATAACATCACACAAGAAGCAAATAGCACCTATCAATTAATATTCAAATTCCCTACTAACAACATTTTATGGCAACGGTTGAGAGAAGAAACTTTCTTGACTGCTGATGATCTACACGGCGAGCAGGATTTTGTCATTTTCGAGGTTGAGAAGAAGCATGGCTATATTCAGGTCTATGCTAACCAAGTATTCACTC
>ERZ773254.494-NODE-494-length-22089-cov-2.813788_pt1 | contig 22089 bp, 19 predicted proteins | sample MGYA00580516_ERZ773254 | MGnify/ENA primary metagenome ERZ773254 (study PRJEB29015, sample SAMEA2738158) | human oral metagenome | biome: human oral; feature: human-associated habitat; material: saliva | place: China | collected 2192 ...
CTACTACGGAACGAATGTTTGAAATAGCTGTTTTAGCTAAATCACGATCGACTCTGTTGTTACATGCAGACAACATAAATAATGTGAGAATAGAAAACAGCACACTAATTATTTTCTTAATCACTTTGCTTTTAACATCTCCTCTAAATAAGCAATCTTAGAAAAATCCTTATGATTGTTATTATCATTTCGGTAAGAATCTTGGGAAGAGGCGCGGTAGATAGCTAAAAATTGCTCTGGAGTCGGCAGTAAAAACTCAATACCATCAACTTCTTTTCGAGTCAGCTTCTCTAGCGGCACACCTGAAAAAGCCTCCAAGGTTTCCATGGCTCCAAACTCAATAGATAGATCTTCTTTTTGAAATTCATGCTCGTGCAGATCGACCAAGCGATAGCCCAAGCGCTCCATCATAGGTTCAATCTTGTCCATATCGTAAATGCGCTCTTCATCTGGTGCTTCCCATCCACGCTCATCACCATGAACATGAATATCAATATCACGCACTTGCCAGTCTTGCCCAGTAACTTGCTCCAGACCTAGAGAACCCATCAGAAGTGGAACAATTCCCATCTTATTCAGCTGAGACGCGATTTTTAGAAACTCTGCAAATTTACCCATCATAAAACTGCACCTCTTCTTCAGAAAAATATTTTACGTTATATAAATTATGTAAAATAACTATTTCACTTTTTCTTCTTGATAGTCACCATTGCTGCAGACCACTTGCTTGCCGCCACCACGAACTTTCTTTTCAATCAGATAATGGTCACATTTTGGACAGTTTCTGCCAACCGGCTTGTCCCAAGATGTGAAATCACAGTCAGGATAACGATCACAGCCGTAGAAAATGCGATTTCGCTTAGTCTTACGCTCGATAACTTGACCTTTCTGACACTGCGGGCAGGTCACACCGATTTCCTTGACAATAGCTTGAGTGTGACGACAGTCTGGGAAATTACTACAAGCATAGAACTTGCCAAATCGACCCAACTTGATAACCATAGGACTGCCACAGACCTCACAGTCAAAACCGGCCGGCTCATCCTTGATTTGGATTTTCTCCATCTCAGACTCAGCTTTAGCCACTTCCTTTTCAAAAGGTTTGTAAAATTCGTCAATAATCTTCTGCCACTGCTCTTTGCCAACTTCTACATCATCCAGTTTTGCTTCCATTTCGGCTGTAAATTTCACATTCACGATGTCTGGGAAGAATTCGACAATTAGCGAATTGACAATCTCACCTAGTTCAGTCGGTTCAAAGCGTTTGGAAACCAGCTTAACATAGTAGCGTTTCTGAATAGTCTCAATGGTCGGTGCATAGGTAGACGGCCGGCCAACACCATTTTCTTCCAAAGTTTTGATGAGAGTTGCTTCAGAATAACGTGCAGGCGGCTGGGTAAAGTGCTGTTCTGGATTGGTATTGACACGTTTGACGGTATCGCCCTTTTCCATATCTGGCAGCATTTTATTCTTGTCAGAGTCGTTGTAAATAGCCAGATAACCATCAAACTTGACCTGACTGCCGTTAGCTGCAAATTGGACACCGTTTTGTTCTAGTTTCACATTCATAGTATCAAAGACTGCTGCTGTCATTTGACTGGCTACAAAACGGTTCCAAATCAGCGTATAAAGCTTAAGCTGATCCTTATCCAGATATTTTGCAATGCTTTCTGGTGTATTAAAGACACTTGAAGGACGAATGGCCTCATGGGCATCTTGGGCACCCGAAGCATTTTTCACCTTACTGCCATGTTTAGAATATTTAGCACCAAATTTATCCGTAATAAAGCTAGCCGCTTCATTCTGCGCTACTGGGCTGATCCGAGTCGAGTCGGTACGCATATACGTAATCAGACCTTGCACGCCAGAACCGATATTAATGCCCTCATAGAGCTGCTGAGCTACCATCATAGTCTTACGAGTCCGGAAATTAATCTTGTTAGCGGCATCCTGCTGCATAGAGGAAGTCGTGTAGGGCAGCGGAGCATTGCGTCGGCGCTCTTTCTTTTCGACACTGTCGACTGTAAAGTCATCACCCTTGAGGTGAGACAAGGCTTCTTTGACATCCTCGTTGTTGGTCAGCTTCATCTTCTTGCCATTCATGCCATAAAAGCTAGCTTGGAACTGACGAGTCCCTTTCTTAAAGGTTCCGTCAATTGTCCAGTATTCTTCTGGTTTGAAGGCGTTGATTTCATTTTCACGGTCGATAATCAGCTTGAGAGCGACAGACTGCACCCGACCAGCTGACAGGCCTTTTTTGACTTTCTTCCAAAGAATCGGAGAAATGGAATAACCAACCAAACGGTCCAGAACCCGACGAGCTTGCTGGGCATTTACCAAATCCATATCAATCTGACGCGGCTCTTTAAAAGCATTCTTGACCGCATCCTTGGTGATTTCATTGAAGACGACACGGTTTTTCTCTTTCTCATCCAGATTGAGAATGTGAGCCAGATGCCAAGAAATAGCTTCTCCTTCGCGGTCCGGGTCACTTGCCAGAAAGACTTGCTTAGCTTTCTTCGCTTCTTTTTTCAAGTCATTAATCAACGGACCTTTACCACGAATATTGATGTATTGTGGCTCATAGTTATTCTCAAAATCAATGGACATAGTGGACTTTTTCAAGTCACGAATATGCCCGACACTGGCCAGAACCTTGTAGTTTCGTCCCAGATATTTTTCTATTGTTTTTGCCTTGGCAGGCGACTCTACGATGACAAGATTTTTCTTGGTCGTAGACTTTTTCTTTGTTTTTGTTACCAAATTAGACACCTTCTATAAGAAATAAATCTCATAGAGTGTAAACTATTTTTTGATAGATGTCAACTCACAACATTCTCTATAGGAAAACTTGTTTTAGAATTGGAACTCAGATAGAACGTCAGAGCCTGATGTGATGCACTTTGCGCCCTCTTGAATCAAATGATGACAACCGTCAGATTTTCCATCTAAAATTGACCCCGGAATACCAAAGACATCCCGCCCCTCTTCCATTGCCCGCTCACAAGTAATCAGGCTGCCTGAGCGCATCTTGGCTTCTGCCACGATGACGCCTCGACAAAGACCTGCGATAATACGATTTCGCTCTGGAAAATGGAATTTCAATGGCTGTTCACTCGGACCATACTCCGTCAGCAATAGATGATTTTTGCCAATATAAGCCTGCAGTTTTTGATTGGCCTTGGGATAGAAGACATCTAGTCCCGTCCCAATGACAGCAATAGTTTGGCCACCATTTTGCAGGGCAGCCATGTGGGCCACGGTATCAATCCCACGAGCCAAACCGCTGACGATAACCAGCTCATTATTCAACTCCTTGATGATTTTCTGCACAGCAGCATTGCCCTGCTTACTGCTGTCTCGACTACCGACAATGGCTATCTTGGGCATTTCTAGCAAGTTTAGATTTCCTTGATAAAATAGCAAAGTCGGTGCATCGTAAATCTCGCATAGATCCCAAGGATACACATCATCCAAGATTGAAAAGGACGGAAAACGTTCAAATTCTTCTTTCAAAGCTGGTAGATCAAGTCGCTTGTACTTTTCCATAAAGAGTGCGGGATTGCGGCACTCAGAGACGACGGCCTTGTCTCGCAAAGATAGCTCTCCCTCTTTATTTTCTGCATATCTCAAGATATTTAAGACCTGTTGATTGGTTAAGCCAGCTTTTTTCATTTTATAAATTTCAAAATTATTCATTTTTATCACCTCACTTTCTTATTCGTAAAAAAGTTCAAAAAAAGAACTGCAATACAGTTCCTTGTTTCTTATTCGATTAATGCTTGAGAAAATGGTTGAGTTCTTCTATTCTTCATGAACAGGAATTTCCTTAATAATCTTAGCAGGATTGCCGGCTAGAACTACGTTATCGCCGAATGATTTAGTCACCACTGCACCAGCTCCGACTACCACATTATCTCCTAGCGTCACTCCTGGCAGAATCGTTACGCCGCCACCAGCCCAGAAATTGTCACCAATCTTAATCGGCGCCCCGTATTCAATACCGGAATTTCTTTCCACCGGGTCAAGCGGATGCAGCGGCGTCAGAAACTGGCAATTGGGCCCCAGCATGGCATTCTTTCCAATGGTAATGGGACAGACATCCAGCATAGTCAGGTTCCAGTTAGAACAAAAATTTTCTCCTAAATGAATGTTAATTCCGTAGTCGCAAACCAAATCTGGCTTCATAGCAAGATTCTTCCCTGTGCTGCCAAACCATTCTTTGATAATAGCACTTCTCTTGTCGCTGTCTTGCTCTTGGTTAAAACGATATTGAAATTCTTTGGATCGGGCTCTAATTTTTCTTAAATCTTCGTCTTGTGGTCGGTAAATCTCTCCCGCAATCATTTTTTGGTATTCACTGGTCATACTTGTCTCCTCATTACGATTAGGATTTCTTATGAATTTGTCATAGATTTAATCGGTTCAAAGCTTCTGCGGTGAATCGGTGTGACACCGTATTTGTCCAGTCCTTCCAGATGTAGCTTGGTGCCATAGCCGGCATTTTGGGCAAAGTCATAGCCTGGATAAACCTGATCAAAATCTGCCATCATCTTGTCCCTCGTCACCTTGGCTACGATAGAAGCCGCTGCGATGGACAGGGAATTGGCATCGCCCTTAATAATTGACTGCTGAGGCAAGGGCAAGTCTAACTTCATCGCATCAATTAAGAGGTAGTCCGGCTTTATCTTGAGCTGGGCCACAGCTTCAGTCATGGCTAGCTTGGTCGCTTCATAGATATTGACTCGGTCAATCGTTTGATTGTCCATAATGCCCAAGCCAACAGCTAAAGCCTGATCTAGCACCGCTTGATAAATTTCATGATGCCTTTTCTTGGGAATCTTCTTACTGTCATTCAGCCCCTTGATTTTACAGTTAGGAGGCAGAATGACTGCTGCTGCGACTACTGGACCAGCTAAGGGACCTCGTCCGACTTCATCAATGCCAGCCAGTGCTTGGAAGCCTTGACTGTAGAGTCCTTTTTCATAGCGCAGCATGTACTCTAAGCGTAAGTTTTCATCTATCTCTGCTTGGATTTCTTTTTGGCGCTTGTGTAAGAGTCTTTGAACACCGCTCCGCTCATCCTGCTTCAATTCTTGAAAAAGCGGATCCTTCAAGTCAGAAACTTGAGCCAGTTGCTCTTGAATTTCCTTAATCGTGGCCATCCAATTCCTCCAGACCATCCAGTGTATAACGACCTAAGCGCCCATCACGCACTTCCTTGACAAAGAGGCTGTAAAAGCGATCGTAGTCCTCTCTGAAGCCCAATTTCTGGGTCATATCCATAATCATGTCTGGCGCTTCTAGCTCTAAATCCAGCTGCTTAAAGCGCTCCTGCAGTGCCTTAGGATAATGCTCTTTAAAATAATTGAGTCCGAAAATAGTAACTTCATCCATTGGCAGCAAATTATCCTTGATAGCGCCCGTCAAAGCGAGTTTCAAAGCTACCATTTCATCTTCAAATTTTGGCCAAAGAATCCCCGGTGTATCTAGAATTTCCAAATCCTTATTGGACTTGAGCCATTGCTGACCTTTGGTGACCCCAGGTTTATTGCCGACTATCGCGATTTTCTTACCAGCCAGCCGGTTCATCAGCGTTGACTTTCCAGCATTGGGAATACCGATAATCATGGTTCGCAAGGTTTCAATTTGAATTCCTCTTTCCCGCTGGCGAGCTAGCTTATCAGCCATCAATTTCTTAGCCTCTTCGGTCACTTTTTTGACTGCAGATTGCTCCTTAGAGTTTATAGCCAAGGTTTTGATTCCCTGACTTTCAAAATAGGTTTGCCATTCCTTGGTTAAGTTTGGATCCGCTAAGTCGGCCTTATTTAAAATCAATAACTTGGGCTTGTCCCCAACAATTTTGGTCAACATAGGATTTTGACTGGACAAAGGCAATCTCGCATCCACCAAAATCGTCACAAAATCTACAAATTTAATACTTTCTTGAACCTGTCTCCGAGCCTTGGACATGTGCCCCGGAAACCATTGAATCGTTGCCATTAAAAACCTCTTTCTTACAATCTTCTAGTATCTCATTATACCAAAAAAATAGAGAATAAAATAGTAAAATCGCTCCCTCAGATTGATAGAAGCGATTCTCTATTCTTATAAAAATGATGGTTTGCGGTCTTGTTTATCTGTGAATGGAACTCGCGGTTCACGAATCCTAGTCACATAATCAACAAACTCCTCGCCAGTCTGATCAAACTCAGCAACTGCGAAAAATTGATCGTGGTAAAAGAAAAACTTATAGTGGTTTTCAAAAGCTTCGTTGAGCCATTTGTCCTTAGCTGCGATTGAACGCATTGGATAATCATCTACCGCAGCAACCCATAGAGGTTTCCGATGAGCATGAGTCAGCACCAAGTCAGCCATATGAATCATGGTTTCCTCGCCCTGTTTCAGTAAGATGATGCTGTGACCATTACTGTGACCGCCTGTATGAACCATTTGAATTTCTGGAATGACATTCAGATATTCAGTAAAGGTTTCAACCTGATCCTGGATTGGCTCCCAATTTTCCTTCAGATAAGTTCCCCTTGTCCGACTATTGGGATTTCGCATTTCGTACCATTCCACCTCATTTACAAAAATCTTTGCATTTGGGAATTTTGAAACAAGCTGATTGTTTTCATCTAATCTAGTCAGACCGCCAGAGTGATCATGGTGCATGTGCGTCATTAAAATATGGGAAATATCTTCCGGTTTTAATCCCAAGAGAGCCAAACTTTCTTCAACACGGCTCTCAGAAAGAATACCTAGATTGCGACGTTGTTTATCAGAAAGCTTAGCCGTATCAAAACTCGCATCAATTAAATAATTTTGCCCCTTGTATTGAATCAAAATCGGATCTGTCAGTTCAGCCATCATATTTTCTTCTGTTGTTGGATAATAACGCGACCAAACAACCTTTGGTACAGGGCCAAATAAGGTACCTGCATCTGTGAGCTTATCCGCTCCACGCAACCAAGTCAGCTTCATTTCCCCAAACTGATACTCTTGTAATTTGAGTTCTGTCATTTTTTACTCCTTTAACCATCTTTCTGCGATTTCTTTTCTGATCGAATTTCCTGACCGTCCATAATTTTCAATAATTTCAGCATCTTTAAAATAGCGTTTGATGTTCACATGATCAAATTTTTGTAAAGGTCCGATAAGACGGAGGATTTCATCTGTAACCTCTAGCGCTACTTTAGTCATATATAGCTTTATCCGTGAAACAGACTTGGAATCTTCTTCTATTTGATTGGGATAGGACGAAAAATAAGCATCCGCAGCAGAAAGTTTATTGTACAAATCTGCAAACTTGTACTGATGCACTTCGACATCCATCAGTCGCTTGCCAAATCCTCTTTTTACACGTGCAAACTCAAGGCCCTTGTTAAAGGCGCCCTCCGCAACTCCTAAAGCAACCGCACTCAAGCCGAGTTGCATATTCTTTATAATGTTATTGAATTGTTCATTTCCAGCCAAGACTCCGCCTAATAAGGCAGTTTCTGGCAGGTTTACCTTGTCCAAGGTAACAGAACTTAGTGGAAGTCCTAGTAAACCTTGCTTTTCTATCTGCTCACCAATGAGCACACCCGAAGCATTCGTCTCCACAATGAAGAAGCCGTAAGAATCAGGCTTTCCATCCTCCTTTACTTTAGCTAAGACCAAGAGAATGTCCGCAATGCTGCTATTTGACACTTTGGCTTTTTCTCCCGAAAGTTGCCAACCTGTCTCTGTCTTGATCGCATAGGTCTCCAAATCTGCCAAACTATTTAGATGCTTAGACTCAGAAAATCCAAGACCTGCTTTACAAGTTCCCTTTACCAACTTGTCCAGATAACGCTCTTTCTGTTGCCCCGTACCAAAATTCAAAATCGGATAAACACCATAACAACCTTGGGTCAGCAATATAGTTGAAAGAGCTGGAAATTCATTCGAAATCATTCGAATAGAGCTGATAAAATCAGAAGCCAAAGCCTGATCGCCTTCTGACAAAATCGGTGAAAAAATATCCAAATCCGTCGTCATTACTTCCCAGATCTCCTGAGGAAATTCGACTGACTCATCATGATTTTTCATGTAGTCTCTAATAGCTGTATTTACATATGAACTCAATGCTGCTGTTTTGGTACTGGACTTCATCATCAATTCTCCCCCCTATGGATGTGGCTCAGAAAGAGGCTGATAATAACCTTTTAAAAGCTCTTCATATACGTATGCTTCTACCTCATTGTAGCTTGCTTTATAAGGCCGGCAGAACCAAATATTGAAAGGCACCGGATCTTTAAAGCGCACAACCTTGAATTTATTCTTATCGACAAAATACTCTAAAGGACGAGGTAACAGTGCAATCATATCGTTTTGATAAGTTGACTCTATCAAGAAATCCCATGTCGATGATAAATAGGCAAAATTTGCTTTTATCTTTTTACTCTTTAATTTTTCAGTGATTAAATCGTAGGTTGTAAATGATTTATTAAAGGTTGCTAAACCGTACTGAGCGATATCTTTCCATTTCAACAATTCTTTGTTTGCCAAGGGATGATTCTTGTCCATATAGGCCACGTATTCATCAACTTGAATGATATACTGTTCATATTTTTTAGGATCCAGATTGGTAGGTTCGATTAATACTGCAAAATTCAGATCCCCTGCAACCAGCTTTTGACGTAAGTCATTACTTCCATCCTCAGTAACCTGAATGTTGACTTGCGGATTGTCCTGTAAAAACTTTGGTAAAATACTAGAAAAATATACACGTAAAATCAATGACGGAATGCCCAAGTTAAAGGTACCTTTTTGTTTAAGAGCTTCCATATGAATCATTGATTGCATCTCTTCATGCCGGTTGACAATCTCTGTGGCAAAGCGGTAAATCTTACCACCAGCTTCCGTCAGACTCTCTAATCTTCCATTTCTGCGATTGAAGAGCTGGACTCCTTCCGTTGATTCAAAATTTGTGACAAACTGACTCAAGGCTGACTGGCTGATATGAATTTTCTTAGCTGCGATAGAAAGATTGCATCCACATTCGACGATATTGATAAAGTAAGTCATTTGAATTATATCCACTTTTCGTCTCCCATCTTTCAAATTTCACGAGGTAATTTGCCATAAATAAAACAACAACTGGCCCTCGAAACCATGATGACCAGTTGCTAGTATTCTGATTAAAAACTAATCATCGCTCAAGTTGTTATAAACACATAGTAACACACTTTCAGAGAAAGAGGAGATTAATTGCTTACTAACCTTATTAGATTGACATCGTTTTCAAGTCTTCTGAAACAATTACTTCTCCTGCTGTCTTTTCAAGAACTTCCTCTAGGGTAACGCCGGGAGCAAGCTCTTTCAAGAGGAACTTACCATCTTGGAAACCAAAGACAGCCAACTCTGTAATGACTAAATCAAGAACTCCTTTAGCAGAAAGTGGCAAAGTACACTCTGGCAGAAGTTTAGATTCACCATCTGAAGTAGTATGCTGGATTGCACCGATAACACGTTTCGCTCCAACCAACAAGTCCATAGCTCCACCCATTCCTGGGGCAAACTTCCCTGGAATAATCCAGTTAGCAATACTACCATCTTGACTGACTTCCAAAGCTCCTAGAACAGTCGCATCAACGTGTCCACCACGGATGATCGCGAAGGAAGTCTGCAAGTCAAACAATGCTGCTCCAGGTAAGAGAGTAATTGGCGCTCCACCAGAGTTTGCCAGGTTTGGATTGTAAGTATCTTTCGTTGGTGTTTCACCAAAGCGAAGCGCTCCATTTTCAGCCTGAAGAATAACGTTTACTCCGTCAGGAATATAGTCAGCAGATGCGTTTGGAATACCAAATCCTAGATTGACAACATCTCCATCTTTAAATTCTTGTGCAACACGTCTTGCAATAATTTCTTTTGCTTTCATATTAGTTCACCCCCGCCAATTTTTTAGTCTCAGTCCAAAGATCACCCATCATCTTATGGTGTTCTTCTGGAGTCAAGCTTTGTACGACATAGTCAACAAGGATGCCCGGAATATAAATATCATTCGGATTAATTTCGCCAGCTTCAACAATTTCATTCGCTTCAACGATAACAGTATCTGCTGCGAGATCTAATTGCAAGGAAATGTTTTTCGTAGTGCCATCGATATACAAGTTGCCGTATTTGTCAGCTTTAGTCGCTTTGATCAAGGCAACATCGATTTTAAGTGGATCATAGACCAAATATTCACGGCCATTACGTTCTACTTTTTCATAATCTTTTTCTAGGATTGTTCCAACACCTGTCGGAGTCAAGACAGCTCCTAGGCCAGCTCCAGCGGCATGGAGACGTTCAACAACAGTTCCCATCGGTGTAAATTCAACTTCCATAGTCTTGCTGAAATATTCACGTTGAGCTGCTGCAGACGTACCTATGTGGGCTGCAATATATTTTTTAACTTGGTGATTTTCACAAAGTCGTCCAACCCCAACTTCTTTACCAGGATGAGATGTTACCACTGATACTAAAGTCAAGTCTTGCTGGTTTTGTTTTACTAATTCTTCAATCAGTTCAAAAGGTTCACCGACTCCAAGGAATCCTGAAATTCCTACGATGTCACCCGATTTGACCTTAGAAATAGCTTCTGATAATGATACAACTGATTTCATGCTGATACCTCCTCTTTTACTTACGGTTGAAAACAGCTTTGCGTTTTTCAACAAAAGCACGCATTCCTTCTAGTTTGTCTTCTGTAGAGAAGAGCAAGGCTTCTGCTTCTGTTTCCAGACGGATTGCATTTTTAAGAGGAAGTTCCGCACCAACTTGAATGACATGTTTTGCTTTTTCAACAGCTAACGGTGCATTCTTCATGATGGCTGCAGCTAATTCTTCAGCTGAAGACAACAACTCTTCAGCAGGAACCAGTTTGTTAAGAATACCTAGGTCATAGGCTTCTTGACCTTTCACTGTACGAGCAGTGAAGATAAGCTCTTTGGCACGGCTAGTTCCAATCAAGCGAGACATCCGTTGAGTACCAGCAAATCCTGGAATAATACCCAAGCCAACTTCTGGGAAGCCAACCACTGTTTTTTCAAATCCGATACGGATATCTGTTGAAAGTGCTAGCTCCATACCACCACCGAGTGCATAACCATTGAGGACTGCAATCGTTGGTTGGCGTAAATCTGAAAGGCGAGTAAATGTATCATTTGCAAATGTCATGTATTCAAATGCTTGAATAGGTGACATCAAATCCATTTCCTTGATGTCTGCTCCAGCGACGAATGCTTTTTCTCCTGCTCCAGTTACGATGACAACGCGAATTTCTTCGCTTTTCTCAACTTGATCAAGAACTTCATTCAAATCAGCCAAAACTTGAGAACTCAAGGCGTTCAAAGCTTCGGGACGGTTGATAGTGATATATCCAATCCCGTTTTTAACTTCTAATAAAACAGTTTTACTCATTTTTATGCTCCTACTTATAAAAATTGAATGACTAAGTATGGTGTCAACAAATACTTAAACTCAAAATGTAAGAGCTTACATTCTTATGATATACCATTTCTCACACTTCGTCTACTTAATCATTATTTATGCATCAATAAGCTAAGATTATAGTTTTGATATTCAAATTAATTTTTTAAAAAATAAAACAAGCCCTATCAAGGCTTGTTTGCAAAAAACAGCACATCGATAGGACTTGTTTATATAGTAGAAGCAAATGGAAAACTTCAAAAATGAACTAGGGTTTAGCGTTCTACGATGACCGCTGTACCCATTCCGCCACCGATACAAAGGGTAGCAAGACCACGTTTTGCATCACGTTTTTCCATTTCATGCAAAAGTGTTACCAAAATACGGCAGCCTGAAGCACCGATTGGGTGACCAAGAGCAATCGCACCACCATTTACATTGACTTTTTCAGGATCAAGATTCAATTCTTTTCCAACAGCACATGCTTGCGCTGCAAATGCTTCATTGGATTCAATCAAATCAAGATCTTCAGTTGTAAAGCCACCTTTTTCAAGTGCTTTACGAGAAGCATAAATTGGTCCGCAACCCATGATTTTCGGATCTAATCCTGCACTTGCATAGGATTTTATGGTTGCTAAAACAGGAATGCCTAGCTCTTTCGCTTTTTCTGAACTCATGACAACGACTGCTGCCGCTCCATCGTTGATGCCAGAAGCATTACCAGCTGTGACCGTTCCGCCTTCTTTAAAGACAGGGCGTAATTTAGCCAAACCTTCTAGTGAGGCATCTTTTCTTGGAAATTCATCCGTATCAAAAACAATTGGCTCACCTTTTCTCTGTGGAATAATCACTGGAACGATTTCTTCTTTGAAACGTCCAGCTTCAATAGCTGCCACAGCACGTTGTTGTGACTGAACAGCAAAAGCATCTTGGACTTCACGAGAAATATCATACTGTTCAGCAACATTTTCAGCTGTGATTCCCATATGGAAATCACCAAAAGCGTCAGTCAGACCGTCGCGTAACATAGTGTCAATCACTTTTGTATCTCCCATACGAGAGCCCCAACGCTGACCTTGAAGAACGTATGGTGCCTGACTCATATTTTCTGCACCACCTGCTACAATAATATCTGCATCTCCACATAAAATTGCTTGGGCAGCTAATTGAACTGTTTTCAGTCCTGAACCACATACTTTATTCACTGTAAAGGCTGGAGAAGAGACTGGAATACCTGCATTGACACTCATTTGACGTGCTACATTTTGCCCTAGTCCTGCTGCCAACACATTTCCCATAATCACTTCATCAATTTGTTCTGCTTTCAAATGTGCTCGTTCAATCGCACTTTTAATAACCAAACTTCCCAAATCAACAGCTGAAATATTTTTCAAACTTCCACCAAAAGAACCTAATGGTGTACGAACTGCTGATACAATAACTGCTTCTTTCATTTCTTGCTCCTTACTTTAGTATTTAAAGAAACCTTCCTTGGTCTTACGACCAAGTTTATTAGCTTCAACCATTTTTTTCAACAATGGAGCAGGACGATATTTTGGATCACCAAATCCATTATTCAATACACCCATAATAGCTAAGCAAACATCCAAACCAATCAAATCAGCTAAAGCCAATGGTCCAATAGGATGGTTAGCACCGAGTTTCATAGCTTCATCAATTTCTTCAGCTGTTGCAACCCCTTCTCCGAGAATGAAAATCGCTTCATTAATCATCGGAATCAACACACGGTTCACCACAAAACCATAAGAATCTTTAACACCAACTGCTGTTTTACCGATTTTTTCAGTTAATTCACGAACAGCTTTAACGACTTCTTCTGATGTTTGAAGTGCTTTGATTACTTCGACCAATTTCATAACAGGAGCAGGATTAAAGAAGTGCATTCCAATGACTCGTTCTTGATGTACTGTTGCTGCAGCAATGTCTGTGATAGACAAAGATGAGGTATTTGAAGCTAAAATAGTTTCTGGAGATGTCAATTCATCTAATTGTTTAAAAATACTCAACTTAATATCTCTATTTTCAGTAGCTGCTTCAATAACTAACTGAACATTTTTAGCATCCTCATATGAAGTTGATGGAATCAGCTTACTCAAAATACTATTTTTATCATCTTCTGAAAGACGACCTTTTTCAACGGAGCGTGTTAGTTGCTTAGTGATATTTCCGATGCCTCTTTCAACGAATTCTTCTTTAATATCATTCAAATACACCGTAAAGCCTGATTGCGCAAAAACTTGAGCAATACCACTTCCCATTTGACCTGATCCAATGATCATTACGTTTGAAATATTCAATTTTTTCTCCTATCTAATACGTTACAAAATTTAAAGCGAAAGAATAGGAACGATTGAATGATATACACCCCTCAATCGCTCCTTTTTCGTCATTATACAAATGCACCTAAGCCAGTGATTTCACGGCCAACAATCAAAGCGTTGACTTCATGAGAACCTTCATAAGTGTAAACTGCCTCAGCGTCTGCAAAGAAGCGTGCAACGTCTGTTTCAAGAGTAATTCCATCGCCTCCACATGTTTCACGAGCAAGAGCCACCGTTTCACGCATGACAAGTGAATTGTGCATTTTAGCAAGAGCAGAATTTAACATCAATTCATTACCCGCTTCTTGCATTTCAGCGATACGAACTGAATAAGCGATTGCTGCCACAGCGTTTGCTTGCATTCTAGCCAATTTTTCTTGAATAATTTGGAATTTAGCAATTGGACGTTTGAATTGTTGACGATTTGTAGCGTATTTCAAGGCTGCATTAAATGATCCGCAAGTTATCCCCATAGCGATATGAGCCACATCAGCACGAGTAAATGTAAGAATACGAGCTACATCTTCAAAACCATTGATGTTTACCAAACGGTCTGAGTCTGGAACTTCAACATTTGTCATTGTGATATGACCATTTCGAACACAACGAAGTGCAATTTTATGTTGAATAACTTCTACATCGTAACCAGGAGCTCCTTTGCGAACGATAAAGCATTTAATTTTGCCATCTGCAACGTCACGAGCAAATACTGGAATAACATCAGCTGTATCTGAACCACCAATCCAACGTTTTTCACCGTTAATAATCCACTTGTCTCCTACATGTTCAGCAGTTGTTGCAAGCCCACCTGCAATATCTGAACCAGAAAGTGGTTCTGTCAAAGCAAAACATCCTTGCCAATCAAATGCTGCTAATTTAGGAAGAAATTCTTTTTGTTGGCGTTCATCACCACCGAGTAAAATTGTGTTATAGCAAAGTCCACCATGCACAGTATAGAATGTAGCCATTGATGTATCAAAACGAGCCAATTCCAAGTAAAGAAATGCGATATAAAGTTCTGATGGTTTGTAGCTGCCTTCACGTCCCTCAAACAATTTAGGATTGTTCATAATTTGTGCACCTTTGGCAACTGTGTAAAATTGTTCAAATGGAAAATCAGGTTTTTCCCAATGTTCATTGATAACAGGACGAAGATGTTTTTCAATCAAACGACGAGTTTCTTGCAAAACTTCTGCTTCTCCTAATGTCAAACCATCTGCATAATGGAAAAGATCTTCAGGATATAGTTCACGTAAAATTTCTTCTTTGGTTGCCATAGTATGGACTCCTTTGTAATAGTATGATAAGAGCGCTTTCATTTTAAGGCTCAGTATTTGTTGACGCTTTCATTTTATATCGAACACGCTATAATGTCTACTTAAGATAAATTAAACTTCCCATAAGCTAGTGTTATACATGCTGATTTTAGTGGATTTTCAAAGGTTAAAATCTAAATTTTCCAAATAAAAAAATTTTCAGATTCTAAAAAAATCTTTATAAAATTCAAGAATTTTATAAAGATTTTTTCCACTACATGTAGCGGCCAGATCAATTTTACGGAGCAAAATACAGGCAATTTCAGAATAGATGTGCTACAATATTTGTAAAAAACGGAGGAAAACCATGTTAATATATGATCTAATTGTCATTGGTTTTGGTAAAGCCGGAAAAACATTAGCAGCCAAAATGGCAATGCAAGGAAAAAAGGTTGCTTTGATTGAACGCAGTAAAGCTATGTACGGCGGAACTTGCATCAATATCGCTTGTATTCCAACCAAAACCTTACTAGTAGCTGCAGAAAAAGGATTATCTTTTGAAGAAGTAATGACTGAGAAAAATGCGGTTACTAGCAGACTCAATGGGAAAAATTACGCAACTATTAGTGGTGCTGGAGTCGATATTATTGATGCAGAAGCTCATTTTCTATCCAATAAGGTAATTGAAATTGTCTCAGGTAACCAAAAACAAGAATTAACAGCTGAAAATATCGTCATCAATACAGGTGCTATCTCTAACATTCTACCAATCCCAGGACTTACTACATCAAAAAATGTTTATGATTCAACAGGTATTCAAAACCTTGATAGACTACCTAAAAGTCTTGGAATTCTTGGCGGTGGGAATATCGGTCTTGAATTTGCTGGTTTGTTCAATAAATTAGGAAGTAAGGTCACTGTTCTTGATGCTGCCGATACCTTTCTACCACGTGTAGAACCTTCTATCGCTGCCATGGCCAAACAATACATGGAAGAAGATGGCATTGAAATTCTTCAAAATGTCTTTACTCAAGAAGTTAAAAATGATGGTGACGAGGTGATTGTCGTTACTAAAAATAAAAGTTTTCATTTTGATGCGTTGCTTTATGCTACCGGTCGCAAGCCAAATATTGAACCATTAAAGTTAGAAAATACAGATATTCAAATAACAGATCGTGGTGCTATCCAAGTTGATAAGCATTGTCAAACTAGTGTTTCTGGCGTTTTTGCTGTTGGAGATGTCAACGGTGGACTGCAATTCACCTATGTCTCATTAGATGATTTCCGTATAGTTTTTAGTTATTTAGCAGGTGACGGCTCATACACACTTGATAATCGTAAAAATGTACCGACTACCATGTTCATCGCTCCACCACTCGCTCAAATTGGTCTAACTGAAGCACAAGGATTGCCTTATGCAACTAAAGAAATTCCAGTTTCAGCTATGCCACGTGGACATGTCAATGCTGACCTCAGAGGAGCATTCAAAGCAGTTGTAAACACAGAAACTAAAGAAATTCTTGGCGCTACTATCTTCTCACAAGGAGCTCAAGAAATTATTAACATTCTAACTGTAGCTATGGACAACAACATACCATATACTTATTTCACAAAACAAATCTTTACTCATCCAACCCTAGCTGAAAACCTTAACGATTTGTTTGCGATTTAATGATGGTAATTGAGTTGTCATCAAAATTTAACACGAGTCGTTTTACTTTCAGCTAACGAAAAAGGTTAAGCAAAAACTTCCTGAATAATGAAAAAAGCTTAAAATCAAGTTATTAAAAACGTTGATTTTAAGCTTTTCTATTGTTAGCTACTTAATTTTGACTAAAAACGGAATCTTTGCCCAGCTTCTTTTATTTTATAGTTGAATTTGATTATATGTTTTACTAAATGCATTCAAAATTTCTTTTGGAGCATCCTTGTAAGAAGTTTCTCCTTCTAGTGTTCCTTTAACAATCGTTCGCGAAGTAGCTGCAGCATCTTCGCAGGTCACTAGCGTTACCTCATTGACTCCTTCACGATCATTAATCACATCTACTCTGTCAGGTGAAACATTTTCAACAGAAGTAATGGAATAAGTATATATCTTCTCTTTATCTGTTAGGTAAATCTTCATTCCGGCTTTTGCACGATCTAATGGAGAAAATAGCATATTACTTGCACCTGTAATTCCAAACACATGGTGACTCGCCAATGCATAATTCCCTTTCCCCATTTGTTGCGTTTCTTTCATAGTACCTGCACCATAATAAAGCCCTACATTATCCAAGCCTTTAAAGATTGGTAGATTCATTGAAAGTTCTGGGATAGCAATTCCTCCAATAACTGGTAATTGCTGAGCTCGCCATTGAGCATTAATCACATCTTCAGTTGACAATGATTTTACTTTGTCAAAGTTAAAGCTGGTTTTGGCTTTTTTATTTTTATTAATCTTATCTTTTGAAACATTGCTCACTTGATACCTATTGGTATGCCAGACCATAATCATATTACGAATAGAAGAGTTGAAAATAAGTGCAAGCGCTACAATAATTAGCAATGTCGCAACAATGTTAATCAGAATATTTTTTCTTTTATTATGTTTTTTTCTTCTTGATGACATAACATTTCCTTTTATCTAGTTTATTATTCATCCACTTCTTTTTCATCTTCTGCTTCAACACTTGTAAAAGTAACAATTTGCGCTCCCTTATCTAGTCGCATTACTTTAACACCCAAAGTTGCACGTCCTGTTTGAGAAATATTAGCAACATTTGTCCGAATAATAACCCCTGTATTTGTGATAATCATCAAATCTTCATCACCATTCACAGCCATAAGCCCCGCTAATGGACCATTTTTCTCAGTAATATTAGCTGTTTTCATTCCTTTTCCGCCACGTCCTTTCGTAGCGTATTCACTAGCTAAAGTACGCTTACCATAGCCTTTTTCAGTGATGACTAACACCTCTTGATCATCTGAAATGACACTTGCTCCTACAACATGGTCACCCGCACGCAAATTCACTCCGCGCACGCCGGTCGCAGCCCGTCCCATGTTTCGGACTTGGTTTTCGTTAAAACGTACAGCGTAGCCCATTTTTGTTCCGATAATGATGTCTGTTTGCCCATCTGTCAGAAAGACGTTAATTAGCTCATCTTCATCTTTTAAATTCAGAGCTTTTAGCCCATTTTGACGAATGTTAGCAAATTCTGTTACGCTAGTTCGTTTTACCACACCATGGCGCGTGGTGAAGAAAAGATAAGAATGATCATCGTGTTCAGCTTGAACATTGATGATTGTCTGAATTGTTTCACCTTCGTCCAATTTCAACAAATTAACAATCGGCAAACCTTTCGCTGTACGACCGTATTCAGGAATTTCATAACCTTTCAAGCGATAAACGCGACCTTTATTGGTAAAGAAGAGCAAATGATCATGTGTGCTGGTAGAAACTAGTTCACGGACAAAATCGTCATCTTTTACACCTGTTCCTTGAATACCACGACCACCACGTCTTTGCGCAGTGAATTCATCTTGGTTCAACCGTTTGATGTAACCTTTATTGGAAAGTGTAATCAAAACATCTGCTTCCTCAATGAGATCCTCATCTTCCAGAGACAGTACTTCACCAACTATTAGCTCTGTACGACGTTCATCAGAAAACTTACGTTTAATCTCTTCTAATTCTTCCTTGATAATCGCAACAACTCGTTCTGGTTTTGCCAAAATATCTGCTAAATCAGCTATCAATTTCATCAAGTCGTCATATTCAGATTGAATCTTATCCCGTTCCAATCCCGTTAAACGACGCAAACGCATATCCAGAATCGCCTGACTTTGACGTTCGGACAATTTATAGCGTGCCATCAATTCTGCTTGCGCTTCTGCATCTGTCTCGCTGTTTCGGATGATGCGAATCACTTCATCAATGTGATCTAGTGCAATCAGCAAACCAGCTAAAATATGTGCACGAGCTTCCGCCTTTTCCTTATCAAAAACTGTCCGGCGTGTCACCACTTCTTTTTGGTGTTCAATATAAGCAAGCAAAATCTCGCGTAAAGACAGAATCTTTGGCACTCCATTTTGAATCGCCAGCATATTGAAGCTAAAATTCGTCTGCATTTGCGTTAATTTAAATAAATTGTTCAAAATAACATGCGCACTTGCATCCCGCTTCACTTCAATGATAAAACGAACCCCTTCACGGTTAGATTCGTCACGAACCGCTGTAATTCCGTCAATACGTTTTTCTTGAACCAGTCGCACAATATGTTCGTGAACTTTGGTTTTATTGACCATATACGGAAATTCAGTAACCACAATTCGTTCACGACCAGATTTTGTTTCTTCGATTTCCGTCCGAGCACGTAGAACAATGGAACCCTTCCCAGTTTCATAAGCGCGATGAATGCCTGATTTCCCCATAACCAAAGCGCCTGTCGGGAAGTCTGGACCAGGCAACACTTCCATAAGGTCACGTGTTGTTACATCTGGATTGTCCATGACTAATTTTACAGCATCAATGGTCTCACCAAGATTGTGAGGAGGAATGTTTGTTGCCATTCCCACAGCAATACCTGTCGCCCCATTGACCAGCAAATTAGGAAAACGTGACGGTAAAACTAATGGCTCACGCTCACTGCTATCATAGTTATCTGCAAAATCAACTGTATTTTTGTTGATATCGCGTAACATTTCAAGCGATATTTTGCTCATCCGAGCTTCTGTATACCGTTGTGCCGCAGGACCGTCTCCGTCCATAGAACCAAAGTTTCCGTGACCATCTACTAACATGTGGCGGTAAGACCACCATTGCGCCATCCGCACCATAGCTTCATAGATAGAGGAATCTCCGTGTGGGTGATATTTACCCATAACATCACCCGTGATACGAGCAGATTTCTTATGTGGTTTGTCAGGAGTCACCCCCAGCTCATTCATCCCATACAATATTCTACGATGAACAGGCTTTAAACCGTCTCGAACATCCGGAAGAGCACGAGCAACAATGACACTCATGGCATAATCGATGAAACTCGTCTTCATTTCGCTCGTTAAATTCACATTTACTAAATTATTATCCTGCATTAAAAAATGCCTCTCTTCAATTTATATGACCATATCATTATAACATAAATTGGGATTTTTTTCAGTAAACACCTTCTATTGTAAAAACGTTTACATAAGATGATATGTATTATATTCGTGACAAAATGTTACAAAAGTGATAGAATAGATGTGTAAAGGGAAAACGTTCCCCAATAAAATAAAGGAGATGTTTAGCAAAATGACTCTTACTAAACAACATAAAAAAGTCATCCTTGTTGGTGACGGTGCTGTAGGTTCTTCTTACGCATTTGCTCTTGTCAACCAAGGAATCGCCCAAGAACTTGGTATTGTTGATATTTTCAAAGAAAAAACAGAAGGGGATGCTGAAGACCTTAGCCATGCCTTGGCTTTCACTTCACCTAAGAAAATTTATTCAGCAGAATATGCTGATGCACACGATGCAGATCTTGTCGTTTTGACTGCTGGTGCACCACAAAAACCAGGTGAAACTCGTCTTCAATTGGTTGAAAAAAACCTTCGTATCAACAAAGATGTTGTTACTAAAATTGTTGCTTCAGGATTCAACGGTATCTTCCTCGTAGCTGCTAACCCTGTTGACATTTTGACTTACTCAACTTGGAAATTCTCTGGATTCCCTAAAGAACGTGTCATTGGTTCAGGTACTTCTCTTGACTCAGCACGTTTCCGTCAAGCACTTGCTGAAAAATTAGATGTAGATGCTCGCTCTGTCCATGCTTACATCATGGGAGAACATGGTGATTCAGAATTCGCTGTTTGGTCACATGCCAACGTTGCAGGTGTCAACCTTGAAAATTATCTTCAAGACGTAGAAAACTTCAATGCTGCTGAATTAGTTGACCTGTTTGAAGGTGTCCGTGATGCTGCATACTCAATCATCAATAAAAAAGGTGCAACTTTCTATGGTATCGCAGTTGCCTTAGCTCGTATCACAAAAGCTATCCTTGATGACGAAAATTCAGTTCTTCCACTTTCAGTATTCCAAGAAGGTCAATATCCTGGCGTTACAGATTGCTACATTGGACAACCAGCTATTGTTGGCGCACATGGTATCGTACGTCCAGTAAATATCCCGTTGAATGATGCTGAAAAACAAAAAATGCAAGCTTCTGCTAAACAATTGAAAGATATCATCAATTTCTCTAAAGAAGAATTTGCTTCAGCAGCTAAAAACTAAAGAATTTCCTTTCTTACTCCTTGTTTTATCAAGGAGTTTTTTCATTTTAAAACAGGAATAAAATTTGAAATTTTTTAGTTTGCGGTTTTAGCTTCGTTACCTAACATTCCTTTAGAATCTTGAAGTATGAATGAAAAAAATTGTTCTTTCGAGTTTGAAAAGCGAATGTTATTGGAACTGTTTCATAAGTCCTATCTATTCTTTCAACTATATTAATAGCTTTTACTAGCGTAAAGTAAGGCTAAGATAATATTATCTTAGCCTTACTTTATAACTTATTTGAATAGATCGTTTAAATATGGAACAATTGTTTCTTCTTTCATATCCGATAAGGTCTGAATCCAGCGAAATGCTGTATGCTCTTCCGGATCAAGTTTTATCTCTCTATTATATTCTAGCAATTTCGCCTTATACACTAGACGCGTAAAAACGATGCCCTTTGTATCATCGTAACAGCTATCCTCATGAAGTATCTCACTTAATTGTATCTTTTGGTTGACTTCTTCCATCGCTTCGCGTACAGCGCCTTCTCGCGGCAATTCGTCTTCTTCCACACTACCTCCTGGAATATCCCAATATTCTGGATACATGTTTGGAGAACCACGTTTTATTTTACTTCGTTTAATAAGCAAATATTTTCCATCTTTTTCAATTAGAGCATGAGCAATCAATTTTATAGGCATTCGCAATCTCCTTTGTAAAAATAAAAAAACTTGCATATAACAAGATTTATAAGCAGATAACAATCATCCACCCTGAGGGAATCGAACCCCCATCTCAAGAACCGGAATCTTACGTG
>ERZ773254.501-NODE-501-length-21810-cov-3.680257_pt1 | contig 21810 bp, 18 predicted proteins | sample MGYA00580516_ERZ773254 | MGnify/ENA primary metagenome ERZ773254 (study PRJEB29015, sample SAMEA2738158) | human oral metagenome | biome: human oral; feature: human-associated habitat; material: saliva | place: China | collected 2192 ...
TTTTAGAAAATTATTTTTTAAACAATAACTTCGCAAAAATATGAATATTATCAAAAATCCCTCAACTACATTAGGTAGTCAAGGAATTATTGATCATATTTGTAAATAGCAACTGATAACAGTTCTAGGTGTTTAATCTAACTCATTTCTTACACACTGTAAAGCTGCTCCAATTACTTGGTGCATATCATAATAACGATAGTGTCCTAAACGACCACCAAAGATAACATTCCCTTGCTCATCAGCTAATTTTTTATATGATTTATACAAATGATTATTTCGATCATTATTTACTGGATAATAAGGCTCATCACCTTTTTCCCATGTTTTAGAATGCTCTTTAGTAATGATAGTCTTTGCTTGATTCCCAAACTCAAAATGTTTGTGTTCAATAATACGTGTATATGGAGTTTCTGCATCTGTATAGTTCACAACTGCATTTCCTTGATAATTCTCCATATCCAGGGTCTCATTTTCAAAACGAAGACTACGATACTCTAGTTCACCCAACTTATAATCGAAGAATTCATCAATCATACCGGTAAAGACAATCTTAGGGAAGTCCTTCATATATTTCTCTTTATTCGCAAAGAAATCAACATTTGTTTCTACATCAATGTTTTCATGATCCAACATTTGTTCAACTATCTGAGTATAACCACCAATTGGAATTCCTTGATAGGTATCGTTAAAATAGTTGTTATCATAGGTCAGGCGTACTGGCAAACGGCGAATGATAAAGGCTGGAAGTTCCGTAGTTGGCTTGCCCCACTGTTTCTCTGTATAGTCCTTGATTAATTTTTCGTAGATGTCTGTACCTACAAGAGATATCGCCTGTTCTTCCAAATTTTCAGGAGTTTTACCATTTAAAACCGCACGTTGCTCATCAATCTTAGCTTGTGCTTCTGCTGGCGTTACAACTCCCCAAAGTTTATTGAAAGTATTCATATTGAAAGGAAGGTTATAAATCTCTCCCTTATAGTTTGCAACTGGGGAGTTTGTATAACGGTTAAACTCTGCAAACTGATTTACATAATCCCAAATCTCCTTATCAGAAGTATGGAAAATATGAGCACCATACTGATGAACTTGAATTCCTTCCTCTTCACGAGTATGGATATTACCCGCGATATGATTTCGTTTTTCAATGACTTTTACTTTTTTTCCTTTTAAGGCTGCTTCATGGGCAAAGACTGCACCAAAAAGACCAGCACCAACGATAAGATAATCGTACATCTTAAGCTCCTTTGGAGTTTATTACCTGCCTCTTTTATTAGACTAGAAAATCATTCTATCTTAATTGGTAAACTCTTCTTTATCTATAAAAATTCACTTATTTCATATTACATTTAGCATAAAATGAAATAAGCGAATTCTACTTTGTTTGCATGCAATTAAAAATCAATTTCTAAGGATGTTTCAAATAACTGTGTAAGAGGCATAATTTCACCATATCGTAAAAAATGACAATGAGATACTTATTGATTTCAATTCATTAACAGAATACGAACTAGACAAGTGAGTTCGTCTCCTTAACAAACACTTCCAAGCGTTTACTTTCCTCATTCAGTCATCGTAATCTACAACTTACATCATCAGATAAGTCATATTCACCATTTATAATAGGTAGAATATGTTGTTTTCCTTCTTCAGTCTTCTCTTCAATAAGCAAATTTTTAAAAATTACTGCCATTATTATCACCTCGCTGCAATTGTTAAAGTGTTGTTGCTTTATTCTATCAAACATAAGGCGCAAAAACAAGTCATAATCCGATAGAATGGCAATCCCCTCTACTGTCAAAGAAGCCATTTCTATCGAATTCGTTCAATTTTATTCCTGTTCTATTAAGAATTGATTATTTTATTAAAAATATACAATTCAGTTTTTCCGCCAAACTATTTTATCCACTATCCCTGTATAGCTCTGTATTATCTTAACAACTTTAGTAGAGACATTTTCCTCAACATAATCTGGAACCGGTAATCCAAAATCCTCATCTTCTGCCAAGCTAACAGCAGTTTCAACTGCTTGAAGAAGAGAATTTTCATCAATACCTGCCAAAATAAATCCTGCCTTATCTAGGGACTCAGGACGTTCTGTACTTGTACGAATACATACAGCAGGAAAAGGGTAACCTTGACTAGTAAAGAAACTACTTTCTTCTGGTAAAGTTCCCGAATCAGATACTACAACAAACGCATTCATCTGTAAACAATTATAATCATGGAATCCTAATGGCTCATGCTGAATCACACGTTTATCTAATTCAAAACTGCTCTCTTTTAATCTTTTCTTAGATCGAGGATGGCAAGAATACAAGATTGGCATATTATACTTTTCAGCTAATTTATTAATTGCTGTGAAGAGAGAGAGAAAATTTTTATCTGTATCAATATTTTCCTCACGGTGAGCTGAAAGTAGGATATATCCTCCTTTTTTCAATCCCAAACGTTCATGGATATCTGAAGACTCAATGGCAGATAAATTTTTATGTAACACTTCTGCCATAGGAGAACCAGTTACGTACGTGCGCTCTTTAGGTAAACCACACTCATGTAAATACTTTCGAGCATGTTCAGAGTATGCTAAGTTAACATCTGAAATAATATCAACAATTCGACGATTAGTTTCTTCTGGAAGACACTCATCCTTACAGCGATTGCCAGCCTCCATATGAAAAATTGGAATATGTAAACGCTTGGCAGCAATAGCTGATAGACAAGAATTTGTATCCCCTAAAATCAATAAAGCATCTGGTTTAATTTGATTCATCAATTTGTATGAAGTATTGATAATATTCCCTACAGTAGCACCAAGATCATCTCCGACAGCATCCATGTATACATCTGGAGTGTCTAAATCTAAATCATCGAAGAAAATACCATTTAAATTATAATCATAGTTTTGTCCAGTATGTGCCAAAACAACATCAAAATACTTTCGACATTTAGTGATAACACTACTTAGACGTATAATCTCTGGACGTGTTCCCACAATAATCAATAACTTAAGTTTGCCATTATCTTTAAAGCGAATATCACTATAATCCGTCTTAATTTTCATTTATTTCTCCACTTGTTCAAAAAAAGTATCTGGATGGCTAGGATCAAATGACTCATTAGCCCACATTACAGTAACTAGATTTTCTGTATCGGAAAGATTAATAATATTATGTGCATACCCCGGTATCATATGTATTGCCTCAATCTTATCGCCCGACACTTCAAAGTTCAGAATAGGATATTCTTGTCCGTTTTCATCCAGTCCTATCCTACGCTCTTGTATTAAAGCACGACCAGAAACAACCATGAAAAATTCCCACTTAGAATGATGCCAATGTTGCCCTTTGGTAATGCCAGGTTTGGAAATATTGACAGAAAATTGACCTGCATTTTCTGTTTTTAATAGTTCTGTAAAACTACCTCGTTCATCTATATTCATTTTTAGAGGAAACTTAAACTTATCTACTGGTAGATAAGATAGATAGGTAGAATACAATTTCTTTTCAAACGATCCTTGAGGAATTTCAGGCATAACTAAACTATCTGGCTGTTTTTTAAATGTTTCTAATAGAGAGACAATCTCTCCTAAGGTTGCACGATGAGTCGTTGGTACATAGCAGTAGTTTCCTGATGGGCTAGGTAAGATTTGTAATCCATCTAGATTACAACGATGAGGATTTCCTTCCAATGCAGTTAGACACTCTTGTATCAAATCATCAATATATAGCAACTCCAATTCTACACTTGGATCATTTACTTGAATAGGCAAATCGTGAGCTAGATTATGACAGAAAGTTGCTACAGCAGAATTATAGTTAGGACGACACCACTTCCCATAAAGATTTGGGAAACGGTAAACTAAGACAGGTGCTCCCGTTTTCTTTCCATATTCGAAGAAGAGTTCTTCCCCTGCTAGCTTAGATTGTCCATATACAGAGTTCGAAAATCGGCCTTCTAAACTAGCTTGAGTAGAACTCGAGAGTAGAACAGGACAAGTGTTTTCATACTTTTCTAAAATCTCTAATAATCTACTTGAAAAACCGTAATTTCCCTCCATAAATTCATCAGGATTCTGTGGACGATTGACACCAGCTAAATGGAATACAAAATCGGCCTTCTTACAATATTCTTCTAATAAAATCGGATCCGTATCACGATCATACTGAAAAATCTCTCCAATCTCTAAATTAGGACGAGTTCTATCTCGTCCATCTTTCAAAGCTTCCAGAGTACAGATAAGATTTTTTCCTACAAATCCTTTCGCTCCTGTGATTAAAATATTTTTAATCATGCGCCCCCCTTGTTTTATATGCTATTTTAATAATCAACTCTCTCGACAATACATGATACATTATATATCCTTGATAATTTTAATGTATCTTAAAAGATTTTACATCTCTTCATCTGCTACCATATCACGAATTGCTGTCTGTATTTCATCTAATTCTAGCAACTTTCTTTTAACTTGCTCTACATCCATCAAATCAGTATTATTACTATTGAATTCTGTCAACAAATTTCTATTTGTACTGCCATCTTTGAAATACTTATCATAGTTAAGATTACGATTATCACTAGGAACTCTATAAAAATCACCCAAATCAATTGCATTTGCACACTCTTCATTAGTTAGTAGTGTTTCATACATCTTTTCTCCGTGTCTGATACCTATAATCCTAATATCTTGTTTTGAGACAAAAATTTCTGATACAGCCTTAGCTAAAACTTCAATCGTACATGCTGGTGCTTTCTGAACTAGTATATCTCCAGATTTTCCTTCTTTAAATGCAAATAAAACTAAATCTACTGCTTCTTCCAATGTCATGACAAAACGTGTCATGCTAGGTTCAGTTATTGTAAGATCATTTCCTTGCTTAATCTGCTCAATCCAAAGAGGAACTACAGATCCACGGCTACACAGAACATTCCCATAGCGAGTAACACATATCTTTGTATGCTCAGGATTTACCGTCCGTGACTTAGCAACAGCAATCTTTTCCATCATAGCCTTGGATGTTCCCATAGCATTAACAGGATACGCCGCCTTATCTGTAGAAAGACAGATAACTTTCTTTACACCAGCTTCGATAGCTGCAGTAAGGACATTCTCAGTTCCCAAAATGTTAGTTTTTACTGCTTCTACAGGGAAAAATTCACAAGAAGGTACCTGTTTCAGAGCAGCAGCATGAAAAACATAATCCACACCATGCATAGCATTTTTTACCGAAGCCAAGTCCCGCACATCTCCGAGGTAAAAACGAATTTTCCCAGCTACTTCTGGTGCTTTTACCTGAAACTCATGACGCATATCATCTTGTTTTTTTTCATCTCGCGAAAAGATACGAATCTCTGAGATATCTGTTTCTAAAAAACGCTTGAGAACTGCATTCCCAAATGAACCTGTCCCTCCTGTAATTAGAAGAGTTTTTCCTGTAAATTGTGACATATATTACACTTCTCCTTCTAGTATGTCTGCAATTTTCTTACAAGCAGTTCCATCTCCATATGGATTTGAAGCTTGGCTCATAGCTTGATAAACTGAATCATTCTCTAATAATTCTTTAAAATGCCTATAAATATTATTCTCATCAGTACCTACAAGTTTCAAAGTCCCTGCTTCAATTCCCTCTGGACGTTCAGTTGTATCTCTCATAACCAAAACAGGTTTTCCTAAACTTGGAGCCTCTTCTTGAATACCACCACTATCTGTTAAAATTAGATAACTTCTTGATAAAAAATTGTGAAAATCTAATACTTCTAAAGGTTCGATCATCTTGATACGTTCACAGCCACTTAATTCTTCCTCAGCAATTTGGCGAACACGAGGATTCATATGGATAGGATAAATAGCCTTGACATCTGAATATTCTTCAATAATCCTTCTAATCGCTCTAAACATATGTCTCATCGGTTCACCAAGGTTTTCACGACGATGGGCTGTAATTAGAATAAACCTGCTTTCTCCTATCCATTCTAACTCAGGATGCATATAGTCCTCTTGAATTGTAGTTTGTAAAGCATCAATTGCCGTATTACCTGTCACAAATATGCTCTCTGGAGTTTTTCCTTCTCTCAAAAGATTATCTTTTGAAAGTTGTGTTGGGGTAAAATGATACTGAGCCAAAACCCCTACTGCTTGACGATTAAACTCTTCAGGATAAGGTGAATAGATATCATAGGTACGCAAACCAGCTTCAACATGACCAATTGGAATCTGTAAATAAAAGGCCGCCAGTGAACTAGCAAATGTCGTACTTGTATCCCCATGAACTAACACTAAATCAGGATTTACTGACTCTAAAATAGCCTTCATTCCTTCCAAAATGCCAATGGTTACATCAAATAGAGTTTGTTTATCTTTCATAATAGACAAATCAAAATCGGGTATAATCCCAAATGTGTCCAAGACCTGATCTAACATTTGACGGTGTTGGCCTGTAACACAAACTAATGTTTCAATATTCTTACGTGTTCTTAACTCTTTTACCAAAGGACACATCTTGATTGCTTCTGGACGAGTTCCAAATACTACAACTACTTTTTTCATAGTCAATCCTTATTTTATTTATCACTAATTACAATCTGTAAGTTCCATCAATATGACAGATATAGCGTGTATCTAATACTATCTTATCTTTTAGTTTATCCATGTTTTGTAGAATCTCATCATGACCAACTAAAAGTACAATAATATCAATATTAGATAAAAATTCATCTAAATCATGAAACTGATTTGTAACAATATCCTTTTCTATAAATGGATCGTATACTTTGATAATAGATGCTGCTAAATGACGACTCATTGACTCTAGTAATTGAAGAGTTGGAGATTCACGCATGTCATCTACATTCTCTTTGTAAGTTAGGCCATACAAACCTACACGACCAATATCTGTAAGACTATGTTCTTTCATGATAGTATGTATACGATTTAATACAAATTCTGGCATAGCAGCATTAGTTCGCATAGAGTTGCCAATAACATTTGTCAACTCAGGATAATCTCCAACTAGGAACCAAGGATCCACAGAAATACAATGACCACCAACACCAGGTCCAGGTTGTAGAATATTCACTCGTGGATGCATATTACAAATACGAATAATTTCATATACATCCATATTGTCATAGCTACATATTTGTGCTAATTCATTAGCAAAAGCTATATTAACAGCTCTAAATGTATTTTCTACTACCTTAGTCATCTCCGCTGTGCGAATATCTGTAACGACAATGTCTCCCTTACAAAATGAAGCATAAATCTCCTTTACTTTATAGCCAATTTCTAAACTATCAGCTCCGATTGTACGACTGTTATTCACTAATTCATAGACCATATTCCCTGGAATAATACGTTCTGGTGCATGAACAAGATGAATATCACTACCAATAACAAAACCTTTTTCTTTCACAACTGGTCTAATAAATTTATCAACTGTTCCTGGAGATACAGTTGATTCAATGATAAGAACCGCTCCTTTATTACAATTATCAAGTATAGTTTTTGTTGCTTCAATCACGTAGCTTGGGTCAATTTTTTTTGAGAAGGGGTCATATGGTGTAGGAACGGAAATAATATAAGTATCCGTTTGTTGATACTTAGTTGTAAATTCCACACCCAACTCCATCGCTTTATATAAAAGTTCATCCAAACCTTCCTCTTTAAAAGTTGTCCGACCTTCATTTAAAGTTCTTACCAAATCTTTATTGTAGTCAGTTCCTACTACTTTTATACCATTTGTTGCTAACATTAAAATTGTGGGCAACCCAATATAACCTAATCCAATTACATTAATCATGTTTTTTTCCTCCAAATTTTTTGATGAATTTTTTAACTAATTGAATAAAATATTGGAAATCATTATTTCGCCAATAAATGATACATAAAGCAAAAAAATTAAATCCAATAATCACTATAAATAAGAATATCAAATCATATATACGACGTATTATAAATAACTGAGATAAATAATAACTTGCAGTACATAAACATACAGTTAATACGATTGTTTGCAACCATTTTAAATAAAACTCTGATAAAGGTCTACGGAGTACTTTTTTATAAGTAACAATTGTATCCACTATTACAAATTGAAAACCAAATCCTATCATTGTTCCAACAAAAACACCTGCAATACCAATATTATTCACTAGAATTACTGAAGCAACTAAATTCAAAACACCTGCAATTAAAGGAGAAAAATGATAATCTCTAAAATATCCTTCTCCCAATCGAAAAATAGCTGTACAATTAGCAGTCTGTCTAACAAATAACATACCAACTATTGCAATCACTCCTGAGAACGATAAAGTATAAGTTCCTCCAATCCAAAAATTAATAAAAGGATTTACCAATACTAAGAAACAACTTGAACAAAATGATAAAAAGAAAAAATTGACAAAACGTAGTCTATTGAAAATTTCATTTTTTTTATCCAAAGAAGCTGATAAAGATAGGTTACCTATAGACGCCTGAATAGGATTAAAAATCCCCCCAAAGAAAATATATACGAATGATAAAATATAAGCATAATTTGAATACTTACCAACCATAACAATACCTAAAATAACAGAAATTACTATGCTATCTGTTGAATTCATTAATTCATTAAATATTTGACGAATAGAGGTTGCGTATACATTTTTCCAAACTAATTGCCTTTCACTTTTTGGAAGTGAGGGTATTTCTTGAAATTTATGAATACTAGGATACATTCTATCTACTTTTAAACTAGTTACAAGATTCAAAATAAGATTTTTAGCAATCTTCAGAATAATATAAATATAAAAGTTTCTAAAAATTAGTAAAGTAATAATCTGTAAAATAGATAAAATAGTCGTAATAATTAAATCAAAAATATTAGAAATATATACTTTTTGATCAGCAACTAAAACTCCACGTTTGTAAGCAAAGAATAGGTAAGTAGAAACCGTATCTGCTAAATATAGTAAATACAATGCGATATAGTTCAAATTTTCTGTATTTTCAAAATTAACAATTAGCGGTAAAAAAGGGACTAAACATAAACCTAAAACAAGAATAACAACACCTATTACTCTATATATTTTCCTATAAAATTGTACCACCTGAGCCAATTTTTCCTCATTTTTTTCTGCTAAAGGTTTATACATCATATAAGCAATTGATGATCCGACACCTAATTCTGCTAATGATAAAACTGTCAAGATATTGGTGTATAGCCCATTAAATCCTAGATAAGTCTCCCCTAAAACTCTGATAAATATTGTTCTAACCATAAAAGCTAAAATACTAGATAGGATAGTACCAGCTATACCAGCTAAAATATTATAAAAACTATTTTTTACACGACTCATAAGTTAATGTATTCTTTCATTTTGATATCAGTTTATTCCTCAATCCCTCTCCATATTTTTCAATGGAAAAGTACAATCCTCTTTCTCTATTGCGTATATCAACAGGTTGATGATTACCTTTTTTATAGACACTCATCAAAGCTTCTTTAAGATGTACAACAATATCCTTATCATTTTTAACCATAATCGCTTCACTGCCCGCTACAATTTCTGGTATTCCCCCAACGTTTGTTGTAATAACAGAGTTTCCTGATATCAAAGCTTCACAGACTGTCAAACCTGCTGGTTCTTCCCAGACAGATGGTATAACGATACAATCAGAAATACTATGATACCTAGGGATGTCACTATAATCAATATAGCCTGTAAAAACAATATTATCTGATTCTTGCTCAGACAATTGTCGTAATTCTGTTGTAAAAACATCTAATTTAGTTTGGCCAAATATTGAGCTACCAACAACTAGTAATTTAACATTCACCCCCTCTGGAAGTAGTAAGAATGCTTCAAGCAACTCTTTAATACCTTTGTTTTTATTGATACGTCCAAAAAAAGAAATCACAAAATCATCCGATGAAATTCCTAACTGTCTTCTGAGGTCTGATAACTCCGAGTCAGGGAAATTTTGTAAAAAAAGTTCTGTATTAATACCATTATAAACAGTTTGTATGGGAATATCTGGAATTACTACTTGTGACTTATTTTTTAAATAATCAGATACAGTGATAATTTTATCATAAACGCTATAATCTACAGAATACTCATTATTCATTAATAAATCATTATGAAGATGTAAAACAAGATTTCCTTTAAATCTTTTACGAATATAATGACCGTATTCAGGACGATTTTCAATCAAAACTGTATCAAAACCAGACAAGTCTGGCAATTGACTGATATAAGCGTTCCCTACGAAGAAAGGTGAATATTTATTGATGGTATAACGTATTATTTTGTTTATTTTATATTTAAGTGAATGAATATCTATATAGACAAATTGGGCATACTTGTATTTTTTTGAATCCTCACGCGCCTCCTTATGGTCACAACTAACGACCGTAATTTCATCATGATTATATTTCTCATTGTAACTTAAATAATTATCAATGAGATTTTCTACTGCTCCCCCTTTTACAGCTGGAATCGGTAGTCCACTCACTCCGACTGAAACAATGCAAATTTTCATTAAATCCACCTTTCCTATAAAATAACGAAATATAAACTATCTCATTTCGTACGTCCCCCTATAAGAATCTTTTCATATTCTCTTGCTTTATCTTCATAATTATAATGTTCAAGGATATCGTGCAGTGCATTCTGAGAGTACTCTTGTCTCTTCTCTTTATCTAGACTCGCAATCATTTTTAATGAATCTCTCAAACTTAATTTACTGTTAGCCTTGAACGTCCAACCATTATAATGAGAAGTTCTATCGAGGTTGATATTATTATCTTCCAATAAAACTGGTAAACCACAGGCCTGTGCATCATAAAAACTTAAACTACATTGTTTAGGAAATAAAGCAAAATCTGCTACCTGAAAAAACTGTGCTAATTTTTGATATTTTTGAGTCGGAAAGCGCAAGATTTGATTTTCAGATTGGGAGAAACTTTTCTCGACAGCTTCTCCATACTCTCCATTTGTATTACCCACTATAATGAAAACAATTGGTTGCTCCGTATTTAACTTTTTACTTAGAGACTCTGCTAAAAACATCCCACCCTTATGCTCATCTAACTTTCCTGCGTAAACACAAATAAGAGCATCTGAAGCAATTTGATATTGAGAACGAAAATCTTCCTTAACCTGGCTATCTGCGTGAAAGAACGCTGTATCTGACCCATAAGAAATCCATGGAGCTTGCGACAAAGGAATTCCCAAGTGTTTTTCAACATAGTTATCATCTTGCGTTCGGATAACTGGTATCTGTTCTTTTATCAAAATAGGAGTAATCAAGGTTTTATAAAATCTCCTAAAGTAGGTGTTGAAAGGATTTTTTGATGCCATCTCAAGCATATGACTATCAGTGACGATTCTGCAATTAAATCTCTTTCGTGCTAAAAGGAGACGAATCCCTGTTAAAGTGTCGTTCCCATGAATATACAATACATCTGGAGAAAGACCCTTAATAGCTGAAATAAGCTTTCCAGAAAAAATTGCTCGTCCGCTTACAAAACCATGAAGAGGCAAGCGAATGATCTTCACATGATACTTTTCTTCATATTTTCTATCTCTCTTCTCTATATTTTCTCGTCCAAAAAATTGGGTAAGATTATCGGGGATTTTATCCATTTCTGAAGTGATGATCACTTGTTCATGACCAAACTTTGCTAGATATTTTGGTAAAACATTAATCTGGTAACCTGCATCTGGATGAAAAAAATCTTCTACATGTACTATTTTCATATTATCTTCTTTCTATCTTTAAAAGGTTTTTCCACTTATCTAGGATATAAGTTGTTGACAATTCTTCTGCTGGAATAACACTCGATTTTGCAACTTGTTCTCGCAACTCTAAACTAGCCATCAATTTAGATAAAGTTTTTGCATAGATATTTATATCAAAACAATCAATCAAAAAACCATTTCTTCCATCTGAAATAATATCAGATGGTCCACAGTTACAATCAAATGAAACAACTGGCATCTGGTAGTTTTTAGCCTCTAATAATACAGTTGGTAATCCTTCATGGCGTGATGTCATGGCGTAGATAGAGTAGTCAGGATAGCACTCCCGAACATTCTGAACAAGCCCTTTCAAATTTATAAAACCTTCTAATTGGTACTCCCTGACTTTCTCCTCTAATTTTTCTCTATCGGAACCATCACCATAAATATCCCACTGCCAATCTGGATACCTTAATTGTATTTGACTAGCTACCTCAAGAGCCAGATCAAAACCTTTTTGTCGTCCTAAAGAGCCAACACTGATAATTTTTTTAGAAGAGAGCTGACACTTAGCTGTTTGTGAATCCATGTCTAGGATATTATAGATTTGTTCAATATGAGCCTTAGGACGATTCTCTTTGTAAAATCCTTCATCTTTTTTAGTCAAGACAACAATACTCTCAGCAAAACGACAGGCTAGCTTTCGCCCCAACCATTCTAGACCAAACGATCTCCCAAAGTAAAAACACTGATGTTCCCATGCCAAAAGTCTGATAGGAATCCCCAAACTAGCAAACCAAAGAAAGGATACTAGACCAGTTCCTGACGATAGAACAACATCAAACTGCTGTTTTTTCAACACTTTTCGCAAAGCTCCACTAACTTTAAAAAAATTCTTCTTCAAATTAACATGTTCTTTCAAAAGATAGCTCACCTGAACTCTATCTGAAAGTTCAAAAGCTGGTAGCTCATTTTCCGAAAAGATGCTGATAATTGTAACGTCTATATTTTGACAAAGTTCATTAACAAGAGCTGTCGTGACGCGCTGCACTCCTCCTATTTTTGAAATATCAGATAATAAAATTGCTAACTTCATCCTTTTCCTGCACTTTCCATCTATAGTAACAATAAGTAAAGGTCACTAAAAACCATAGTCTACCATCTGCAAGATAGCTTCCACTAAAACTCATGTGAACACAAGCTTCGATACACATCAGAATAAGTAAACTAACTTTCCAATCAATTTTTCGTAATTTGTACAATATTACTGAAGAAGCAAAGAAAGCCGAAAGAAAAATTAATAAACCAAAACTTCCCATATCATGCAATAAATCCAATACAATATTATGTGAATATCCATTAAATTTAAAAAAAGTTGAACCAACTCCCCATCCTAAAAAGGGTTTTTCCTGTATTGCAGACCAAACAGTATCATAAATCAATAGTCTATTATCTGTAGATATACGTTCAGGTCTGCCGAAGAAGTTCAACAATCGCTCTCCACCGTCCATATTCAAGAGCCATGTAAAATCCAAACCTTTTGTAAAAAAAACAACTAGAGCTATAGCAGACAAACCTCCAATGAATGAGAAAAGGAACTTAAAATTCATAGCAATTCTTATTAATAATATTCCTGTAAAAAAAATTAATAAGATAAAGGCACCTCTCCCACCTCCTGAGAGTGCACTAAAAGCTTGAATCAGAAGTAAAAAATATCTAATAAAATTCCATGCTGAGAATCTGAAATACGTCAGTTGCTCCTCCAATATTTTCTCTTTGTATATAATATTAAACACATTAATCATATAAGCTGTCATAGCATAATAAGATAAAGATTGGTAAATAATAATGCTATTTCTAGGAGATAGGGCAGCTAAAAATGATGTCAATGTATAGAAAAGCATCATAGGTTCTGACCATTTTATGAAACCTTTTATATGATTATTCTTAGCCAACAGCATCGCTACTAATATCGCAGGAACTGGACGAATCAGAAAGGAATTGAAGAAAGACTGATACAACTCTACGTTAGTCGAATAAAAAAAACTAGTTGAATAAAAAATTAAAATAAAAATAAAAACCAATAGAGATATAAAAACTTCATATCTTGTGTAATATATTCTAGTAATAAAAATTCCTATCGAGATAACTGCCAAAAGAGAACCTGCAATTTGTAAACTAATATTCGGGAAAAACACCTTTAACGAATCAATAAAAGCATAAGAATTTGGAAGAGTCCAAGCCAAAATAGCCAAAAGGTGATAATAAATTCTTTTCATCATTTTAATGCAAATTCCTCATTTTCCTATAATTCAAGTTCTAATATAAATATTTCATTTGTTTAATAAAACTTGCAATTGAAAAATCTAATTTTTCTGTTTTAGATAGCTGAGAGACTTTTTCTAACGAAGATAAAATAGAATCTACGTTTCTATCCTGACAAACGAGACCATAAAGTTTAGCACTTTCTACACTACCACCTGTCGGATAGCTGATAACTGGTGTCCCACAAGAAATGGATTCTAAATTAGTTGTCGGGTAATTATCTTGATAAGTAGGATTTAAGAATACATCCGCTAGTGTATACCATGCTGCCAACTCTTCTGGACTATTAGTCTCTGTTAGCCCAATAATACCTGTAGGTAATTTTTTGAGTTGCCTATCTTTTAACCCTATCAAAACTATTCTCTGATTATCAGCTAGATGACTCGCAAGGACTAACATATCAGAAAATCCCTTTTTATCAGTCCAGATAGCAGCCACACCAAGCAATACCTGCTTTCCTTCAAGATGGTATCTTTTTCTCAACTTTTGAGCGGCTATTAGCCTCGGTTGAAAGACAGTAGTATCAATGCCATTATGAATTACTTTCACTGGATATTCTTTTAAAAATGACTGTCTTACCAAGTTAGCTAGCCATTGCGAAGGAGTAACAATAGTGAGATTAGGAATATGTGTAAAACATTTTTTCTTCTTTTGATAATTTCGCTTTGAAAAATTCACGAACGACTTAGGATAATCATTTTTCTGAGATGGATGGTCACAAACCCCCTTTGACTCACATTCCAAACAATCAAAGTGAGCCGAGTGTCCTGTAAATGCCCAACAATCATGCAAAGTCCATATAATCTTTTTACCGCATATTCGGAGATAATCGAATAATAGCTCAACATTGATATAATATCCATGAAGATTATGAAGATGAATAACATCAGGGTCAAACTCTTTTATCCATTTAATAAAATTAACAGTTGCCTGTCTACTTCCAAAGCCAGATTCGTCAAATAATCGAGAACGAATAGCATGAAAACGAATATCAGACTTTGTACCAATTTTCACTGCATACTGTTGAAATTGTTTCGGAACATACTCACGACCATAGGCGATTTTAACCTCATTTCCTTCTTCTGTCAAAGCAGTTGCGAGATCCGTACAAATTCTCCCAGTACTCCTAATACCACAAACGGAATTAATCATTAAAACCTTCACGATAGAAGCTCCTCTCTCAAATAATTTTCTAACTGTGTCATAAACTGCTCTTTAGAAAAGTGCTTCTCATAGTAACAACGAGCTTGCTTTCCTAACTCTCTTTGTTCTTCCGTAGACAACATACTGAACTCACAAATATTTTGTGCCAATTGTTCCACATCTTGTTCAGGACTGACAAAACCACACTTTGCATCTTCTAGAATTGTTTTAGTATCTCCTGAAATTGCACCTATAATTGGTTTCCCTGCCGCCATGTAAGATTGTATCTTCCCAGGTATAGTACGAGAAACTATCGAGTTTCCTATTAGAGAAACTAACATAGCATCTGATTTTTTATAGAAGGTAGGCATTTCTTCCAAAGAACGTCTTCCATAGAAGGAAACATTCTCCAACCCCAATTCATGAGCTAATGATTTCATACTTAGCAATTCCGTACCATCTCCAACAAAATGAAAATGAATTTTCTTGGGTAAATCGGCATTCTTTTCTATCAAGCTGGCAGCTTTCAAAATAGTTTCCAAATTTTGCGCTTTACCAATATTACCAGCAAAAGTTAAGTCAACACTTTCTTTATTAACTTTCGATTCATCAGGGATAAACAGATCTTCTGCATATTGTGGCAAATAAGTAATCTTTTGTTCTAATATATCAAATTGTTTCACAAAATAATTCTTAAATGATGGACTAGTTACAAATATATAATCACTAGCTCGATAAACTTGTTTTGAGATAAATTTAAACAACTTGAAAATCAAGCCATCTTGTTTCACTCCCCCTACAGTTAAACTATCTGGCCAAACATCCATACAATATAGAAACAGGGGCTTCTTATACTTATTTTTATAAACCATACCAGCCCATGCCATCATAACTGGAGACAATTGGTTAACGAATACACAGTCAAAATTCGATCCATCTTTCGTTTTATACTTTCCCAATAAAACTCCTATAGTTGAACTAATTGCAAAGCTAAAATAGTTCAACAGTCGATATACAACACTTTTCTTCCTAGGGATTGTGTAAGTACGATAGATCGTAACACCTTCTATAATCTCTCGTCTTTTTTTACTATGACGATAGTCTGCATATATTTTCCCTTCAGGGTAATTAGGAATTCCAGCCAAAACAGAGACTTCGTGCCCTTTTCGGACTAAATCTTCACAAATATCTGACAATCTGAATGGTTCTGGCTTATAATGCTGGCAAACAAACAGTATTTTCATTGTCCAATTTAACTTTCTTTCTTACCACTACCCTCTACAATACCTTTTCGATTCAGTACGTAAGGTATCGTCTTAACTATACATCTAACATCCATTCTCAGAGACAGATGTTTAACATAGTAGCCATCTAACTCTGTCTTCATCTCAACAGACAAAGTATCACGCCCATTAATTTGTGCCCATCCAGTTAACCCTGGCAAGATATCATTTGCTCCATACTTATCTCTCTCTGCAATCACATCTAGTTCATTTATACCCGCTGGTCTAGGACCTACAATACTCATATTACCAACAAGAATATTAAACAATTGAGGCAGCTCATCCAAAGATGTTTTTCGTAAGAAAGCCCCTACTTTTGTAATCCATTGTTCTGGATTATGTAGGTTCCGAGGTGCCACGTTTTTGGGTGCATCTATTTTCATAGACCTAAATTTAAAAATATAGAAGTATTCTTTATGAATACCAAAGCGTTTTTGCTTAAATATAATCGGGCCTTCTGAATCAAGCTTAATCGCAATTGCAATTATCATAAAAACTGGACACAATATTATTATCCCTATTAAAGATAAAAAAATATCCCCTAATCGTTTTATTATACTGTACATAAACAATCTCCCACTATAAATTCTATTTTCATTTTATTTCCATTTGGTAAATTAAATCAAGCAGTCTATTCGACCACAAAAACTCAATATATCTTTAGTTACGCAATGATTTTATAAGAATGTAATCATTTTATCCACTATAACAACTAAAAACTTTCTTCATCCTAAACAAAATTTATTTGCTTCAGTAATATATGACTTCTCAATAGTGGATTAGAAGGTTTAGTTCAGTTGTATTTCCAAACAAACCGAATATTTTTTAAAAAATATCGTTTTCTAAAATTTCAATCAATATATAAGCTAGTAAACAAACAGGTACATTCTATAAGATTGGGAGGCTTATATTGTAGCCCCCTTTCCATGCCGGACTCTCTAACTTCATTCTATTTTTTACCGTAATTACCGTAAGAACCATATTTTTCGCGTTGAACATCAAATTTATTGAGAACGACACCTAAAAATGGCTTCCCCGTGTGCTCTAACTGACTTTTAGCTTTTTGAACTTCTCTTCGTTTTGCAACTCCGGCTTCTGCAACTAAAATAGATGCATCACATTTTTGGACGATAATGGCTGCATCAATAACAATTCCAATAGGTGCTGTATCAACAATGATATAATCAAAATATTTACGCAAGGTTTCAATCATATCATTAAAATTTTTACTTTGTAACAAGGCCGCAGGGTTTGGTGATACAGATCCCGATTGAACTACAAATAAATTTTCAATATTTGTATCGCATAAACCGTGAGATAAATCAGTTGTCCCAGATAAAAATTCTGTTAGCCCTGTAATTTTTTCACGAGATTTAAAAACTCCTGACATAACCGAATTTCGAATATCTCCATCGATCAAAAGAGTTTTATAGCCTGCACGCGCAAACGACCATGCTATATTTATGGAAGTAGTTGATTTTCCTTCCCCAGGGTTAACAGAAGTAACGGAAATCACTTTTAGTTTATCTCCGCTCAACTGTATATTTGTACACAAGGCATTGTAATATTCTTCTGTCTTCTTAATGAACTCCAGTTTTTTTTGTGCTATTTCTAATGTCGGCATCTCTCTCTCCTATTTCAACTTATCCAAGTTTGGTACAACTCCTAAAAGTGTCATCTGCAGTGCATCTTCGATATCTTCCGGACGTTTTACACGAGTGTCCAAAAGTTCAAGAAGAAGAACTATAACACTGGTTCCAATCACCCCTGCCAAAAAACCAATTAGTGTATTGCGTTTAATATTTGGCGAAGACGGTGATACCGCCGGTCTTGCCTCCTCCAGTGTTGTCACATCAGAAACACGAGTAATACTGATAATTTTTTGAGCAGCTACTTCTCTCAAAGAGTTAGCGATACGGCTTGCCTCTTCAGGAACTCGATCATTAACTGAAATAGAGACAATTCGGGTATCAACTGGTACTGTCACTTTAATTTTATTAGCCAAACCTTTTGGCGTCAAATCTAGTTTTAAATCAGAAACAACTTTCTCCAAAACATCCTGCGATAGGATAATTTCACGATAGTCTTTAACCAAGTACGATCCTGCCTGCAAGTCTTGATTTGTTAAACCAGACTTCTCTCCTTGATTACGGTTAACTACATAAATCCGAGTCGTACTAGTAAACTCAGGTTTGATAACAAAAGTACTGTAGGCAAAAGCAACTGAAGAAGTTATAATTGCCACTAATAAAATGACTAACTTTCTTTTCCATAAAGTTCTGAATAGTTGAAATACATCGATTTCCAAAGTGTTTTGATCTTTCATATTTTCTCCTAAATTAATTGATCCATTATAATTTTTCTGGGATTTTCTACAAAAAGTTCCTTCGCTTTTTTCGCTCCATATTTCTTAGCAATTATATCGTATGCCTGTTCCATATATGGAGGTCTACTGTCTAAATTGTGCATGTCACTTGCAACTACATGAACTAAATCACGTTCCAAAAAATACCGAGCTCTCTTTTTCATAAATTTATATCTTTCACCAAAGAGCTTAGGTTTTAAAACATGATAACTATTTATCTGAGTATAGCAACCCATATCAATCAGTTCGCGAACGCGTTTTTCATTATTCTCTAAAGCATCATAACGTTCAATATGAGCAATTACTGGTGTGATTCCCAACATCAAAATATTACTCAATCCCGTATGAATCTCACGATAGGGAGTATGCATGCTAAACTCAATCAAAGCATAACGGCTATCATTAAGGGTAGGAATTTCTTTTTTTTCTAGCTTTTCTAGAACATCCGAAGTATAGTATATCTCTGCGCCATAAGCAATGACTAAATCATCTGCTACTTCTTTTGCAATTTCACGAACCTTAATAAAATTTGTTGCAATTTTTTCTTCTGGAGTCTCAAACATCCCTTTTCGACGATGCGAAGTAGACACAATCATTCGAACTCCTTGATTATAAGCTTCTCTTAAAAGCGCCTTGCTATCCTCTATCGACTTTGGCCCATCATCTACATCAAAAACGATATGCGAATGGATGTCTATCATTTTATCTACCCTCCATCACATCCTGTATAGCTGCTTTAACTGCAGCTAAACTACTATCATCTATTTCCATCATATAGAGGTTGCTGTCTGGCATTGCATAAGAAGGAAGATCCATCCGACCTGTCCCTTTTAAATCTTGAGAATTTACTTTATAGTTTCCTCCGCTTTCCAGTTGAGTATTCACTAGATCCATCATAGTCTCAATCGGCATATTTGTCTGAAGGGAATCCTGCAATCCTTGAAGAATACTACTATAGTTTTTCAAGGCTTCTGTAGAAGTTAACTTCTGAATGATTGCTACAATGACCTTTTGTTGATTCCGACCACGGTCACGATCTCCATCGGCTAGTGAGTAGCGTTCACGTACAAAGCCTAGGGCTTGCTCAGAATCTAGATGGACATTTCCCACTGGAAAATGGAACTTCCCATGTAGAACTGAAAACTCCTGATCGTTATGAACATCTACTCCTCCCAACAAGTCAATCAATTTCAAAAATGAGGTAAAATTCAAACGAACATAATAATTAATATCTATACCATAAAGGTTCTCTAGGGTATGAATAGATGAATCAACCCCGTATATACCAGCATGAGTCAATTTATCCTTTTGATTGTTTCCACCATCAGCAATAGGAACATATGAATCTCGTGGAGTTGTTGTAAGAAGGATTCTCTTCGTATCCCTATTGACCGTCATCAGGATATTGACATCTGAGCGTGAAACTGAACTAATGGCACCGTAAGTATCAATACCACTGACATAGATATTAAAGAAGCGATCTTTAGATACCTTAGGGGTCTCAACATCCTTGGTCATTTTTTTAGTGTAAATTTTCTTAATTTTAGAAGCATAATCTGGATACTCTGCTTCAATAATATTCTCAAATACACTATTTAAGACAATGGCTTTGGCCTCTCCTGAAATCAAACTTTTATAAGTTGACAAGTAAGAAGTACTTTTATCAACCGTCAAATCCTTATTTTGACTCGTCTTAATATCAGAGATTAGCTTTTGAATATTCTCATTATCCGTACCTGTTGGTCCCATAACACTAGATAATTGGGCAACATTATTGATATCGCTATCCTTTAAAACGACGACACTGAGAGAATACTCTGAATAATTTGAAGTTGCATTAATATGACTTGTAAAGCCTATAAATTGCTGCAGAGTAAATAAAGAAACAGAACTCACTAAAACAGCTAGTGTCAAAAAGAAAATCGTGAACTTTTCTGCTTTTTTATAGATTATTAATAATGCAGCAGTCACAGCAACCATCACGGCAAAAACTGCGACCACTATATTAACGTGCCTGAAAGCAAGTATATTGTACTTAAAGATTAAGAACAATAAAAAACCAACTAACAATAAATAAATAGTCAACAAAACTATATTAACACTTCGCTTCACTTTCTGTGAACGTGATTTTTTAAAACGTCTACTCATGATTAACACCTATACATTTAATGTTACTATTATATCACTTTTTTACGATAAATTCTACATTTAGCGAGTTTATAAAGATATAGATTATTTGGACCTCATAAGCACTGATACTATTCGAAAACCTCTTCAAACCATACCAGTAGCATCGTATTATAGTTATCTGTTACTGTAGACAATCTCAAAACAAGTCTTTGAGATTCTATGTATATCTTCCTAGTTGCTCTTTGATTTTCATTGAGCATTAAACCATCAAAATCAATACAGCATTTCACTTACAATTCAACGCAACTAGACAACTACTAGCCCATACAGCAAAAAAAGTCCTATTAGGACAACTTTATAAAAAATTATCCAATAGAACTGTTCATCATTATTTAACATGATTTTCTGCTTCTTTTTGAGCTTTTTCGATGGCTTTTTTGCTTTCTTGCTCCCATTTAGTCTTAGCTTCTTCATACTGTTTGGTTGTAACAGTATCTTTTTGCAGTTTCATGTACTTGTAGTTATTGCCGTCACCCTTGATACCGACCAGTGAATACCCTCTTGTAAATGGCGTTACTTTGGTTACAGATGCTGTACCACCACTTGACATTGCTGACATAATCAGAGAATTGTCAATCATCCAAGCCTGTGCTTCAGCATATTTTTCATAGCGTTTGGCTACATCTTTATTTTCACTATCTGCATCTTTGAGCATCTTAGTGTAGGTATCAAGACCCAAGCTAGCAATCTTAGCTTTATCTTCCTGAGCATCTAGACCAAAGATCTTGAGGTAGAATCCATCCTCTGCATTGAAAGGATTGAGATAAGTTGATGGAT
>ERZ773254.502-NODE-502-length-21781-cov-3.502992_pt1 | contig 21781 bp, 10 predicted proteins | sample MGYA00580516_ERZ773254 | MGnify/ENA primary metagenome ERZ773254 (study PRJEB29015, sample SAMEA2738158) | human oral metagenome | biome: human oral; feature: human-associated habitat; material: saliva | place: China | collected 2192 ...
TGAGGAATGTGCTAATGTGAGGAATGTGCTAATGTGAGGAATGTGCTAATGTGAGAAAAGTGGGAATGTGCAAATATGGGAATGTGCTAATGTGCTAATGCTGTAGCCCGTAGGGTCATTAGCACATTTTCTCATTAGCACATTAGCACATTATATTAGCATTAAAACATAAAAGTTTAATTACAGATGTCTTGCATCTTGCAGCCGTCGCAATGACGCAACTCTCCGCGAAAACGGAGTTCAACCAAATGGGATAGGCGTTCCCGCAAAGGTTCGAGCGTGACGTGTTGAAGAACATCGTTAATGAAAGCGTGCTGGAGCAATAGGCGGGCTTCCTGTTCGGGAATACCTCGCTGACGCATATAGAAAAGTGCGTTTTCATCGAGCTTTCCAACCGTAGATCCGTGATTGCACTTCACATCATCTGCGTAGATTTCGAGCATGGGTTGAGCGTAAGCACGTGCGTCCGGACTGACACAAAGATTGGAGTTGGTTTCCTGAGAAGCCGTTTTTTGTGCGCCTGCTTGAACGAGAACTTTTCCTGCAAAAGCACCTACGCTTTTGTCATCGAGCACGTATTTGTAGAGTAAGTCGCTGGTACACTCTTCGGCGTTGTGATCGATGAGGATATTATTGTCCACGTGTTCTTGTGCGTTTGCAACGACTGCGCCATAAGCATTGATGGCAGCGTGACGCCCAACGAGGTGAACGTCCATCATGTTGCGCGTTGTGCCGTTATGGAGAGTCATGCCGTTGAAAGTTACTTCGCTCCGCTCCTGCTGCTCTATGTACATATTGCTGAGGTGCGTATGTGTGTCTGCCGTTTCTTCTAACGAATAGAGATGCAGCTTTGAATTTTTCCCTGCAAAGATTTCAACGACTTGCGTTGTGAGGCTGCGTTGCTCTGTGGGGCTTTCGTCGCAGAAGAGTATCGTACCTTCTGCTCCCTCTTCTGCCACGATGAGAACGCGGCGGTTCGACATGAAATCAATAGTGGCCGCACTGACATTGACAATTTGCAGCGGGCGTTCCAGTTTCTTACCAGCAGGGATATGAATCAAAATCCCATCTTGTGCCAGCATCGTGTTTAGCTCCGATACAGCGTCGCGTTGCTGAGTGGCCAAGCGATTGTAGTAGGGTTTGATGAACTCAGCATTCTCATGGAAAGAAAGTTTTGCAGGAACCACAGTGTCGTTGACCACATAAGCCACATCGGCGCTCATCTTAGGAATGCTGCAACGATAAGCCTCGTAGGGATTAACACTTAGCGGAATCCGTTTGAGATTCAAACCATAGTCGGGCGCTAAAGCTTTTTCTAAGTCGGTGTATTTATAACGCTCCACTTTCTGTGTAGGAAGTCCGTGCTGCTGCAAGTTGTCGAACGCTGCTTGTCGTTCGGCATTCATGGCGGGGCAGGAACCATCCTCGATCACAGTACGCTGTGAAGCGAACAAGTCCAGATATTGTTGGATGGCACTCATTGTTTTTCTGCTTCTTCAATAATCCATTCGAAACCTTTCTCCTCGATGTCGTAACCCAGTTGGGCACTGCCGCTACGCACAACTCGTCCGTTGACGAGGACGTGAACGAAATCGGGCTTGAGATAGTCGAGCATACGCTGGTAGTGGGTGATGACCATGGCGCTCGTCTTCTCCGTGCGGAGTTGATTAAAACCCTCTGCCACGATGCGCAATGCATCCACATCGAGCCCAGAGTCAGTCTCGTCGAGAATACTAAAAGTGGGCTCGAGTACTGCCATTTGGAATATCTCGTTGCGCTTGCGCTCACCGCCACTGAAGCCCTCGTTCACACCACGCCCCATGAAATGAGCATCGAGTCCAACGAGTTTGCGTTTCTCACGCAAGAGTTTAAGAAAATCACTCGCGCTCATAGGATCTTGACCGAAATAGGTACGTTTTGCATTGACGGCGGCACGCATGAAGTTGGTCATAGAAACTCCCGGAATCTCTGTGGGAGCTTGGAACGACATAAATATACCCTCATGGGCGCGATCCTCTGGCTTCATAGCTAAAAGGTCCTTACCATTGAAGCTGATGCTGCCTTCTGTGACTTCGTATTTAGGGTTGCCCACCAGTACGTTCGACAAGGTAGACTTGCCAGAACCATTTGGGCCCATAAGGACGTGGACTTCACCATCATTGATGGTTAAGTTTACTCCTTTAAGAATAGCTTTTCCCTCCACTTCTGCATGGAGATTTTTTATTTCGAGCATGACTTATTTTATATAGATGTATATTATATGCAAAAATAGAGATAAAAAACTGTACGACAAAATACGCACCAAAAGGCTCTGCTGTAATCAGAAAGGGATATGACAAAGAAAACAAATAAAAAAACGCGAAGAATGTGAAGAATAGTTGCATAGTGAAAAAACTATCTTTATATTTGCCACGGGACTATTTAAGAATAGAGAGTCTCTAACAAAACACTACTAACAATATCTAACACTTATCCCTATGAAACATTTCTATTCGAGGACTGCAATGCTGCTGGCAATGTTTTTTGCCTGCATTGTAGTTAGTGCTCAGACCGTTTATTCGGCTGTAGGGTTTGGCGAGGGTAATTATCTCAAGACGATAACCCCTGGTCAGAAGGTCTGCTTGCAGGCGGCCCGTGCTTCATCTACTTGCGTGCTGGATACAGCCCTTACGGAGAATTTGAAGACTGCAATTACCGATAATGGTGTGTGGGAATTTCAAGTTGCCAATGAGGCTACAAACCAGTACTATCTCTTCAATCCTGCCAGTGGCAAGTATTTAGGTCTCGGTACGAATGAAGATGGTTACGCATTCTTTACTATGAAAGCTTCACAGCGTAATGCGGAAGCCTTCTATGTGAGAACTTCTGAAAACTATGCTAATGCTGCTGCCGTCCCAGCTGATGCGGATTGGGGCGCAGTTACTTTTGATTCTTATCCGGGTGCTCTTATTTTTACGTTCTCTGATTGGGGGGCTCCAACGAAATCTGTCCACTATCAGATGTTTGCCACTCCCGGTAAAGCTACTGGCTTCACCAATCAGAGTCAAGCCAATTGCTGGTATGCCTATGCTGTTGAAGAGGTGAAGGGGCTTGACAAGCTTTCAGCTGTATTTAATCAATACTTCCCTTCAGGCACTAACGATGAGTTTGTGGCAGGTTCTGAACCAGGTAATATCCCGCAAGATAAGTTTGACGCTTTGCAGGAAGTTTTCGAGCGTGCACAAAAACTCATCAACGAGTCAAGCACCAACGTGGAAGCTTGCAACAAAGCTTGTGTTGACATAGAAAAAGCTTACAAGGCAGCCCATGCAAGCATTATTCCATTTACTGAAGGCTACTATTTCATTGTGAACAATGGTGGCGATGCTGCTGGTATGTTTGAAACTAATAATGAGATGCACTTTAATAAGGCGTCTTGGACACGTCCCGAGCATCCTACAGCAAATGATATGGCCTATATATGGAAACTTGTTCCAGCTAATAGTACTCCCAATAACTTCTATCTCCAGAATTACCTGACAGGTAATTATACAGGTTTTATCAATGCTTTTTCAACGGTTATTCCGACGGTCACTGAGAAAAAACAAATCTATGAGATCTTTAATTTCCCAGGTCAAAAGGGCTACTTCGCACTTCAGGCACAAGGCTCTGAAATGCTAATTCATGCAAATACGAGTGGTGCCAATACTGTTGTATTCTGGGATTCTTCTCATAAGAATTCAGCTTGGCAGCTTTTCCGTATCTCTCAAGAAGACGTTGATGCCCTTCAGGCAGCTCTCGAGCAAGAACAAGCTAAGAAGCATCTGACAGAACTCTACGAACAAGCTTCTGGATACTATCAGAAAGGTTTAACTTATAGCTCTGCCGCCACTGTTGGTGATTATCCTACCACGGTTGATGGTTTGGTGACAAAGGCTGCTCAACTATCTACTAACGCGCAAGAGCCGAGCGAAGGTCCTATTACTGGTCTCGTTGATGGCGACTTAAAGACATTCTTCCATACGGCTTGGAGCGTTGCGCTACCCGATGTTAAATACCCCTGTCTGACAGCTGATCTCGAAAAAGCTGTCGATGCTATCACACTGAAGTATGCTAAGCGTTACAATGCCAATCCAGGCGGTTTGCCCTTAAAGGTTCGTGTTTTCGCTTCTAACGATTCGATCAATTGGGTAGAACAATCTTTGGTTTCTTTCTCCTTTACAGATTCTGCCACTATTGATAATACAAAAATTGCCAACTATATTGGTCGTACATCTGTAGCCTTCAAAGATGGAGAGAAGTATCGCTATGTTCGTTTGCAGGTGGAGAGCAATCTCGGTAGTGCTCGTGCAAAAGGTAATCTCTATTTCTATCTCGGTGAGCTTCGTATCTATGAAGCTGCGTATGATAAAGACCACTCATTGGCTGAAAATGTAGATCAAACTGTTCGTAAGAATTTTGTAGACCAGCTCACTGCTGCTGCCACAGCTATTGCTTCTGGCACAGCAACGCAGGCAGGTGTTGATGCTCTCAAGGCTGCTTTTGAAGCCTATAAGTCCGTTTATCCAGATCCCGCAGCATTGAAGGCAGAGATTGCTAAGTTGAAGACTCTTGCTAATGCAGCTGTAGAAGGCGACAACTTTGGTGAATACACTGCTGGAGCTAAGGATACTTTCCAAGCTGCTTTAGATGCTGTTGCAAACCACGTTGACGACTATAAAACAATGGCACTCCTCGAGAATGCTAAGTCTCAACTCGCTGAGGCCGCTAAGGCTTTTGATGCAGCGCTCCATAAACCAGCAACGGGCGATATTGTATTCTTCCGCGCCAACTCTACTACGGCTTCTGTCAACAAGCAGTTTGTTTATGCAGGAAGCAACAGTACGCAGTCAACATTGCGTTGGGGCGGCTACTCTGCTGAAGATGGCGAAGATGCCAACCTGAACAATCGTCTCAACTATATGTGGCTGGTAACGGCTAACGCTGATGGCTCTTATTCTTTCAAGAATATCGGTACAGGTCTCTATATGGCAGGTCGCACCACCAAGGCTTCTTCTAAAGAAAACGACCTTCGTTTGGCTGCCCCTGGTTCAGAAACTCCTATCAACCTCTTGTTGGAAGGTGCGCCAAAGGCTTCCAGTTTCCAGATGAACTTAGGTGTTGGAACATATCTCCGCTTCTACACTCGTGGCGATATAGTTTTCTCAGACAACGGTTCAAGTGCTGACTCTTATTTCACTATCGAAAAAGCCACTGCATGGGGTGAAAGTTCTTTCTTAGGCTTTACGGCACAACGCCCAACGCCTTGCACATTACCTTATGAGGTTGAAGCTTCTATCGGCGATGAAGGTACGCTCTACAAGGTGGCAGGTCTCTTCAAAGAAGGTGAGACAACAACGCTCGAGCTTACGGCGTATGCTGCTACGGATAGAATCCCAGCGGGCACTCCGTTTATCGTAGTGATTAACGAAAACTTGTATGGTGCCAACTTCTTCCCAACGGCTACTTCTCTCAAGAACTTCAACTATAGCTATGAAGGTCGTTCCGTGAATGGTCTTTGTGGTACGCTCGACAGAACGCCGATGAAGGCTGGATATGGCCTGTTTAGCAAAGGCAAGATTATTGTTGCAACGAGCGAAGACGTTCTGGGTGCTAACTCTGCCTATCTTGACTTCACAGTTCCTATGCTGACTGCCAAGGCTGAATATTCTGTTCCGGTTGAGGGCTTCACCGTTACAGGTATCACGCAGACTGTTGTTCCTCAGCAGAATGCTGCCATCTATGATCTCCAAGGCCGCCGCGTGCTGAAGGCACAGAAGGGTCTCTACATCATCAATGGCAAGAAAGTTGTGGTGAAGTAGTTTAAGATAGAATCATCCTACTTATAAATATATCCCCGAAAGTTGGCAACTGCTCAACTTTCGGGGATATTTCTATACTCGCCCGTGTGTTTATTCCTTCACGAGGCATTTATCCAATAAGCGGTCAATTTCCTTGCGGTCAAGGTGCTGACCGATAAAGACAATTTTTTGCATACGGTCGCCATACTTCTCGTCCCAGTCGCGGCGCAGACCTGGCTCGCGATCCATCATGTCGCGCAATTCGTCCTCGGGCATCGTGGCATACCATTGTCCGATGCTGCTCAACCCTACTTGCTTGCCCGCTTGTTCAAACACATAGCAAATATTGCGTTCGTCGCGGAACCAGCAAATACCCTTGGCGCGGATGATACCTTTGGGCCAATGGCGCGCCACAAAGTCGTCGAAGAGCGACAACTCGAACGGCTGACGACGATAGTAGACGTATGTGCCAATGCCGTATTCTTCCGTTTCGCCACCTTCGTGGTCGTGGTGGTGATGATGGTGGTGACAATGATCATGATGATGTTCGTGCTCCTCATGATGGTGCTCCTCTTCGTGGTGATGGTGTTCGTGCTCCTCTTCTCCCTCGTGGTGCTCCTCTTGTGGTTTCTCCAGTTCGGCCAACCAAGTGGCAGATGAAGCCACTGTTTTGAAGTTGAAGAGCTGAGTATTGAGCAGTTTGTTGAGGTCAACATTGCCGTAGTCGCACTCAATGATTTCTGCTTTCGGTTGTAATGCACGCAGAATCTCCTTGATTTTTGCCAATTCCTCCGGCTTCACTTCCGAGGCTTTGTTGAGAAGAATTATATTGCAGAATTCCACTTGCTGAATCACGAGATTGGTGATATCTTCCTCATCGATGTTTTTGCGCTGCAAGTCCTCTCCGCTGTTGAACTCATCGCGTAGGCGAAGCGCATCCACAACGGTAGCAATGCAATCCAGACGGGCAATGCCGTCTTTGACCATGGCTGGATACATGGTGGGAATACTGCAAAGTGTTTGTGCGATAGGAGCCGGCTCACAAACACCGCTGGCCTCAATCACGATATAGTCGAATTTCTTCAGGCTCGTAATGTCGTGAACTTGTTCCATCAGGTCCGTCTTCAGCGTGCAGCAGATGCAACCATTCTGAAGAGCCACAAGGCTGTCGTCCTTCTTGCCCACGATGCCGCCTTTCTCAATGAGGCTGGCGTCGATGTTTACTTCACCGATATCGTTTACTATTACGGCAAATTTGATGCCGTTGCTGTTCGTCAGAATACGGTTGACGAGTGTGGTTTTTCCGCTGCCCAGGTAGCCTGTCAGCAGCAGAACGGGAGTTTGTTCTATCATTTTTTTAGTCTTGTTTGTTCTTTCTGCAAAGTTATGCAGAAAACGGCTAAAAGCATAAAGTGTGCCTAAAATCAATGCAAACTTTATGAATGAAGAGGTGTGGAAACGTAGGCGAAAAAGTGTCCTTTTGTTGACAACACTCTTTGAGCGGAAAAATGGTCGATACAGTCGAAAATTCTCGGAAATCCATAGTTGCCGAAAAATGGGAGGGAAAAACCTGACGATTTTTCAGAAAAAATAGAGTGAAAACGCTTTTTTGGGGAAGAAAACCACTGTTTTTTGCTCCACAAGTTGGGATTTGCCCGTAGGTTTCCTTATTGTGCTGGAGAATATCCTTATTGTGTCAGCTGACAGGATAAGGAAGTCAGCCGATAGCCTTATTCTATCCACGAACAGCCCTATAAAAACCATGTTTTCTAAAAGTCTTTGCGGCAATCGTACGTATTCTTTCTCGATTTCGCGCGATTCTCGCTATTGAAAAATAAGACTTTTGTTGACAAATCTTTTCTTGTGAATAAATCAGTGTTTGGAGAAGTATTCGTGCGAACCAAATGAGTGGGGGAGTGCTTTTTCTATCTGTCGTAGTTCTAATTCTCTGATTTTACACTATTTTTGCACCATAAAACAACTTAGATTTATGGCAAAACCAAGCATTCCTAAAGGTACGCGCGACTTTTCTCCCATTGAGATGGCCAAGCGCAACTATATCTTTAATACGATTCGCGATGTGTATGCGCTGTATGGTTTCCGTCAGATTGAGACGCCAGCCATGGAGAACCTTTCCACGCTGATGGGCAAATATGGCGAAGAGGGCGACAAACTTCTCTTCAAAATCCTCAATTCGGGCGATTTCATGAGCAAAACGACTCCGGCTGAATTGGAGGAACACAACATCGGACACCTGGCTGCTAAGTTCTGCGAGAAAGGACTTCGCTACGATTTGACAGTGCCTTTTGCTCGTTTCGTGGTGCAGCACCGCGAGGAATTGCAGATGCCTTTTAAGCGCTATCAGATTCAGCCCGTGTGGCGTGCCGACCGTCCGCAGAAAGGTAGATACAGAGAGTTCTATCAGTGTGATGCCGACGTGGTTGGCTCTGACAGCCTGCTCAACGAAGTGGAGCTGATGCAGATCATAGACGAGGTGTTCCACCGCTTTGGCATACGTGTGGCTATCAAAATCAATAACCGCAAGATTCTTTCCGGTATTGCCGAAGTGATTGGCGAAGCCGAGAAAATTGTAGATATCACCGTGGCCATCGACAAACTCGATAAGATTGGTCTCGACAATGTGAATGCCGAATTGCTTGCCAATGGTCTGACACAAGAGGCCGTTGAGAAACTGCAGCCCATCATCAGTCTCAGCGGAACAAATGCAGAGAAAATAGCAACGATGCGTGAGGTGTTGGCCAATTCCGAGGTCGGACTCAAAGGCGTTGCAGAAGTGGAGTTTGTGCTCAATAATCTGGGCGAACTGGTCAATCAGATTGACCTCGACCTCACTTTGGCGCGCGGTTTGAACTACTACACCGGCTGCATCTTCGAAGTGAAGGCGCTCGATGTGGAAATAGGTTCAATCACAGGCGGAGGCCGCTACGACAACCTTACGGGTATCTTCGGTATGCCTGGCCTTAGCGGCGTGGGCATCAGTTTTGGTGCCGATCGCATCTATGACGTACTCAATCAGCTCGAACTCTATCCCGAGGATACGGCACAAGGAGCGCAACTTTTGTTTATCAATTTTGGCGAAAAGGAAGCGGCATATTGCATGAGTCTTGCCCGTCAAACGCGCGCTGCCGGTATTTCTACGGAAGTTTACCCCGACAGTGTGAAAATGAAGAAGCAGATGAGCTACGCCAACGCCCAGCAAATCCCCTTTGTGGCCCTTTGTGGAGAAACGGAAATGCAGGAGAAGAAAGTGGCGCTGAAGAATATGCTCACGGGCGAACAGACTTCGCTCACCGTTGAAGAGCTCATCGAGAAAATCCGATAAGTTCCACTCGATGGCGCAAGGCTCTGTTGAGTCCGCCATCTCATACACATATTTCATTCCCCCTACGTTGTGTCGCCGCACTCGCGTATGGGGAATGTTTATTGTGAGGACACATCCGAGAGCAGAATAGAGCTTCTCGTGGATTTCTTCCTGTTTCCTATCAACAGCCCCTATAGCTATTCCTTATATATATAATGAAGTAGTTGTATATCCTACACCTCTGTTTGTCTAAAATATTGAAAGGCATACCCACTTCAAAGTGATTGATTTCTGAAAAGCGCAGAAAATAAGGTCAGTAAGGCTCTGGTGGAGCGCCGTTGTGCGAGAAACTGTGGTTTTGAGCCACATTTTTATTTCAATAATTGTTAAACGTAAGCTGAGCATTGTTGTGTCGACTTTGCAAATAATAAAGAAAAAGTTTGTTTTTACTAATCTTATTATTTATTTTTGTCGCGAAAAGTGTAAAGCATGACAACTAAAAAGGACATTATTTACTATTCATATCTAATCTAACTTTAATTACAAACTTATGAGAAAAGTCTATACTTTTCTGGCATCTGCAGTGCTGTTTGCTGTTGGTGCCGTGAGCGCACAGGCGCAGAAGTATTACGACGTCCCAGGTTTTGAGAACCGCGAGTTCGTGACCGAAATCACTCCGGGACAGCAAGTAGTGCTTCATACTGCTAGTGCGGGTACACCTAACTACCTCAGTGGTTCGGTGAAGTCTGCAACTGCTGGCGAGAATGCTGTTTACGCATTCGAAGAGGCAGGTGCTGACTCTAAAGGCGTGATGACTTACTACCTGAAGCAGGTTAACACGGGCAAGTATCTGGAAGATCCTCAGTACGCTAGTGGCGTTGAGTATGTTTCCTCTACTGCCAAAGCTTTCCGCTTCTATGCTAAGCATCCCGAGAACTTCTATTACAAAGGCGAGACAGTTCCTTCTGACGCTGATGTAACAACTACAGCTGTTTATGACTCAGCTCACTACAACAAAGTAAAGCCTGAAGGTGCTTACATCTTCACCAACGTTGACTACGCTAACAAGCCTATCAATGCTGATAATAAGGTTTACTTCTCTCCTTGGTGGTCAGATGCTAAGACTGCTGCTTTCTGGGGCTACCAGGATACTAACACTTGGTACGTTTACACTGTAACGGCTAAGGCTGGTAGTGCTCTCCTCGAGGCTGTAATCACTGACCTCTTCCCAAGTGGTACTAGCGAGCTCTATCCTACGGGTGAAAATGTAGGTTGTGTTTCTGAAGCACAGCAGAATGCTATGAAGGCTGCTTACGATGCTGCTGTTAACCAGCTCAACAACGGTGCAACCGATGCTACTGCTTGCGAGCAGAAAGCTGCTGAACTCAAGACCGCTTACGAAGCTTATATCGCTGCTCGTATTCCGATGAAGGCTGGTTACTACGTATTCACTAGCACAGGCCGTGGTGCTTCTGCTGGTATCTACGAAAAGGACAAGGCTCTCTACTGGATGAACTGGGAAGTTCCTACAACGTATACCATTGCTGATGCTGCTTACATCTGGAAGGTTTCTGCTGCTGAAGACAAAGACACTTATCGTGTTCAGAACTTCTTGTCAAAGAACTATGCTTCTAATGTACAAACTTCTACATTGGTTCAAACTGTTGCTGAAAACGCACCTGCTTACAAGTTTGTTTCTAGCACGCTCGACGCTTCTAAGTTTGCTATCGGTCCCGTTAATACTGGTACTCTTGGTTTCCTCCACGAAGAGGGCGGTTCTGGTAAGGGCCGTATCGTAGGTTGGGAAGCTGCTTCCGAACCTTCTGCTTGGACAATCATCCCCGTTGCTGATGCTGTCATCACAGCTCTCGAATCTCAAGTTAAGGCTTATAACGACAGCGTTGCTCAGGCTCAGCTGAACATTAACTTCAAGAAGCTTTACAACAACGCAGCTGCTGCTTACACTGACAACAACTTCTACAAGCTCTCTTCTGGTCAGAACCTCTCTGCTGATGGTTCTACTATTATGTTCGACGACCCAGGTAGCGCAACAGATGCTTCTCAGTTCTCTTCTAATGCTAAGGAAGCAAGCGAAGGTACTTTTGAAGGTCTCATCGACGGTATTGCTACTGCCACTTCTAGCCAGGGCAATAACAACTGGTACTTCCACACAGCTTGGAAGGGTACTATTGCTGAACCTCACTACTTGCAGGTTGAGTTGCCTTCTGCAATCCAGAATCCGCTCTTCCAGTTCGCTAAGCGTACCAATGCTAGCTACAATCACTTGAGAAGCTTCCGTCTCGAAGTTTCTAACGATACTACTGCAGGTTGGACTGATGCTGGCGTATTCGGTGTTAACTACAACCGTACAGGTGTAGTAGGTAACGATACTGTAAAGAACGCTGTAGCACTCGTAGGTGCAAACCTCTCTGCTGCTTACAAGTTCTTCCGCATCGTTTGTCTTGAGTCCACTGGTTCTCAGTCTTTGAATGGTTATGACTTCTTCCATATCGGTGAGCTCCGTATCTATGACGGCGCAACTGTTGATGCTGCTAAGTCAATCAATAGTGTTCTCGACGCTACTGCTAAGAACAATCTGAACAATCAGATGACTGCTGCTTTGGCTCTCATCAATGCAGGCACTGCTGTTACTCAGGCTCAGTATGATGCCCTCAAGGCTGCTTACGATGCTTACGTTGCTGCTGTTCCTAACAAGTCTAAGTTGACCAGCGCTATTGCTGAAGCAAAGGCTCAGGCTGCTGCTGCTGCTGAAGGCGAAGGTCTCGGTTTCTTCGAAGTAGGTGCTGGTGCACAACTCACTGCTGCTGCAGAAGCTGTTGCTAACCAGGTATCTGACGACGTGATGACTGCTGCTCAGATTCAGTCTCTCACTGAACAACTCAACACTGCTGTTGCTGCTTTCAACGCTAAGTTGCACATGCCTGAAAATGGTAAGTACTACTACATCAAGTGTGCTACTTCTGGTGAAGCTGCTAACAACTACGTTTACACTACTGATAATAGCAAGGCTCAGATCCGCTGGGGTGGTTTCGATGCTTCTAAGGGTAAGGATGCTCACCTCTCTGATGGTGCTCGTCTGAACTTCATCTGGAAGGCTGTTAAGAATGGTCCTAGCTCATATAGCTTCATGAATGCTGCAACAGGTACTTATATGGCAACTCAGCCAACTAACAACATGGGTATGTTCATGCGCCTCGATGCAGATTCATCTGCTATGAACCTGCGTTCTGCTAAGGTTGGTGGTTTGTTCAACTTCGTTCAGGCTGACAATGTATTTGCTAATGCTAAACCAGGTACTAAGACTGTTGTTACTTGGAACTCTGCTTCTGGTACAGACAACTCTGCTTTCTTCTTCGAAGAGGCTACTGACTGGAACCGCGCATACTACCTGGATATGACTTCTCCTGCTATCGTTACTCTTCCGTTCGACGTTCTCGACGCTCCTGAAGGTGGTAAGATCTACTTGCCTCTCGGTCTGAACAAGACAAAGGGTACAATGGAATTTGCTGAAGTTTCTGCTTCTGTTCCTGCTGGAACTCCGCTCTTAGTTGTTCCTAACGCAGGTGAAGAAGGCGTTGAGATTTCTCTCTCTGCTGCTTCTCTCGAGGCTATCAACTACACGCTGACTCCGGTTACTTATACGAATGCTACGACTGGTGCTGCATTCGCTGGTACTTTGGCTCCTGTTGCTCTTCCTGCAACGGCTGTTGTTCTCAACGCACAGGGTACTACCTTCCTCAAGGCTGAGAAGGACGCAACTAGCCGCGCTAACGATGGTTACTTCACTAACCTCGGTGAGTTCACTGGAAACGGTGACTACTCTGTAAACATTGACCCAGATCTCGTAACTGGTATCAATAGCGCAGTGCTCAACGTTGTGAAGTCTGGTAAGATCTATGATCTTCAGGGTCGTGAAGTTCAGAAGGCTCAGAAGGGTCTCTACATCATCAACGGCAAGAAGGTTCTCGTTAAGTAATTCGAGACATCTCTATAACTTTTCAGAAGGTCGCCCCAATGTGGGCGGCCTTTTTTGTTTCCTTTCTGTGAAGCCTCCTCTCTCGGAAAATGTTTAGCACATTTTCTCCCACTCGAGCGTTTGTTAATGCTCGAGCACAGTCGTCTGTTAAAATCAAAGAACAACCTTACAAAGAATCTTTCCTTGGAGTTTCTGAAAAAAAAGATCTAACAGAGGCGCAGTACTACAATATGCACCATCGTAAATATCCTTATTGCGTTTGAGAATACAATAAGGGCGTCGGCTGACAGAATAAGGCTGTCAGCTGATATCCTTATTGTATTTTTAGTTTGCTTCTACATGATTATGGCTTGCAGCCGCTTGGGAAGCCGTTGCGAAGCCCTCACTGCTTTTATGAACATTTTATTTTTTTTAGAAGTTAAGGGGCTAACTCTTTGTATATATTCGAAAAAGCTTATTATTGCTTGTTTTTTCTGCCTATAATCTGTATTTTAGCACCCCGAGAAAGCAATACTACACAAATAATTACCTATGAAACAAATCTCCAAGCACTTATTAGTGCTGGCAGGAGTAAGTCTTTCACTTTCGGCAGTTGCACAAGATGTGGACTATACGAAGTATCCAGACTACACTGCCGTAACGAAAGCTGACCCTACTTTGCGCGCGCGTAGAGGACCTACTCAGCGACCCGATCATGTGAATAACGGGGAATCTCGTTGTTTCCCTCCCGTAGTCAATCAGGACGGCGGTTCATGTGGCTCGGCCTCTCGTATTTATTACATGTTCACCTATGAGATCAACGCTTATAGGAATGCAGACGGCAAAAAGCCCGAGAACCAGTATCCCACCCACTTCACTTGGCTGCTTACCAATTCCAATTCCGGTAAGGAAGGAATGGCACGCGCCAATGGTATCCCCAATTCTGTGACTTATGGTGGTAATACCTATTCTCGCCTTTTTGGTAATCAAGTTTGCGAAAGCAATGATTTCGGTTGGATGCAAGGCTATGACAAATGGTTTGAAGCCATGCACAACCGCATTAGCCGCTCAGCCAATTTCCCTCTCTCTGTTGAAACAGAAGAAGGTCGTGAGGCTGTGAAAAACTGGCTCTGGAACCACAATGGCGACCCCGACTTTGAGGGACGTGGTGGTATCTGCGGTATCGGTGTGGCCAGCGGTGGCGACTGGAAACCTATTCCGTACACAGAAAAAAACAGAAGTATCGGTGTTGCTGGTAAGCAGTTTGTCAAGAGTTGGGGTAAGCAAGTGGACCACGCTCTTACCATTGTGGGCTACGACGATCGCATCGAGTTCGACCTCGACGGCAACGGTATAGCGGGCGAAAAGGACAAGGACGAAGTTGGCGCATGGATTATCGTCAACAGTTGGAGTCCTTGGTGGGCTAACAACGGTTTCATCTACTGCCCTTATAAGCACGCTGTTCCTGTTGGGACAAGCGGAGGCTACTATAAGCCCGAGATTTATTACGTTCGTAAGAACTATCGCCCGCTCAAGACTCTCAAAATCCGTATGGCTTATTCCAAGCGTAGTGAGTTGAGCTTGAAAGCCGGTATCGCAGCCGACACCTCAGCCACTGTGCCTGAACAGGAAATCCAGATGGAGCATTTCAATTATGCTGGTGATGGTGATGGCGACGGAGTAGATGCAGAAACTCCGATGTTGGGCCGTTGGGCAGATGGTGTCCACAAAGAAGCAATGGAATTTGGCTATGACATAACAGACCTCTCCGGTGTGCTCGACCCCTCTAAACCCGCTAAATACTTCTTTGTTATCGATTCCAAGAGTACAGCTAATGGTGTGGGTAAGGTAGAAGCCGTTTCACTGATGGATTATACCCATGGCGAACCCGGTATCGAAATCCCATTCCCCCTCGGCAACGGCGTGGATATCAAAACACAGGGCGAACGCACTATCATCTCTTTCTCTGTGCCTGGCGAGTTTATAGCTAAACCGCGCAATGTGGTTTACGCTAACAACCAACTCACTTGGGACGATCCCGAAACATGTACTTATGCGCTCACAGGCTATAAGATTTACAAAGATGGCGTGCTGATGTCAACAGTGGGCAAGGATGTTCACACAGCTTCAGCAGCAGCAAGTGGCAACTATGCTGTAGAAGCTATCTATGACAACGAAGGTGTGGCAATGGCTTCCGCTCGCGTGGATGCTACGCCTACTGACTTCCACGGCACTACGGCTACTGCCGACTTTACGCGTAAGTTCTTCGGAGGTGGCATCCGCATCAAGGATCTCTTCAAGAAGACATACAAACAAGCAACTATTGAATACTGGCTCAGACCTATCGACTGTGTAGAAAATGGTCAGCAAGTGGGTCCAGGATGGGGCGACTTCCTCATCTGTGGCAATGCTCAGGGTCAAGTAGTCTTTGGTTGGGACAATAACAACAAGGCAACAACGCGCCGCAGCACACTGCTGCCCAATGGGTGGAAGCACATCGCCATTGTTATCGACGGCAAGAAGGCTACAGCTTATATCAATGGCGTTAAGCAAGGCGAGGTGGCAGGACCTAAAGAAGGTCTTGGAGGATTCGGCGACTTTGTTGTAGGTCGTGATGGTAATGAAGGTATCCGCGGTGAGCTCAATGAAGTTCGCGTTTGGAGCACCGCTCGTTCACAAACACAGATTCAGCAGTATATGTACACGCAGATAGCGAACCCCGCAACCGAACCAGGACTCTTGGCTGAAGTAACAATGGACGAACCAGCTGATCAAGCGCTCACCGATAAGGCAAACAACCACGTGATTGAGCTGATTGGCAAGACACCATTACGTTTGCTCAATACCAATTGCAAAGATAAGCGTACACTCAAAGCCGATTTCTCCTTCCCTCAAGGCACTGTATATAGCAATGCTGCTGTACAGCTCGTCAATGAATCAGCAGGTAACGCAGTGAAATTCAACTGGACAGTGAAAGACGGTAGTAAGACCACTAACTACAATACTCCCGAGCCTTCAGTAATCTTCCAAACTGCCGGTGAGAAGACGGTTTCTCTCCGCGTTGAGGATGCTACAGGTAAGGCCGATTCTCTCACTAAGAACGTAACCGTTGTTTCTCAGAATCTTCCGAAAGCTAACTTCTTCGGTCCTGAGGAGGTTTACATCAATACGCCTGTGACTTTTGTCAACCAGTCTTCTCCTCTCGAAGGCGTTAAGTATGCGTGGACAACAGAGGGAGCTGACAAGAATGCGTCAACCTCTCAGCACTTCTCCACTACTTATAAGACTCCTGGCGTTTATGACGTGAAACTGACCGTTACAAATGGTGCAGGTTCTACGGAATGTGTTCATAGGATCAATGTTCTGAACCTCCACCCGATTGTAAACTTTGAAGTAGAGAAGGGTGCTGTTCGTCGTAACACTTATGTGCGTCTGACAGACCGTTCACAGCACGACCCAACGCAATGGCACTGGGAAATCTCTTCCGCTGATACAGTGATCGTTCATGAAGGAATGCTCCGCGGCTATCGCTTCACCGAGCCTGGTCGCTACGACATCCGTCTCGATGCTGGTAACGATTGTGGTTGGGGTACTTACACACTCCGCAATGCAGTGGAAGTGAGCAACGAAGATCCTAAGACGGGTCTCAACTTCAAGGGTGCCGCTTCTGAATATGTTAGCTTCGATAATCCGCTGCCAACGACTGGCAATAACGATATCACTATCGACTACTGGTTTAATGCACAACCTGTTTCAACTTACAACAACCAGGTGGGCGACCAGAATTTCTACACGCGCGCACTCTATAATGGTAGTGTGCTCCTCACCATCGGTGACAAGCACTACACCTCTTGCGCTAACTTCTATCGCGTAGGCGAATGGCACCACTATGCCTTTGTTTTCAGCGGAGAATATTGCAACCTCTATCGTGACTGTCAGCTCATTGAGCAGATCAAGATTGGCAACGTAAATCTCCGTCAGAATCTCCCCGCTAAGTTCCGCCTTGGTAGCGCAGAAGCTCCTATGAAGGGTATTCTCGATGAATTCCGTATTTGGAACTCCGCCCTCACGAAGGAACAGTTGCACGCACTCTCTAATCAGAGTATTAAGAAGGTGGCTGATGCAGAGCGCGACCACAACTTGGTGCTCTACTATCAGTTCAACCAGAGTGGTGGCGATGTGGAAGATGCTGCTAGCGGCGCTCACACAGGTAAGCGCGTAGGCTTCGGTCCTGATGGCGATGCTTGGAGCAACTCTATCGGTGCTTTCTGCCTCTCTAAGAATGGCGTTCAAGAAATCACTGAAAAGTATCTCACTAACTACAAGCGTCCGTTCTTCTATACGAGCGAAACAATCAATAAGGCTTACGGCTCACGCTTTGCAGGTCTTGAAATCGGTACGCAGCGTTCTGGCTGGCAACAAGAAAATGTTGCTACTGTGGGCGATGTTAAGATGAGCTTCTTTGTTGACCGTGAGCAGAATGATGTCCTCTCTCTCATGACAGGTGCACTTGCTTTCGCCGACTCAGCAAAGAATCTGAAGCTCTATCAAACCATCACGCTGCCGGCTGGCTACTACACGTTCGGTATGATTCCTCACGACTTCACTGGCGTTAATGGTTCTTACCTCGTTGTTAACAAGGGCGCAAGTCTGCCCGATGCTAAGCAGTTGCAGAAGGCTATCGCCTCTACAGGTTTGCACAATATGGAAGTCAATTTCCGTTTGCCAGAAGAAACAGAAGTTTCTCTCGGTTTGCTCTGCAACACGAGTGGTTACACAATGTTCAACGTGAATCGCTTCTATCTGAATCGTAAGGGTTCTAACGATAACTGGACTTATACGAGCGTTGATACTCCGGAAATCACTCCTGCTGAAGCTGAAGCTCCCGTTGTTTACGACCTACAAGGTCGCCGCGTGGAGAAAGTACAGCACGGTTTGTACATCGTTAATGGTAAGAAAGTCTTTGTAAAGTAAAGACTCAATAACTCCTTAAGGCTATTTGTAGCCACAAACACATTACACCTGAGAAAGTGTAGCGTTTGTGGCTACTTTTTTATACCTGCTTTTAGTACAAAAGAAGGCGTATGTAGTGAGCGGAAAATATCAAAATGTTCACCTAAAGCTATGAAAGTAAGAACATAAACTGTAAACTCTTAAAAAATGTTGTACTTGTCTGAAATAATTGCTTACTTTTGCATTCAGATAATGCTATAATATTTTCAGATAACTCGTTTAGTTGGAATAAAAGGAAACTATTCAAACCTAATAAATAAAACCAATTATGAAGAAGTTTTACAACTTGAAGATGATGCTCCTCGTAGCTCTTTTGAGCCTCGTTGGAGTGAGTGCTAATGCGCAGGAGGTAGCGTACAAAACGCTTGATTTTGCGCAGGCAGAAATGGATCATATTTCAGCGTATAACAAAAAGTGGAATGCGACACTAAACGGTGATACTTGGGCTATTGATGCTTTCAATAACAATAATGCTGCATGGAAATATATTAAATGTGGCTCAAACAAGTATGAAGCTAAAGCAACCATTACAACAGGTGCTGCTTATGAGAAAGCACTAACTAAAGTTGTTGTAACTATAGATAACATAACTCCTGCATTTGTTAATAGTATTGAGTTGCAAATTTCTAATGATAATTCATTTGATAGTCCGACCGTCGTTTCAGCTTCAGAGCTAAAAGAAGGCGATTTGGATTTTGCTATTTCAGCACCTCAAGCTAATGCATACTATCGACTTGTTTTTGATTGCAAGAGGGGTAAAAAAAATGGTATTGTTCAAATTTCAAAGATTGTTTACTATGCAGCTGCTTCAGCAGAGAGTCATGATGTTAAGGTGAACATCGGTGCAACAGGTTATGCAACTCTCTATTATAGCGATCGTGCACTCGTTGTTCCTGAAAATGTAGACGCATACACTTATAAAGTTACAAACGGCAAGTTGGAAGAAAGCTATCTTTACAATGCTGGTGAAACAATTCCTGCTGCTACAGGCGTAGTTCTCAAGGCTGCTCCTGGCGAATATACTTTTGCCGCTTCTCAGGAAGCTGGCGATGTAGATGCAGACAACCTTCTCAAGGGTTCTGACGAGGCTGCACAGACAACTGGTGGTGCTGTTTACTATAAGCTCTCTCTGAACAAGGCTGGTAACGCTAATTCTGTAGGTTTCTATTATGGTGCTGCTGATGGTGCTGCTTTCACCAATGGTGCTCATAAGGCTTATCTCGCCCTCCCCGCAGCAAGTGGCGTGCGTGCTTTCCTCTTCAATGGAAATACTACTACAGGCATCCAGAACGCAATATCTAACAATGCTACTACACAGGTTTACGACCTCCAAGGTCGCTGCGTTCAGAGCGCACAGAAGGGCCTCTATATCATCAATGGCAAGAAAGTACTCGTTAAGTAAGAACTATAAATAGCTAAATCTTATAAAGAATATGAAAGTATATATCAAACCAGCATCTGTTGAATACAGTATTTTCGTAGAAACAAGTCTGATGCTCTCTGCGAATAATGAAGTAGGTGGTGACCAGCTCACTCGTCAGCATGGTTCATGGAATAGCGAAGACTGGAACGAAGAAGAAAACTAAAAATACCTATCTCCCTCTATAGCTTTAGCTTGTAGAGATAGTATTTACAAACACACTCTAAGAAAGGAGACGCATCATTGATGCGCCTCCTTTTTGCATGATAGTAGCCCCCTGAACGAGTAATCAAGAGAGATGAGCAATACTAGTGAGGAGCGTATCTTCTTATAGTTTTCCTTATTGCGTTTGAATATACAATAAGGATGTCAGCTCACGCCCTTATTGTGTTCTCAAAAGCAATAAGGATATTTACCGCTTTCTGTATTCTCTCTGTTTTCCTCCAGCGTATGTTTCACCACAGCTCCATTTGGTGAAGTGTTTTATAAAAAATGTCCGCAAAGCCTATATTCAGACTTTGCGGACAGATAAGTTTATGCTTCCGTGCGATTCATGACAGAAGCACGACGGAAAGAGATGCTGCTTTGTGGGCAGCATTCTCTAATAGATTCATTAAGCTGTCATTTTATTGAGTTTCTTCAAGAGTGCGAACATCACGAGGGCACTGACAAGGCAGAGTGCAATCAGAATGCCCCAGTTGTACATCAGTGGGATGCGGTTCCAAAGCATTGAGGGGATAGAGCTTAGGTAGTTACCAATGGCTGTTGCCACAAACCATCCGCCCATCATCAACCCCTTGTATTTGGGAGGAGCCACCTTGCTCACAAAGGAGATACCCATGGGCGAAAGTAACAACTCAGCCAGCGTGAGGGTGAAATAGGTGGAGATCAGCCAGCTTGGTGAGAGGATGCTTTGTGTCTTGTCGCCCAAGTCCATCGGAGAAATCAAGTTGGTAGATGCCAATGTGATGACAGCAAAGCCCACTGCTGCCACGAACATACCCAAAGCAATACGTGCGGGAGCGCTCACCTCATGTCCCTTCTTTGCCAAGTAGCCGAAGAAGAGCATGCTAAACGGTGTCAGTGCAACGACGAAGAAGGGGTTGAACTGTTGGAAGTCGGACGGTTGCGACATGGTGGGATCTTCCATGTTCATGAAGAGAGCGATAGCTCCAGCCCATGCCAGAAGTGTAACAACGCCGCAAAGCACCTTGTTCTTTCCCGTCTTTGCTTGGAAGGTACCGATACCTGTGTACACAGAAAGAGCAATCAAGGCCAAGCTGAAGATGTTGAACCAGATACGCATCGAACCAGATACGGAGAGGTTGGTGTATTTCTTAGCAAAGAAAGTCAGTGCAGAACCGTTCTGGTGGAATGCCATCCAGAAGAAGATAACCACGCCGAAGACAAGCAGGAGGGCAACAATGCGGTCTCTGGTTTGTTTCGGAGTGAGTTCTTCCACTTCCTGCTTAGATTCCTTAGCTTGTTTAGCAGTGATGTCAGCATGTTTGAACCAGCCGCGGAAGGCAAAGTACACAACGGCGGAGAAAATCAGCGAAATACAAGCCACACCGAAGCAAAGACCGTAGGCACCATATAACGCCTTGAGATAAGCCGGATTCTGGTTCGCTGCATCATAAACGAAGCCATACTGACCTAAATAGAGATTCGTAATCCATTTGGCCATTGAGGGGGCAAACATAGAGCCGAGATTGATAGCCATATAGAAGAGGCTAAAAGCTGAATCGCGGCTGGATGCGTACTGCGGGCTATCGTAAAGATTACCTACCAGTACTTGCAGATTGCCTTTGAAAAGACCCGTACCCAGCGATACGCAAGCGAGACCTGCAAACATGGCAATTTTGCCCATTTCATCGGCGCCTGTCGGGATAGCCAGTCCGAGATAACCAAGGAACATAGTGGCGAAACCGAGGGTGACACACTTGCCGTAGCCAATCTTGTCGGCCAGCATACCCCCGAGGAGTGGAGCGAAATACACTACAGCGAGGAAGATGGCGTAGACTTGTCCTGCTTCTGACTCTGTCCATCCAAACTTGGCCTGCATGAAAAGCGCGAAGATGGCAAGCATCGTGTAATAGCCGAAGCGCTCGCCTGTGTTGGCCAAAGCCAACGCATACAATCCTTTTGGTTGATTTTCAAACATACTTTGTTTTGTTGTGGTTAGAAATTATTTTGAATTGATTTTAGTTGCTGAAATGGTAAGGGAACAC
>ERZ773254.506-NODE-506-length-21656-cov-26.562983_pt1 | contig 21656 bp, 18 predicted proteins | sample MGYA00580516_ERZ773254 | MGnify/ENA primary metagenome ERZ773254 (study PRJEB29015, sample SAMEA2738158) | human oral metagenome | biome: human oral; feature: human-associated habitat; material: saliva | place: China | collected 2192 ...
AGCTTTAATTCGCCAGTTTCAATCATACCTTGTATTATCTCTTTCTTACTTCTACTCTCTTTGAGAAACATTTCGAGTGTTTGTTGTTGCTCCTCATTCAGTTCTATATCGTATGCTTGATTACATTGAGTTTGCCTCTGTTTCCATTTCTTGAATTGTTCCTTATATGGTTCTTTGGAGCAATCAAATACTGGTGATTCAGTTATCAGGGAATGATAACTATAATTATCTCTGATAATAAAGCGATGATAGACGAAGCGAAGTGCAGCACCTATATGAACCAATGTTAAGCCTATAAAGCCTCTGATAATGTCATGCATAGCTAATATACTCACCTTTAGCCCCTTACAAAGGGAGAAGGGCTTGATAGATATATTTTGTGTAGTTTTTGATGTATCTTAGGGTATTGGTTGGAATAATGGTAAGTTGCATATGTGAAATAAAAGCTTAGTAAATTAGAGCTATTCGCCAAAGAGTTTTTATTGCTAAAATGGTTATAAGAAGGCAAAAGATGCCCGCAATTATATAGGGTACTTTGCGTTGTTCCCAATAGTAGGTATTATTATTAACGAGTGTAATGGATCTTGATTTCATTTTTATTGTGAGATTTTGATAGCTTAGATTGTCTTCCTTGTCACCATTTTGTAGGTTGAAGATGAAGTAGTTCCCATCAGCCTCTTTTCCTATGACAGAGTCTCCAACCACTTGTATATGTGTAATCCCATCAATAAGGTTTTCTTTCAACGGATCGTTTCTACTATTGATGTTAGCATACTCGGGTGTATCAACGGAGGTAAGTTCATAACCATTCTTTAGTGGGATACACCAGCCATCACCGATACCAATGTCAGAACCAAGAATGATAGCAATGATAATCATACACACAAAACTACTTACAGCGTATATCCCGATAAATACTCCTGGTGTGAGGAATGATAGAACCATCTTTCTCTTCCTTTGCCTTTTGCAAAGGAAGTAAGAGAAAGGTAACGTTATCAGTCCTAATATAAGGGATAGAACTACAAAAACGATTGCCCAGAAAATAAGAACAAAAAGCATTCCCATAGGTTTTATTGATTATTTTAAAGGGAGAAGAGAGTATTCTCCTCCAATACCCACCTCCAACTCCTCCCAAAGGGAGGAGGGCTTGAATAGGGTTATTTGTTATATTATTTATGTTTTGCCAAGTTCAGCTTGCAGAGTGCAAGTGCTTCTTCTGCTCGCCCACTCATCATATAGGCAGGGAAGGAGTAAAGGGCGTTGATAGTCTTGAGGTTATACTCCATAGTCTTGCGTTTTATCCATGAAGATTCGTTTGCGATAACCTTTTCAGGGTCTTTCATCTGAATGGTTATCAACCTGTTACCTTTAAAACGTATTAGGGAGAAGTCGGCAATCTCGTTCCATAATATTTCCTCAGCTCCGCAGATAGAGATACCTCTATCGGTAAATTCTATTTCTTTCTTATGGTTTATGAGAAGTTTTACCTTTTTATAAGCCATAAACAAACCGCCACCACCAAAGAAGAGGATGGATAGGAGGCCAGCAACTCTTATTGTCCATAGTGGATAAGTTGTGGTGGGGTTTTCTATGGTAAGGAGCCATACGCCCAAGGCGGTAAACGCAATACAACCTAAGTAGGCAAGGATTTTCTTTGTCTGATTCATATATTTTATTGTTTGATATTCTTCATACTCAACCCGATACGTTTGCGGTGCATATCGACTTCTACGACACGAACACGGACGTGCTGATGAAGGCGGATGACTTGTGTGGGGTCGGTGACGAAGCGGTCGGAGAGCTGTGAGATGTGGACGAGTCCGTCTTGATGGACACCGATGTCGACGAAGACTCCGAAGTTAGTGATGTTCGTCACGATACCGGGGAGTTCCATACCTACGATAAGGTCGTTGAGGGTGTGGATATTCTTGTCGAATTCAAAGACTCCAACCTCTTCACGTGGGTCACGCCCTGGCCTCTCAAGTTCGGTGAGGATGTCGCGGAGGGTAGCCTCTAAAGCCCCACCCGACCTCCCCGAAGGGGGAGGAGACAGACTTGCAGATACTTTGCGGAGGTGTTGGGGAAGATTTAAAGCGCCCTTATCCTCTCGTGTGCGCATAGGCACTCCTCCCTTTACTTCCCTTCGGTCAGTGACCGTTGGTTCGGGGAGGTTGGGTAGGGCTCCTCTCCCCCCTTCGAGGGAGCTGGAGGGGGCTTCACTTCCCCTCTCCCTTCGGAGAGGGGCTTGAGGGGTGATGCTTTTATACCGTTGAATATCAATCTGAGCTAATAGCGACTGATTGCCAATGAGATCCTTTATCGTACATTTCAAATCCTCCGCCATCTGCTCAACGATGTGATAGCTCTCAGGATGAACGGCAGAGTTATCGAGTGGGTTCTTGGCATCGGGAATACGAAGGAAGCCTGCACACTGCTGGTAGGCAGTATCACCTAAACGCTTCACCTTCTTGAGCTGGGCACGTGAGGTGAAGGCACCATGCTCACGTCGGTAATCAATAATGTTCTGGGCGAGGGCAGGACCAAGTCCACTGACATATGTGAGCAGATGGCGGGATGCCGTATTGAGGTTGACTCCCACCTGATTGACACAGCTCATCACCGTCTGGTCGAGTGAATGCTTAAGCTTTGACTAGTCGACATCGTGCTGATATTGTCCAACACCGATACTCTTCGGATCAATCTTCACGAGTTCAGCGAGTGGGTCCATCAATCGTCTGCCAATGGATACAGCTCCACGTGTAGTTACATCTTCATCGGGAAACTCCTCACGTGCTACTGGAGAGGCGGAATAGATGGAAGCTCCATCCTCACTTACCACATATTTTAAGATGTTTCCAAAGTTATTTGCCGAGTTTTGGAGAATATTACTAATGAAAGTTTCAGACTCTCTGCTTGCCGTACCATTACCAATAGCTATAGCTTCAATCTTATAGGCGTTTATCATCCGTTGTAGGGCTTCTGTAGCTTGCCTAACTTGATTACGTGGTGGATGAGGATAGATAACCTCATGGTGCAGAAGATTACCTTGTGCGTCAAGGCAAGCTATCTTACATCCGTTGGCGAAACCGGGATCGAGAGCGAGAACACGTTTCTGGCCAAGTGGTGCAGAGAGGAGAAGCTGACGAAGATTTTCGGTAAAGACCTTGATAGCTTCATCATCGGCACGCTCCTTACTCAAAGTGGCAAACTCTTTCTCAATGCTAGGATTGATAAGGCGCTTGAAGGAGTCTTCAACAGCTTGGCTGACGAGAGTTTGACAGACTCCGTGTCCATGTACAAACTGACGAGTGAGGCGTGTGACACACTCCCCACTGTCAATTGAGATGCTCACACGCAGGATACCCTGTGCCTCACCACGACGCATAGCAAGCAGACGGTGGCTATTGCAACGGCGGAGAGGTTCGGAGAAGTCGAAGTAATCAGCGAACTTCTGCGCCTCCTCGGTATCCTTCATCTTCTTGATTACCTTCGACGTAATGACAGCCCCACGCTGATAAGCTGTGCGGACGGTATTGCGTGCTTGCAGGTTCTCGGAAACAATCTCGGCAATGATATCCAAAGCCCCCTCCGACTCCCCCGAAAGGGGGAGAGGAGCCCCACCCGACCTCCCCGAACCAACGGTCACTGACCGAAGGGAAGTAAAGGGAGGAGTGCCTATGCGCGCACGAGAGAATAAAGATTCTTTGGCTCTTCCTTGATATTTCTGCAAAATACTTGCAAGTTTGTCTCCTCCCCTTTCGGGGAGGTTGGGTGGGGCTTCTCCCCTCCTTTCGGAGGGGTTGGGGGAGGCCCCTTTCATTATTGCCAGTGCCAACGGCTCTAATCCCTGCTCACGTGCAATCTGTGCTCGTGTGCGTCGCTTAGGTTTATAAGGAAGGTAGATATCCTCTAGTTCTGTGGAATCCATACAAGACCAGATCTTCGCTTCTAACTCCGCTGTGAGTTTCTCTTGCTCACGGATGGTCTTGAGGATGGTTTCCTTGCGCTTACCGAGTTCTTTCAGACGGTTGTAAAGTTCGCTAATATTGGTAATCTGAACTTCGTCAAGATTCCCCGTTCGCTCTTTTCGATAACGTGATATGAAAGGAATCGTACAGCCCTCATCAAGTAAGGTGAGAACTGCCCATACACTTTGGAGGGGAAGGGAAAGTGAGTGAGAGATGAAGGAAGCACCAGAAGCCCCCTCCGGCTCCCCCGAACCAACGGTCACTGACCGAAGGGAAGTAATGGGTGGGAGAGTCCTGTTTGCTGGATGTTCGCTATTATTCCTTTGTTCGTTTTCCTTGCTGTATGGCGTTTGTCTAATCATCTTTTAGATACTGTTTTATGTCTTATCTTTGTGGAATCTGACTACTTCCCTTCCATTGCTTTTTGGGGTTAGTGCTCTTTTGTTTTCTTGGAAGAATCAGTGACCTTTGTATTAAAAGGGGCAGTGCGTTTTGTCTTAATCACGATTGTCGGATGTCTCTCCAACCGTGGATCGTTTGTATAAGTGAGGATGTCAACAGAGACAATGTCCGAGGGATTAATATCCTTTGGCAATGCTGCCATTATACGTTGGGGTGAGAGTTTGTAATCAATGATAGTCAGCTTCTTTCGTGGTTTCCTTAGTTTTCCGTTTATTACCCATTGTAGTTCTGCAAGGGAGTTAGTTCGTATGAAGATAATATCTTTGGATGTCTTACAAAATATGATATACTTACCTTGTTCTATCTGCTCTTCAGCCGAGAATATCTGTATAGACTCAATGGCTTGAGATGGAATAAAGCCCAGTCTTTTTGCCACAATCTGTTTAGCCGAATCCGACCGCATCTCGTCGATGGTGACGTGCAGGAGGGAGTCGGGAAGGGGTGTGCCGTCAATGACGCATAAGGTCTGGGCACGTGTGCTGAGAGTGGTGAGCACAGTCAGAATTATACAAGTCAAGGTTCTTTTCAGGTTCAGTTCCATTATAATCTTTTTGTTCATCAAGATTATTTATATGCATAAAGCAGGATAGGCTTCTTGCTCTTGTCACAAAGGGCTTCGATTTTCTTCAGCATAGCAGGGCTTGTAGTGAAGCATCCCCACGAAGCATCGGAGAGTGGGAGATAAGATGTGAGATGGTGCATAATGCCCACGTATCGAGAACTATGAATGAGGATATTTCTTCGTCTTGCATTGCTGTTTGATGCATCCAACCCATCAAGGGCAAAACGCAGACCGACAGTAGCGGAATTGCCTTTCTCTGCAATCTTGAAAGCTCCGAGACTTGAACATCTGCTCCCCTCCTTATTTGAGAAAATAGGTTTCCACGCGCTGTTCCCCTTTCCTTTGCCATGTGCGCAAGGACCAGTGTCGAGTACGGACAACGTGTTCAGGTCGATAATAGCCATTCGGTCCTCACCTGATGGGCGCGAAAAGTCTACGAGGATGCAGTAGTCTTCGTTAAACCCCTTTTCGTGACAGATCTCCCATACATCTTTGAAATGGCTTTGGAATGAATAGGATTTTATTTTCCAATAGCCCTTTATGCTAAAGTTGAGGATTAGAAGAGAGAGAAGAAAGAACAAAAAGAAGCGGCCTCTCCCCCTTATCCCTCCCCCGTAGAGGGGAGTGATATGTCCTTTTGATTGTGTTTTGCTTTTCATTGCTGTTTTTTTTGCAAGTGACGGAAAACACTCCTCCCCTTTCGGGGAGGTTGGATGGGGCTTTACATCCCCCTCGCCTTCAGCAATCCCTTTGTATCAGGAGCCTTAAGACCGGTAAAGTCTGAGAAGATCTCCATAAGGTCGCGGGTATTTCCACGTGAGAGAATCTTTTGGCGGAAGTCATCACCCACTTTACGTGTCAGTGCACCATGAGTTTCAAAATAGTCAGCAATATTCACAGCAAGTACTTCACTCCAAAGATAACTATAATATCCGGCAGCATATCCACCACCCCAGATATGATTGAAGTAAGAGGTTGAATAACGAGGAGGAATCTGTGAATCGAGGAGTCCTATCTCTGATAAAACCTTCTTTTCAAAAGCAGAAGCTTGTTCAGCAGTTGGGACTTCTGAAGATGAAAGGCAATGCCAAGCCATATCAAGGCATGTTGCAGCAAGGTTCTCACCCAATGCATAAGCTGAAAGGAAGTTCAATGATCCGAGCATCTTCTCCCGCAAGGCATCAGGCATTGGTTCATTGGTTTTATAATGGCGTGCATAGTGATTGAATACTTCCGGAATGCTGGCAAACGACTCATTGAACTGTGATGGCATCTCAACGAAATCACGAGATACTGCCGTACCGCTCAACGTATTATACTTACAATGAGAGAGCATACCATGCAGAGCGTGTCCGAACTCATGGAACATCGTTTGTGTTTCGTCCCATGTCAGAAGCGTAGGTTGACCCTCTGGGGCTTTTGCAAAGTTACAGACATTGTATATTAATGGCTTTTGATTTCTGTCCAAACTCTGTTTGAGGAAGGCACTCATCCAAGCACCACCGCGCTTTGTCGGGCGGCGGAAGTAATCACAATAGAAGAGGGCTAACTGCTTTCCATCAGCATCGAGAACGTCGAACACCTTCATCTCCTTGTTATAGGTTGGGATATCCTTGCGCTCGCGGAAGTTCAATCCATAGACACGATGAGCAGCATAGAAGATACCATTCACAAGAACAGAGTCAAGATTGAAGTAGGGTTTTACTTCATCGTCCGAGAAGCTGTACTGATCCTTCTTCATCTTTGCCGAATAATAGAAGCGATCGTAAGGCTGAAGACGGAAGTCGTTGCCTTCTGTCTTCCGTGCATATTCTTCGATTGACTTTGTTTGTGCTTCAGCCTTGGGTTTATAAGCAGCAATAAGCTGGCGAAGGAAGGCATAAACATTATCTGTGTTCTTTGCCATTGTTTTCTCAAGCGAGTAAGAGGCGTAGTTCTTTTTACCCATCAGCTGTGCCTTCTCTGCGCGCAATCGGGCTATCTTCACAATGATTGGGAAGGTATTGTATGCGCCAGTGCCATCCGTACGATGGATTGAAGCATTATAAACACGTTCACGCAACTGTCGGTTGTCAAGACTTGCAAGGATGGGCTGCTGAGTTGTATTGGTAATTACGATGCAATAAGGGGCTTTACCACCACGGCTCTCGGCGTCTTTCTTACATTGTGCGATACCTGCTTCGCTCAGTCCAGATAGCTCTTTTACGTCATTGACCCATACAGTAGCCTCGTTTCCTGCCTTAGGGAGCATATCACCGAACTCCTGTTGAAGCTTAGCCAACTCCTTATTGATCTCCTGCATGCGAGCCATCTTCTCTTTTGGAAGCAATGCACCGGCATGAGTGAAGCTCTTGTAAACCACTTCTAACAGTTTTTTATCTTCGCCCGTGAGTTTTGTATACTCATGATCGTAGACGTATTTTACACGTTGGAAGAACTTCTGATTGAATTGTATCTCATTCTCAAAGTCGGTCATCAGCGGAACAATCTCCCCTTGAGCCTTCTCTATCGCTGGCGTCTTATCAGCAGATACCAGTGCATAATAGATATTTGATATACGCTCCAGGTTCTTCCCACTCCGTTCGTAAGCAAGAATCGTATTGACGAAGGTAGGCTTCTGCTTATTATCTGTAATCTTCTTTATCTCTGCCCTCTGTTCGGCTATAGCTGCACGAATAGCAGGAAGGTAATCATTCTCCTTGATTCTACTGAAATCAGGAGCATTAAAAGGTAATGTACTCTGTTTCATAAGCGAGTTACTAACAATCTGTGCAGTCCGTCCCTTCGACGTCTGCGCCTGTACTGTAAGTGCAGTGCAGGCAATACTTGCAGCGATCACTGCATTTCTAAGGTTCTGTTTCATTTAAATTGGTGTTAGGTGTTAATATCCGCAAAGATACGATTTATAATGATTGCTTACAAGAAAATAGCAGAAAAGAAAGGATATACAAGTGGAACAAAGCTCTTTCCATCGCTTTTCCTATTCCTTCTCAAGAATAAACACCAGCCTATCCCATGTAAAGGAATATTGTTATTTTCGATACCCATTTCTGCGTTCCTATCATAGACGCAGACAATTAGCTTCAAATACGGGAAATACAAGCAACTTCTCTCCACATTTCATAACTCATTAATACACAGCATGTTATCAAAAAGCACTATCGCTTTCAGCAAAAAGTACTATCGTTTTCAGTAAAAAGTCCTATCGTTTTAGGCAAAAAGTACTATCGTTTTGCCCAAAAAGTACTATCGTTTTCAGTAAAAAGTACTATCGTTTCAACTGAAAAGTACCATCGTTTTGACTAAAAAGTATATACTTTTTTCCTAAAAGGTATATACTTTTTCCCAAAAAGCTCATATCTAATCGATTTTAAAGTATAAAGAACGCCACGAAAAAGCTATAATGAGAAAACGAAATGTAAATAACTTTCAGGCAAAATCATCAAACTTTACATCACAAAAAAAGGAGGATATGCCGTCTTGAGCATATCCTCCTTACTTATTCCAAACCCTCCTTTGTTAACCGCAGAAGGGAAAACTATCAACTTTTAATTAATCCAATGTCTTCAGCTGTTCAGCCACTTCATCGTTAATGCGCTTAGCAAACTCCTCCATCGTCATGGTAGCCTGCTCGCCACCACCCTGCTGGCGCATAGAAACAAGACCTTCAGCAGCCTCTTTCTCACCAACAATCACCATGTAAGGAACACGCTTCAGCTCATTATCACGAATCTTACGACCAATCTTCTCATTACGATCATCCATGATTGAACGGACTTCATGCGCATCGAAGTAAGCCTTTACCTTGCGAGCATAATCATTATACTTCTCAGAAATTGGAAGGATTGCCACCTGATCAGGCGTCAACCAGAGTGGGAAGTGACCCGCTGTGTGCTCAATGAGTACAGCTGTGAAGCGTTCGAGAGAGCCAAATGGCGCACGGTGAATCATCACAGGCGTCTTCTTCGTATTATCCTCAGCCGTATATTCAAGCTTGAAACGGTTCGGAAGGTTATAATCAACCTGGATAGTTCCCAGCTGCCAACGACGACCAATAGCATCCTTTACCATGAAATCGAGCTTAGGACCATAGAAAGCAGCCTCACCAAGTTCTACACGAGCCTTGAGACCTTTCTCCTCACAGGCAGCCTTAATAGCAGCTTCACTCTCCTCCCAAACCTCATCAGAGCCAATATACTTCTCCTTATCATTAGGATCACGCAGTGAAATCTGTGCTTCGTAATTATCAAAACCAAAGGTCTTGAACACCTTAAGAATAATGTCGATATTGTTTTCGAACTCTCCCTTCACCTGATCTGGGCGAACAAAGATATGCGCATCATCCTGTGTAAACGTACGAACACGTGTCAATCCATGCAACTCACCACTCTTCTCATAGCGGAAGACCGTACCAAACTCAGCAATACGCAAAGGCAGATCTTTGTAAGAACGTGGCTTATAAGCATAAACCTCACAGTGATGAGGACAGTTCATTGGCTTAAGCATATACTCTTCATCCTCCTCAGGAGTGTGAATTGGCTGGAAAGAATCCTTACCATAGTGAGCATAGTGACCAGAAGTTACGTAAAGGTTCTTACCGCCGATACCTGGAGTGATAACCTCCTGATAGTTGTAAGGGCGGAGAAGACGACGTAATAACTCCTGCAAACGCAGACGAAGCTGTGTACCCTTTGGTAACCAAATAGGCAGGCCCTTACCTACACGATCAGAGAACATGAAGAGTTCCATCTCCTTTCCAATCTTGCGGTGGTCGCGCTTCTTAGCCTCTTCAAGCATAACGAGATACTCATCAAGCATCTTTTTCTTTGGGAAAGAGATACCATAGATACGTGTCATCTGCTCACGCTTAGCATCTCCACGCCAGAAAGCACCAGCAACACTCGTAATCTTGATAGCCTTAATAGCACCGGTTGACATCAAGTGTGGACCACGACAGAGGTCGGTAAAACTACCTTGGCTATATGTTGAGATAGTACCATCCTCAAGATCCTGCACAATGTGCTCAACCTTATATTCCTGTCCGTCTGCAGTAAACTCCTTAACAGCATCAGCTTTAGAAACATCACGACGAACAACTTGCTCATTCTTCTTAGCGAGCTCACGCATTTTCTCCTCAATCTTTGGGAAATCATTCTCAGAGATTGCCTGACCGTTTGGCAGCATTACATCATAGAAGAAGCCATTTTCAATAGCTGGACCGAAGCCAAACTGTATACCAGGATAAAGTTCCTGCAACGCCTCAGCAAGGAGGTGGGCAGAAGTATGCCAGAAGGTATGCTTACCTTCCTCATCGTCAAACTTATAAAGAGCTATCGTTGCATCCTCATTGATAGGACGATTGAGCTCTACTGTTTCGCCATTTACACCGCAAGATACAACGTCACGGGCGAGAGCCGGCGAAATGCTCTCGGCGATTTGATAACCAGTTACGCCCTGCTCGTATTCACGAACGGAACCGTCTGGGAAAGTGATTTTAACCATACTACAAATTAGTTTTATAAATCAAAGTTGCAGCAAAGGTACTACTTAATTATGAAAATGAGGAAGAAAAGGCATTTTTTTAGAGAGATACTCGCAAGGAGGATATGTCTGTGTGTAGCCCTTTATGATGCTTTGTATTCTCCTTCTTCTAATAAAAACTTATCACCATAAGGAATAAGACCTATGAGCTCCTATCGTGTTGCACATAAACACAGCGGGAGTTAGGCATCAACTCTACTGGTGTTGATGGCTAACACAAACACAAAAGGAGAAGCGGAAGTTATAAGGAACAAGGATAGTAAGTGTAAAAGGATAAACACATACTGTAGAAACATAATTACTTAGATAAATCGGTAAGCATATGATTCCTCATCAAAGTAGGCTTATTACGATTATCATCTTGTAGACTTGGGAGCTGATAGAACTGTGGATTCTTCGTATTACTTGCCTGTTGTCTTGGTTTCCGACCAGCAATAACATCTGAACGAAGTTGCTGTGCAGCATCAAAGGATGGCCAACGTTTCAGAATATAATCTAACTGAGAAAGTGAAGTGTTCTTATCACCTACCTGATATAAACAATAAGCACGGTTAAACCAATAATCACGATTATCAGTATTAATATCTATTGCATGTGTATAGGCTACAACAGCACTGTCATATCGCTCCAAACGGATATTAGTCATCCCATAGAGTTCATAGATATCAGCAATATAAGGCTGTAAAACTAAAGCTTGTCGACAATCATTAGCTGCTCCTTTATAATCCTCAAGATGATACTTTGACAATGCCATGAGATACCAAGCTTCATAAAGATTCGGTTTTAAAGCCACCACACGCGAAAAAATTTGCATGGAAGTAACGTAGTATCCTTCATCAAGCGTCCGCCTGCCCTCTCCCATCATCTTTTTGATATTATATTGGGCTGCCGACGGTAATGTCAACAAACATAGTAAGAATACTACGATACCACGCAACATTGTATTACTTACGTGGAGCCTTCACACGATAATTACAATGAATACGTCCCTGCAATAGTGCCTTCAGCTTTCCATTAATCATCTGTTTACGGAATGCAGAGAGGTGATCAATGAACATACGACCTTCAAGATGATCAAACTCATGCTGAATAACACGAGCTAAATAACCATCAATCCACTCATCATGTTCTACAAGATTCTCATCCAGATACTTCACATGGATACGCTTAGCACGAGTTACTCCCTCATGAATACCAGGTAAAGACAAACAACCTTCTTCTAATGTCTCTGTCTCAGAATCATCAAATTCCAAGATATGACCATTAATAAACGCATGACGAAAGCCCTTATACTCTGGGAAAGAATCTGAAAGCACATCTAAATCAATCACAACCACACGTATAGATTTACCTATCTGCGGTGCAGCTAACCCAACACCGTCACTTGCAGTATTGGTTTCAAACATATTTTGTATCAGCTCTTGAAGTCCTGGATAATCAGTAGGAATATCCTCTGCAACTTTACGTAGCACAGGCTGACCATATGTATAAACGGGTAATACCATATTTTCTCTTTAAATTTTATCTGAGTACTCCAAAAGGTTTTCAAAAGAATTCAAGTACTCATTAAGCCGACCTATAAACCTTTTGATTTCATGTAATCCTGAAGAATTATAGTCGCAGAGATCTCATCAACAAGACCTTTATCTTCACGACGAGTCTTTTTCTTCACCCCACCTGTAATCATAGCTTGGTGGGCTATAACAGATGTAAAACGCTCATCATAATAATCTATCGGCAATTCTGGATGAATCTTACGCCAACGGTTGACAAACTGTTCTACACGAGCAAGGTTCTCACTGGGTTGTCCATTCGGCTGAATAGGCTTACCAATAACTATCTGCCCAACTGACTCTTTAGTAATATATTGAGAAAGAAACTCAAACAGTTCAGACGTAGAAACAGTCGCTAATCCATTGGCAATAATACACAATGGATCAGTGACTGCTATTCCTGTACGTTTCTTTCCGTAATCTATTGCTAATATTCTGCTCATTTATTTAGAGAGCAACCATGCATCAGTATAAGTAGCACGGAGCTGATTACGACTCTGCACAGCAGAAGCCTTGCTATCATAAGTTGTAGCAACGACACGGTACATGTTATTACCTGCATTGTAAGCTACTTGAGCATCATAGCCTGCATTTTTCAAACGCTGCTGTAGTCCTTCTGCGTTAGCCTTTACACCAAAAGATCCAACAACAACACTATAAGCCTTCAAGCCAGCACCATTAACGACTGAGACATTCTCACGGCGGACTGGCTCATTGTCGTAATTATCTACAGTACGAGTCTCTGTTACGGGTTGAGTTTGTGTCTGTGTCTCGACAGGAGCAACAACAGGAGCATCCTGCTGCGTAGAGCTATCGTCATTATCGGTAGAAGTCTGCTCCTGAGACTTTGCTTTCTCATAAGCTTTCTTATATGCACTCTCACTTGATTTACAACCTGTGAATGCCATAGCTATACACATGGCTGCACCCAAAACCATAAATTTCTTCATAATCCTTTATTTATCTGGTTATACTATTATTATCTTGCTTTTTATCGTGCGAAGTTACGAAATAAGAAGCAAAAGGTAAAGAATTGTGCCTCTAAAGTTTGTTAAATAAAGGATTTGTAAGTCTTTTAACACAAAATAGGCTTATAACATTGCTCATTTGAGAAAGTTTGTCTATATTTGCCAATGATAAAATTAAGTTTTCACTAACAATAAAAGAAATAAAGGATATGAAGACATTAGGTTACATTGGAGCTTTTCTTTGTGGTAGTATAACTGGCGCCGCTCTCGGTCTCTTACTTGCTCCAGAAAAAGGAACAGACACACGTTCAAAAATTTCTGATGCTGTTGATGACTTCTGTAAGAAGCATGACATCAAACTGAGCCGTAAGGAAACCGACGAATTTGTAGAGGATATCAAGGACGCTGCATCAGAAGTTATCTAACAGATAAAGATGTTCTCAAACGATAAGAATGTAGAAACAATAGCACAACTTATAGAGGTGCTAAAACATTACATCGGGCTTCAGTCAGAATATGTGAAGCTCGATGTAATTGAAAAGGTAGTACGGCTATTGACTGTGATTACCTTGGTAGTAGTATTCTGTATCATACTTCTTATTTCATTCATTTACCTATCCTTCGCAGCAGTTTATGCATTGCAACCTTTGGTAGGTTCACTAGCTTTGGCTTTCCTTATAATCAGTGGTTTCTACTTACTACTATTGGTTATTGTCATTTTACTACGACATTGTCTGATAGAACGCCCCCTAGTCAGATTCTTAGGGAGTCTTTTAATGTCAAAATAGAGATTATGATTGAGCAGACAACTAGATACAAGTCGTTAAACGACATACGGCTACGCAAGGCACAATTACGCAGCGACATAATAAAAGACAGCAACAAGATTGCTGGATTATGGAATGAACTTGTACACAAACCAAAAGACAATAGCACTCCAACGAAACGCTTTTCAGGCATGATCACAACTGGAGCAGGAGTATTAGATGGTGCTATCTTAGGATGGAAATTATACAGGAAGCTAGGAGGAAAACAACCATCACCCTTGAAGGGACTTAAAATCTTCCGAAAGAAAGGCTGATTTGTTTTGTTGACAAGTTAAAAAGCCAATAAGTAACAACAAAAAACAGACGTTTTAAAAGCTAACATTTACTTTTAAAAACGTCTGTTTTTCATATCGGTCTTGCTTTTAAGGCTATTCAAAAGACAAACTAAAAGAGCTTATTTCGTATGACGAAGTATCTCATCACGACATTCTTCCATCAACCATTTCGGAGTACTTGTTGCACCACAAATACCAACAGTTTGCACACCATCAAACCACTTCATATCTATTTCATCAGCACTCTCTACCTGATAAGAGTTAGGATTTACACTCAAACACTCATGGAATAGAACCTTACCATTCGAACTCTTACGTCCTGCCACAAAGAGAATCAAATCGTGTCGAGCTGCAAATGATGATATATTAGGCATGCGGTTAGCAACTTGCCGGCAGATAGTATCGAAGCTTTGGAACTTTGCTGTTGATGAGATATGACTTTGTATATAATCAATTATCTTATGAAACTCGTCCAAGCTCTTTGTCGTTTGAGAATAAAGGTAGATATCGTGCTCAAAGTCTAACGCCTTTACATCCTCAAACTTCTCAATCACAATGGCATGACTATGAGTCTGCCCAACTAGTCCAAGGACTTCTGCATGGCCATTTTTACCAAAGATGACGATAGATCCCGTACTCTTTGTCTCTTCCCGAGGGGAGAGAGGAGTTGAAACAGGAGATGAACTACAGATTTCGTCACATTTATTTTCGGTTTGACTTCTTGTGGGAAGCACAACAACAGGCTCACCCTTATTTTCCAAAGAGATATCAGCAACCTGATGTCCTTTCTCATACTGTGATTTGATACGGCGTTGAAGAGCAAGTACAACAGGACATGTTGCATCTATAATCTCGATATTATTTCGCTTAGCAAGCTCGTATGTTTCGGGGGGTTCACCATGTGCACGAAGCAAGACTTTGACATCATGTAATTCACGTAATTGATCATGATTGATAGTAATAAGCCCTTTTTTAGTAAGCCGTTCTACCTCCATACTATTATGTACTATATCACCTAAGCAATAAAGTTTAGTACCTTTAGCCAATTCTTCTTCAGCTTTCTTGATAGCAGTGGTCACACCAAAACAAAATCCACTGCCGTTATCTATTTCTATTTGAAGCATCTTTTTAAAAGAAGTTTGTCTATATAAGTGGGAGAAAGGATAAAGGGATGAAAGCGAATTAAAGTAATACTTTCTGGTCGGCAATATCTAATAACCCATCTCCTCCATTCACTTTCCCACTCATCAACTTATCTACTCTTCAACTTTCACAACTATTGCCCCTGTACGACCATTATATTCTGGTGCATAAGCACATTGAGCAGTACTGGTTCCTGTATGATATAGGCCAGCACGGTCAATGTAATATTCCGTTTCAATTACATGTTTACCTTTAGCCATCACGTCGAAATAATATGCGGTTGTATAGTCTTTCGGCGCGATATAATATCCCCCATAATAACCACTTAATTGATTAACAGGTTCCAAACAAGCTGCGCGTCTATCAACAACCTGCACAAAGTCATAATCACGATCAGCAATGATCGTCAAACGAATACGTACCTTGTCTCCCACTTTCAGACTATTAATATTCTTTGTCTGAGTGCTATCAACTAATATTTCTCGTTTAATTTTCAAACCAGACGTAGCATCTGAAACCTCACTAGAAGGTTGGAAGAATTGCGCATAAACAGCTCCCCAACTGGTCCCCGTACTAGTCTTTTGAATCTTTAATTCCTGCTTTTCTGAAGTAGACTGCACGACTATTGGTTGCGTCACCTTAATATATCCAAGTCCTGCTGTAGGTTGTGATGTGCTCAAAGGATGGTTGTCCAACGTAAGTTTGGCACTTTCACCATTATCCATCACCCATTTACCATCATTCATAAACGCCCAAATAGCGTCTACTGCATTCAAAGGAGTGTCCCAACTCTGCGTTCTCTTCTCCTGTAAAAGCCAGCGTTGCATATTCATTAGCGTCTGTTCGTCATTTGGCGTAACATGTTTCACAGCTTCAATTGCTGCTACTTCAGTTGGTATCTTATAGTCAAACCAGCTATATTGTGCACGTTTCGTATCAAAGTAACAACCCCTCTCATCCGTACATACCAAATATTCCTTAATACTTTGCAAATACTCTTTTGCTTTCTCTACCTTATTATATTGTTGAAGAATAACTGCCGTACGGGCTTTACCATAAATAGTTAAGTCAGTAGGTTTCTTAGACAGTCTATCCAAGAGATAGTTGACATCTGGCGTTGCCTTACGCTCTGCCAAGGCATTTGAATATAGATAATCACAGAGGTCATCCATAGGGAAGAGCAACGTCTTATACTTCTTCTCATACTTCTTCATATTGGCGACTTCCTCTCCAACTCGCTTATCCAAATAACGAAAGGCTGCATCAACAATAGCAGAAGTCTCCATCTTATCAGTCAGTGTTTGTAACCGAACAAGGGTTTTTATTACTGATACTGTCATATACAAACTACCCTTCATTCCAGGCCACCAAGAAAAAGAACCATCAGGATTCTGTAGCTTCTTCAGACTGGTTAATGTCGTAGACAAGCGATTTTGCAATTGGTTTCCATCAAAGAGACGAACTAACATTTGCTTCTGTTCACGTTCGTTATTAGCATCTCTCAACCATGGAGTTTCTTCCAAAGCCAACGTCTTCAAGTCTTGGTTCTTCTCTAATGCAGACATCATAGAGGTTTCTTTTCCTGTTTCTAAACGCCACTGATTAATTGTCTGTTCTATCTTTGGTGAAGTAGAGATAATCTTCTTTGCCAGACGATTAGCATAATAAGCTGAGACAAGACTAATAGCGTTCTTTTCGTTTGCTTCTGCCACATAAGGCAGTGCCTGAACCATCAACCAATTTGGATTATTCGTATATTCAATAGTCAATCGTTGTGCTGTACTATTCTTTGGGAATAGCTTATTAACATCAACGACCTTCTCCCCTGCCCCATTCTGAGTGAATGGTAAGGTGTTGGTAACATACTCCTTGTTTTGAAGAACAGGTAGATAATGTTGCTCACCATCAGAGAATCCATCGCCCTCTACCGAGAAGCGAGCAATCAACAAAGACTGATCAGCCGATAACTGATTAGCTTTCTCTGATAACAAAGAAGATAGATTATAAGTTACTAAACCATTACTTTGCGTCTTTAAAACAACCTCTTTACTATCTGTAAACAACACCTTTTCAGTTACAGGATCAATGACTTCAATCTTCGTATTGACATCAATATCCTTGTCCGATTGATTGAATAATCGTGCAGAAACCATTGCCTCGTCACCGATACGCACGAAACGAGGCATATTTGGTTGAATCATTAAACTCTTCTTTGCAACTATTTCCCCTGTCAAATAGCCATGATTCATTTCTTCATCATGAGAGATACCGATAAAACGCCATGTTGTCAATCCCTCAGGAAGCGTGAACTTAATACTTACATTACCCTTTCCATCGGTCTGTAACTGTGGATAGAAGAAAGCGGTCTCATTAAGATTTTCACGCATAGAAGGTATCACCTTCTTGTCTTCTTTCTTCTCGTCTGCCTTTATCTCTTCATCTTTCTTAATGACAGGAGCAGTGTATTTCACAGCTGCCCTATCGGTTCTCATCGATGGCATCTGCTCTGCAACACTAAACACACGATTCTCTGCTGAATCAGACATAGGCACTGTTCTCATCTCTGCTGCACGTGACATTAGAACATAATTACGTGCCCTTTTCCCATAATTGAAACTAAATGGAGAGTCCCAAAAGCCAAGATAACGATTATCAAACATTGATAACGAGAGTTCTGGCACATTTTTTCTCTTTACACTAGCATAAGATTCCAAGTCCAAAGCATTCATAGTTGGCCCCACCCATAGCACACTTGGCTGACTAACAGAGAAGTAAGGACTCAGCATCCAAGAGTGTGCAATAATTGCATCAAGGCTCTTATCATAGAGAGTAGCCATCAGCTGAGCATCTGCCACCTTGCCATCTGGACGTTTAATACTTACTATCCATTCCTCTTTCTGACCTGGTATTAGCTTGTCACGGAAGGTAGACCACTCCGTAATTAATCTCTTATCAGGCAATGGGCGAGCGATACTCTGCATGTGAGAATATAATACACCATCCTTCACCCACGCATAATTCAAGGTAATACCATCGCCATATTCTTCTTTATAGAAGAGTTTTCTTGTCTTAATACTATTACTTTGATCAAATGAACCCGTTTCTATCATCTTATTACCAGCATAGATAGAATAAACTACATGTTGGTTTTTATCACTCGAGCCAACTTGTAGATAGACAGGTGAACCATCACGTGGGAAGAAGTTATCACTCAAGTAGAACCAATCATGTGTTGTAATTACTGGTTGCTTATCATCCATTGAGAAAACAACAAAGTCAGTATTGACAGTGTCTGCCCCACAGATTGCATGCAAGCGATAAGCACCAGAGGGCATTGGCTTCAAAGCAACTTTTTCATTGGCTTTAGCTGTTGCATAATTGTTATAAACATATAGTTTTTCATCTTTCTGCTGTGGAACAATCACATACTTCACCGTCCCGTCAATGGGTTGACCAGCCATATTGAGGTAATCGAACTTGATTGTTTTCAAGCTATCACGCAAGTTCTTATCTGGAATATCACATGCCAACGTGGTCGGATTAGTACCAAGAGGAAGCGAGACAGAGCCTTCTCGACTCTCACCACCAGCATCTGTCACCTTAGCCTCAACCTCGAAGCGATAGAAACGAGGGCGGAAAGAACGATTAGAAGTCATTTCCTTCTCTACTTCTTTCGATAGAACAAAAGGTACAGAGACTGTGAAATTACCGTTCTCATCTGTTACAACATTACCAACCTGAACGTTCTCATCATTCTCATAGCTATCCCACCACCAACGCATAGGACGTCGCTTAACCCAGTAAGCCACTTTCGCATTCTGTACAGGGACACCAGCAAAACTCTTAGCATGTCCTTTCAGTTGGATAGTATCACCTATTGTGTACTTCTCTTTGTAGTCGTCAAAACTTACTTCAAAGGTAGGACGCTTGTATTCCTCTACTTTGAAACTAACTTGCCCACTCCCTTTACTATTAGTAGTCATCGTGAAATCACCTGTAAGTCCACTACTTGGCAACTCAAAGTCAGCAGATGCTGTACCAAAGCGATCAGTAGTTACAGGCTTACGACTCAGCTCTTTTCCATTCGCATCACGTAATATCATATCAAATGAGACTCCAGCTTCAGCTTTCATCTTAAAGCCTTTTTTCGTCATTAGATATACAATCGCAGAGGCGTGGACTGTCTGTCCAGGACGATAAAGAGAACGGTCAGTATAAAGGTTCGTTACATTACTAGTCTTATTAACTTCATAGTAGTCATAATAGCTTTTAAGCCCAGTACTAGGGAAAGCCTGATCCTTACTTGTGTAAACAAATACATCAGGTTCATTGCCAGTATCGGCCATAAAAGCCTCTCCTTTACTATCCGCTGTGAGTAATTTAGTTAACGATTTGTTACTCCAATAATCTTTCTTATAATCTATACGGATGGTTGCTCCTGGCACAGGCTGTCCCTCAATAGCGTCAACCACAACATAACGATTGCGCTTTCCTGGCTGCTCTTCCGTCATAACAAATAGGTCGCTGACATAATAAAGAGAGTAATCTCTAGCCAAACGATCATCTGAAGGAACAAACTCTAACAAGTAAACACCTATAGGAAGTGCTGGTAGATTAAAAGAATCTTTCAGTACTTCATAGTCCTTATAATCCTTATATGTACGCAGAATTACCTGCTTAGAAGTTGGTATTAACGATGCTTTGATAGCTTTCAGATCGTTTTTATCATCAACATTATATTGGTGATTGCCTTTTAGAGACGTGCGCGTAATGTTTAGTGTTAAGCCTGGTAAATTGCGGACTTCGACTTTAACAGTATTGTTCTGATCCTTACTTGTTACCCTTAGCTTATCAGCAACCGCCGTAGACAATGGAGCTGTCAATTCTTTACGAGCATAACGAAGTTCTTCCATAGCTGGCCATGAAGCCCAACGGGAGAGTGCGTTATCAATTAAGGCAATACGTTTATCTACAGGATCCTCCCTCTCTCTCATATAATTATACTTGCTTATTGCCACTTCACCACATATTGGTAAGTCGCCATAAACATGCATCAAAGAATCGAGAAACTCACCTTTATTCTTCTTTTCATCTGCCGCAAGCAAAGCTGCATAGCAAGCTGCCTCTCTATTTCCATGCTCAGCATAATAGTGACTAAGTTTGTCAAAATCCCTTGCCTGTAAACCTATAACGTGAAGCAAGTCTCCTCCAAAGATATTATCATCTTTGCCTATTTTCACGAACGGAGTATAATTAGCAGCCTTCTGCCGTGCCAACAACGATGGGTTAGATAATGCTTTCTTAAAATATTCAGCACTATTACCTTTTTCTTTACCTTGTTCTATCCTTCCTAAAACACAATTATAGATGGCAGCCAAGACCTCATCCTTGCGTTCTGCCTCCTGTGCTTTTGCCTTTAATCTTTCAACTTCTACGTCCGTAGAATCAGGTGAGATTTGTGTTTGGAGACTTGAAGCTAAAAGGTCTGCAGCCAAAAGCTGCCCATAAGCTTTTTCCCGTTGTGCTTTCTTCGCTATCTTTGTCAGCAAGTCTATCTGTGTCTTAGGTAGATCCTTTGACCCTGCGGCATCTACTCGCTTCCATAAATCGTCATAGGTCTGTGCAAAAAGAGACAATGGTAACATCATATATAATACCGATAATATAAGGAAATGTTTCATATTTTATTCTTTAGTGTCTGCAAAGATAATGTTTTTAAAACAGAAAATGAAGAATGCACTATGCATATTATGTATCAATAATCTTATTATCGTACAATATATGTAAACGTATCAAAATAATTAAACCCTATGTTCTTCAATAACTGCTGACTATGTTCACGATTCCCCTCTGTATTATATTTAGGTATTAAAGGCAGTCGTATGATGATCTTATCAGAGTAATCATTGTCTGCTAACCACTGAAGATTACGCATGACTCGCTCATTACTTTCTCCTGTATAAGATTTATAGATTATTGGATTAACATCTTTAATATCAACATACCACATCTCCACCAACGAAACGATAGCCTTGACATTCTTAAGTGGAACATTGAGCGATGTCTCTATCGTCAACTTCCATTCAGGGTTCATTATATCAGCAAAGTCCTTGATGAAGTATGACCACAAAAGGGGCTCACCACCGCCAAAGCAGATACCACCGCCCGTTGCCATAAAGTAAAGGTCATCTATCTCCACCTCACTGTACAACTCACCAGGCGTCATCCTACGCCATACACCATCAGACTGCAAGCACTGAGGATTTAAGCAGTACTCGCAATGAAGGGGACAACCATGGAATCCTACCAATGTTGTTACGCCTTCGCCATCCGTGGTGAGTCTGTGCCGATTAATGG
>ERZ773254.510-NODE-510-length-21550-cov-3.570086_pt1 | contig 21550 bp, 14 predicted proteins | sample MGYA00580516_ERZ773254 | MGnify/ENA primary metagenome ERZ773254 (study PRJEB29015, sample SAMEA2738158) | human oral metagenome | biome: human oral; feature: human-associated habitat; material: saliva | place: China | collected 2192 ...
ACTGCTTGTATACCTTCTTGTACATTTGTCCGGGTATTACTATTGACATGTATTGATCTGCCGCAGCGAAGTTACAGAATATTGACATAACAACATTTGTAGCTATAATGCTTCCTCTTCGCCTTACATGTTTTAATATGGTTTCGATTATCGTATCTACAGCCCCTATCGCCTTTATGGCTCCGCCGAAGGACAAAGCACATATTACGAGCGAGATGGTCTCCATCATGAATAGCAACCCGCCTCTAGCTAACAGCTTGTCTACCATTTCATTCTTAGTTTCGATGGTAGGCCCAGAGTAAATCGTGGTTAAAATGGTTCCGACATCTGCACCCTGATAAAAGCACATAACTACTCCGGCTATTACACCTACCAACATGCCTGGTACCGGAGGCACCTTGAGTCCTATCATCAAGATTATTATCACCGGTGGTATGAATATTAGCGGGCTAATTTTAAAGTTAGCATCTATCACCGATGTAAGCTTTTCTATTACTTCAGGATTTCCTGCATTAGCATCGAGCGTAGTACTGATGATTCCGTATACAACCAGTGCCAAGAGGAATGACGGCACTGTAGTTTTTAACATATGCCTTACGTGATCGAATAATCCTGCCTGCGCAGTAGCCGCTGCTAAATTCGTACTGTCTGATAAAGGCGAAAGCTTATCACCGAAAGATGCTCCCGTTACAACAGCTCCTGCAACTATCGGTGCGGGTATTCCCATACCTATTCCTATTCCCATAGCTGCTGTACCCATTGTGCCCGCTGTCGCCCATGAACTGCCTATAGAAATCGAAATTACCGCACACATAACGGGCAATACTACTAAAAATACCTTAGGCGTAAACAATTTAAGTCCATAATATATGAGTCCGGGCACTACACCTCCCAGTATCCACGAGCCTATCAAACATCCTACTATTAGCATTATGAAATTTGCCTGCATACCGAGCTTATTGGTCTCTATCATAGCCTTTTCAATATCGCCCCATGAATAACCCAAGCTCTTTCCTATTAACGCGGTAAATGCTATACCTATGATTAACGAAAGCTGCGCAGGTGCTTCAAACTTCAGCGTTCCCACAAGCATACACACTATCAAAAACACAAACGGCAATATGGCTACCGGCAAACTGGGTTTCTTCATTTGCTTCTCCGCATTTGCATTTTCCATTCTTTCCCTCCTGTTCTAAACCAAAGACAATTGCAAAGAGTTTCATTCTTCATGTAACACCCTCATCTACTATTACTCTCAGCTATAAATTTACGTGCACTCTTGATGCGCAATATTTTGTATTTACACAAATTTTAAAACAAAGATTACAGAAACAATATGCCTCTATAAACCACTTCCGAGAAGAAAATCTCCTGAAATTAAACTAAAGATACCAATATTTCTATTGCAACTTTTTCACAGAGACACCAAGCACATCAGTGCCCCCTAATATACATCTAAATAAAAGCAACTTGTAAAGATATGCGCAATTATATCAACTACATTATAATATATCGGTTATGTTTAATCAAAATTTTGTGCTTTCGCATCTTCAAAAAGTACAAAATTTTAACCTCCCCCCCGCAAAATCAAAGCAAATAGTTCAATAACACAAGTTCAAAAGCGGGAAGAACAAAAAATATTATTTCACCTTGCAAACAAAACCGACATAATTTTCGATAATTTATTGTTCATTCATAGGTTTTATAATGTGATATCGTTATAAATTTCGTTTTCTGAAAATTTTCTTTGCACGTAATAACACGAAGGAATCACCTTTACACCTTCCTCTCTTGCGTATTTAGCAAGCTCATCCTCCAACGCTTTTGCTACGCCTTGTCCTCTAAACTCATGATTTGTCACCGTATGACAGGCATCCCAGCACTTTTCTTCGTTTCGTATCTCTTCTGTGTATTCCAAAAATCCGGCTTACTTGCCGTCTGAAAACACAACGATTCTATGTTCATCCTCAATCCTTTTAATTTCCATTTGTCCCTCCTGACATCAACATTAACTATTAAAAAAGCCCTCAACAACTTGAGAGCTTTTAATTAACTACAATCCAAACGCCTAACCCTAAATCTTATTTACATCAGGCGCAAATGCAACCCGATTCACAAGCTACCTTTAATGCCTGAATCTTAAAGCTTATTTGCAACAACTTTCCTTAAGCATACTATCCATGAACCAAATTTGCTTGTTATATCCTTCTACGTGGTCTTCCATCTTTCACGATGTAACTAAAGTATAACATTAGAACAAAAAAAAATCAACAGTTGAAGCACTAAAAAATCTTTTTGTTTCTTTTAAAAATTTGTCATTCAAAAGCACATGAAAAAAACGCCCTTCACTACATGAAGTGTTGGGCGTCTTTTATGTCCTTTAACCTATGACTTTACTGTCAACAATAATAGACATTAATTGTCAATATAAATATTATGCTGCTTATGCTTTATCCATTTCTACGATGTCCTCATCTGTAAGCCTTGTTTTAATAGGCTTGCTCTTGTCCAAAGGATTTAAGAAGATGCCTGCGTATGCATAAACTATAGCTATTATGGGATTAATTATTCCTATTAAGTGATATCTGCCATATGCAAACGCACTTACGTTAAGCGTTGCCAAATAAACCGCACCACATGTAGACCATGGCACCAAACCTGATGTAAGTGTACCCGCATCTTCAAGCGTTCTTGAAAGATTTTCAGGCGCCATATTTAACTGCTTGTATACCTTCTTGTACATTTGTCCGGGTATTACTATTGACATGTATTGGTCTGCTGCAGCGAAGTTACAGAATATTGACATAACAACATTTGTCGCTATAATGCTTCCTCTTCGTCTTACATGCTTTAATATGGTTTCAATTATCGTATCTACAGCTCCTATCGCCTTTATGGCTCCACCAAACGACAAAGCACATATTACAAGCGAAATGGTCTCCATCATGAATAGCAACCCGCCTCTAGCTAACAGCTTGTCTACCACTTCATTCTTAGTTTCAATGGTAGGCCCAGAGTAAAGCGTGGTTAAAATGGTTCCGACATCTGCACCCTGATAAAAGCACATCGCTATACCTGCTATAACGCCCACAAGCATGCCGGGCACAGGCGGTACCTTTAGCCCGATCATCAAGATGATTATTACAGGTGGAATAAAGATTATCGGACTGATCTTAAAGTTTGCATCTATTACCGTAGTAAGCTTGTTTATTGCTTCAGGATCCCCTGCGTTGGCATCCAACGTGGTACTGATAATACCGTATATGATGAGCGCTATCAAAAACGAAGGTATGGTAGTTTTCAACATATGCCTTACGTGATCAAACAACCCTGCCTGCGCAGTAGCTGCAGCCAAATTCGTGCTGTCTGATAAAGGTGACAGCTTATCACCGAAAGAAGCTCCTGTTACAACCGCTCCGGCAACTATCGGCGCAGGGATTCCCATACCTATTCCTATTCCCATGGCCGCTGTACCCATTGTTCCTGCGGTAGTCCATGCACTTCCTGTAGAAACCGAAATGATAGCACACATAACGGGCAATACTACTAAAAATACTTTAGGTGTAAATAATTTAAGTCCATAATATATGAGCCCCGGCACTACACCTCCAAGTATCCACGAGCCTATCAAACATCCGACTATCAGCATTATGAAATTTGCCTGCATTCCCAGCTTATTCGTCTCTATCATAGCCTTTTCAATATCGCCCCATGATAAACCCAAGCTCTTTCCTATTAACGCGGTAAATGCTATACCTATGATTAACGAAAGTTGCGCAGGTGCTTCAAACTTCAGCGTACCCACAAGCATACACACTATCAAAAATATAAACGGTAAGATAGCAACCGGCAAACTCGGTTTTTTTACTTGCTTTTCAGCATTTACGTTCTCCATCGTTTTCCTCCTGTTCTAAACCAAAGACAATTGCAAAGAGTTTCATTCTTCATACAATACCCTCCTTTGCTATTAATTGAAGCTATAAATTTATGTACATCCTTAAAGCTCAATCTTATATTTACACAAATTTTAAGGCAAAGATTATGGTTACCTTATACCAAATCCACCATAAATAAATCACAAATCCTGTCACCAACATTATAATATACATATTACATTTAACTAAAGATTTTGCAATTTTAAACACACAAATAAAGCAAAAAATTATATGCTTCATAGCCATTTTGCATAAATAGTTATATAAAACAAATTCTCGAACTATGGGGGGGGTATTTTGGCAAAAACAATAAAATTATTATGCCAATCGAAAGTTCTCTATATATAGCTCAACGGACAAAATTAAATTCCCTATATCGCTATATCATCATAAATTTCGTCCTCGGAAAACTTTCGCTGAACATATGAGCATGTAGGAATCACCTTTACACCCTCTTCCCTCGCATACTTTGCAAGTTCATCCACTAACACTTTAGCTATGCCCTGTCCTCTAAACTCAGGACTTGTAACCGTATGACAAGCATCCCAACATTTTTCGCCATTTCTCATTTCTTCTGTATATTTTAAAAACCCTGCTTCCTTTCCGTCTGAAAACACAACGATTCTGTGTTCATCCTCAAACCTTTTAATTTCCATTTGCCCCTCCTGACATCAACATTAACTATTAAAAAAGCCCTCAACAACTTGAGAGCTTTTAATTAACTATAATCCAAATGCCTAACGCCTAACCCTGAATCTTGTTTACATTAGGCGCAAACACAACCCGATTCAGAAGCTACCTTTAACGCCTGAATCTTAAAGCTTATTTGCAACAACTTTCCTTAAGCATGCTATCCATGAACCAAATTTGCTTGTTATATCCTTCTACATGGTCTTCCATCTTATTAGCAAGAACGAAGTCATCCGCCTCTTCTCTTATAGCAAGCGCAGAATCTCTTAAATATTCAAGCTCCTTCTTAGCTGCTACTATAGCTTCTTCACAAGTTACCTTTTTGCTCTCAATTTCCTTAACTCCGGTGATAGCAAGATATTCTTTTAGCGATGCATTAGGGCAAGTCCCAGTCATCTTCTGATATTCCGCTATCTCATCATACTTTTCGAATACATCATTGTAAAGCGCTTCAAGATACTCATGCACTGCCTTAAAAGTAAATCCTTCAACGTTCCAATGCCAATTGTGGAACTTTACGTTAAGCACCATCAAGTCTGCCAAATACACATCTAATTTCTTCATAACTACTCTCCTTATTTCCTTCCATTAAACAACCTACTTTATTCTAACACAAAATACGACCAATCCTGCACGAAACAAATGTATTGCCTGTATTTCGCACTTCATTTCTACCCCCGCAATCTTAATTTTAAACTTAATTCTTATTTTTTTGTTTTACACGTGTAAGTAATTTATTACATTAAGCAAACTCACAAAATGTGGTTTTATTTAAAAAATTTTTAAAAATTTATATTTAACCTGCGAATATCTGTGTATAATCAAGATGTAAGTTATGTTTATCCAAAGAGGAGGATTATCATGAAAAAGGTATATTCATTAGAAAATCTAGATTGCCCTAACTGTGCAGCTAAAATGGAAAAAGCAATCAACGATCTTGACAACGTAAGCTCTGCAAAAGTTAATTTCCTGATGCAAAAGCTTACACTAGATGCAAAGGATGAAGAATTCGAAAACACGTTGGACTGCGCTCAAAAAGAAATAAGTAAGATAGAGCACGAATGTAAGATAGTAAGGTAAACCATGGATATTTTCGCCAGAATTAAAAAAGCGGACTTTATACGTCTCATCATAGGTGTAATACTGTTTGTAGCCGGCATTGTATGGGAGCATGCATACCACAATGCATTCTATCCCGTTCCCTTCATTGCCGGTTATATCATCCTCGGCTTCCCCGTGATTAAAACCGCTTTAATCAACATAAAGAACGGTCAGTTGCTGGATGAAAACTTCCTAATGGGGATCGCAACCATAGGAGCGCTTTCCTTGAGAGAATTTTCCGAGGCTGTTGGGGTAATGCTTTTTTACCTTATTGGCGAAATGTTTGAAGAATTTGCCGTAAATAAGTCACGAGGGGCAATTACGGAGATCATGAAAATAAGACCCGACTACGCAAATATAAAGGGTGAAAACGATGAACTTGTAAAAGTAGATCCCTTTGAAGTGAATGTGGGCGATGAAATAGTGGTACTCCCCGGAGAAAAGGTACCGCTCGATGGTGAAATAATAAGTGGAAGTAGCGCCTTTGATACTTCCGCTATAACAGGTGAACCTCTACCTAAGTCTTTAAAGCTTGGAGATACCGCCGTTAGCGGATACATAAATACAGAGTCACCGATTCACCTGCGTGTGATAAATGAAGCTCAGGAATCTACGGTAAACAAGATATTGGAGCTTGTGAGCGAGGCTACGGATAAGAAAAGCCATAGCGAGCGCTTCATTACAAAATTCGCTCAGGTGTATACTCCTGCTGTCGTAATCGCTGCAGCGATATTGGTGTTACTGCCTACAGTATTATTTGGAAGCGGTGAATTTCATAAATGGCTATACAGAGCCATGGTATTTTTAGTAATATCCTGCCCTTGTGCATTAGTTATTTCAGTACCTCTCAGCTATTTTGGAGGCATCGGATCCGCTTCTAAACGAGGAATTTTGATAAAGGGTAGCAACTACCTCGATAATCTGTCAAACATAGGTGCTGTAGTCTTTGATAAGACAGGTACCTTGACTGAAGGCAAATTCAGCATCTCTAATATACTCCCAAACACCAATATAGATTCCGCCTACGACTCATTAAGCAATTATATGGAAAACATAAATCCAAAAGATAATGCCGAAAAACTCATGCACATCGCAAACCTCGCCGAATCATTTTCATCTCACCCGCTTGCTGTGTCAATAAAGAACTCTGTCAATACACCGGTAAACTCGGAAATAACAGGTCAGATAATTCACGGGAAGGGTTGCAAAGCAGTTATAGATGGGCATACAATACTGGCAGGGAATAAAAAGCTTATGGATGATGACTCTATAAAAGAGGTGCCTGATAATGCCGACAGCACGGTAATACATGTAGCAGTTGACAATATGTATGTAGGATACATCGCCTTTGAAGATGCTATAAAATCCTCATCGTATGATACAATAGAAAAGCTGAGCGATAAAAACATAAACACTTTCATGCTTACAGGCGATAACAACGCCGGGGCTAAACGAGTGGCAGATACATTAAAATTAACAGGATTCACAGCTTCACTGCTGCCGGATGAAAAGGTGCATGCACTTGAATCCATTATGAATAACACGCCTAAAGGAAAATACGTAGCTTTTATAGGCGACGGCATAAATGATGCTCCGTCTCTTGCAAGAGCAGATATAGGGATTTCAATGGGAGGTGCAGGTACGGATGCCGCTATCGAAGCCAGCGACATAGCAATAATGGATGATAATCCGAGCAAAATCCTAACTTCTGTTAAAATTGCAAAGAAAACAAAACGAATAGCGACAGAAAATATAATCTTTGCTCTGGGAGTGAAGGGTCTGGTACTGATACTCGGAGCACTCGGCATGGCGACAATGTGGGCAGCGGTATTTGCAGATGTGGGTGTTGCTGTAATCGCCATAACTAATTCACTACGTGCATTGGGTAGCATAAAAGAAAAATAATGAAGAAAAACGACTGCGATTTTTTAACATTCTTAAGAAACCATGAAAATAGTAACCTCGTTTCCTTTCATATGCCCGGAGCAAAGAGAGGAAACTTTTTTAATGATGTGTTTAGGAGATTGTCGCTTGAAAACTTTCTGGGGTTTGACATAACGGAAATTCAAGGAGCAGATAATCTTCATAAGCCTGAATCCATAATTAAAGATATAGCAGACGGCTATAAAGAAATCTATAAATCCAAACATACCTTTTTATTAATAAATGGATCCTCCGTAGGGATAATATCCGCTATACTTGCAAGCTGCAATAAATCAAAAAAAATAATAGTTGCCAGAAATTCTCATAAATCCATATATGCAGCTCTCGATATAGGTGGAATAACTCCGGTGTATATATCCCCAAACACGGGCAAGCCATACAATATATCAGCAGACATAACCGCTTACGAGGTTGAACACGCAATTGAAAATCATCCTGATGCTGCAGCTATAATCTTTCCGAGTCCCAACTACTACGGCATTTGTTCAGATATTAAAGGAATATCCGAGCTCACAAAAAAACATAACATTGTATTAATTGTCGATCAGGCGCACGGCGCACATCTAACCGTCTTTGAAACAATACTCAAGGATAGGTCAACCATGCCGCTTGAAGGTGCAGAAAAATACGCCGATATTGTAATAAACAGCACGCATAAAACCTTAGCCTCATTTACACAAACTGCGATACTGAACGTAATGAGCGATCGCATAGATATATCTGAAATTACTAAATACCTTTCATATTTACAATCCACAAGTCCTTCATACCTGCTTCTATCTTCACTCGCAGCCAATTTAAACATATTGAAATCGAGCAAAGGGTATGACTTGCTGCTGAATTGGCAGAATTTGATTAACGATTTTTATGCCTTTGCGAAAGACAATGAAATTGAATTGGTTACCCACCCTCTATTGGATAAGACCAAAATCAATATTTTTACAAGATCCCTAAACCTTTCAGCCGAAATGCTAAACAAAGAGCTGATTGATGATAATATCATACCGGAGCTATATACAGGTGATATACTCATGCTGATGAGCGGAATAGGAAATACCGACGATGATTTTGCGAAGTTAAAAAGCAGCCTCATGAGAATCAAGGGAAAATATAAAGACAAAGCATCCTACAATACTTTGAATATCGCCGAAGATGTGTACTCAGTTCATGAGAAAAAAATGGGGTACGGCAAAAAGATCACCGTACCGCTCAGCAAATCCGAAGGATTTCCCTCAGCAAGCCTAATAATTCCATATCCTCCCGGAATTCCTCTTCTATGCCCTTTCGAGGTAATTACAGAAAAAGACATCGCCTTTTTAACCGAACTTATGAAACACAAATATACGGTATTAGGCATTACAGAAGATCTGAAGGTTGATGTTTATATATAAATCCGCCTTCCATAAATATACTATTGCTTAGCAGTAAGATAAGCAATATGGCTACTTCTATACCTTATAAGCTAAATATAATATATGTAGGTTTAGTACTTCTTATAATCACTCCTGTATTATTTATACATATGCTCTGTGATTTACAATTATTTAATAAACTCACACAAACAACCCCGAACACATATTAGTACGCTTTATAGTTTGCCAGCCCTTTTATTGTCACAAAAATTCATACCTAAGATACTATAAAGTATGTTTTATGGTTTGCAATTATTTAATGAGTTCGTGGCCCATATAACTCTGCAAGACGTCAGGCACTTTTATGCTACCGTCTTCTTGCTGACAGTTTTCAAGTATTGCGGCTACAGTTCTTCCAACGGCAAGACCTGAGCCGTTTAGAGTATGTACAAATACAGGTTTATTGTCTGAATTTCTCATTCTGATGTTTGCACGCCTTGCTTGATAATCCTCAAAGTTGCTGCACGAAGAAATTTCCACATATCTACCGTAGCTTGGCATCCAAACCTCTATATCGTAGGTCATTGCAGCTGAAAATCCAAGATCGCCCGTGCATAATTTTACTACCCTATATGGCAGTTCAAGCTTTTTTAAAATTGATTCCGCATTCGCCAGTAATTTATCAAGCTCTTCATACGAATTTTCAGGTTGCACGAGTTTCACAAGCTCCACCTTGTTAAATTGGTGTTGTCTGATTAGCCCCTTTGTATCTCTTCCTGCGGCGCCCGCTTCTTTCCTAAAGCAAGCCGTATATGCCACATAGTTCTTAGGTACTTCCTCCACATTTAAGATCTCACCGGAATGAAGGTTTGTAACCGGCACCTCCGCTGTTGGAATCAAAAAATAATCCTTGGCATTTACTGCAAAAAGGTCTTCTTCAAATTTAGGAAGCTGTCCCGTGCCCGTCATCGCCCTGCGGTTTACCATGAACGGGGTCATAACTTCGGTGTAGCCATTATCTACATGCGTATTTAACATAAAGTTGATGACAGAACGCTCAAGCCTTGCACCGAGCCCCTTGTATACCGTAAATCTCGAACCTGTTATCTTCCCTGCTCTTTCAAAATCGAGAATGTCCAATTTATCGCCGAGTTCCCAATGCGCCTGCTCCCTAAAATTCTTTACAGGGACTTCTCCGATTTTACGAATCTCCACATTTGCGCTGTCATCCTTTCCATCCGGTACACTTTCATGTGGAATATTAGGTATCCCAAGCAATAAATCCTCTATTTTATCTTCTATTTCAGCGACCTCTTTATCCAATTCCTTAGTCTTATCTGAAATCTTTTTCATTTCTGCCAAAAGCCCGTCTACGTCTTGACCTTGCTTTTTTAGCTCAGGAATCTTTGCAGATTCTGTCTTCTTCTTATTTTTTAATGCTTCAACTTCCTTTAAGATTGCTCTTCTTTGCTCATCCAGCTTTGCAAGGGATCCGCTACCGAACCCCCCCTTCCCTCGTCGCTTTATACCTGCTATAAAATTTTCGCTGTCAATTCTGAATTTTTTAATATCAAGCATCCTTGCCTCTTTCTCTAAATTTAAAAAAGATTCCTCATATACTTATTATAGATTTGCTCCAACTTTCTAAGCTTTTGTTTCATCTCTATATGAATGTCCGATGCAAGTTGATAATCACCTGCCCTCACGGCATCCGTAATCCTTCCGAGCATACATCTATATGTGAGAGTTGTCTTGCCTATTTCATTTTTGAGCTTCACTACCGCATTCCAGTTTGCTAAATCATAATCAGTCGAACCTTCACCGTGTTGTTTTGAACACTTTGCCAAGAAGTCCATTATATCCGGAACCAGCCTGTTGGTTAACTCCGTAGCCCAGGTGCTGAGCACCGCCTGCCTATGCGATTCCAGCGTTTGATCAGTCATGACGTCATCCACCTTAAGTATTTTTAAATTATCGCTCGAGGCTAAATTATTGATATTTTCCCATACGCTCTTAGGCGCCATACCGAACAGCTCATCTCTTTCATTTTGACTGTAATTATCAAATACGTTATCCTCGCACCTATATTCATATTCCTTCATAAGGTAGAAGTCATCTTCGCCCTTTTTCTTGGAAATGGAAGCCTCAAGTTCGCTGACCACCTTTCCTGAATCGGCCACGGCTTCAATGCCGTCCATCATAGCCATGAGCGTAGCGGCTACCACCATGTAGGTGTTGCTGTTTGGATTTGGAGAGCGGAGCTCGAACCTTGTAGCAAGTGGATTTTCAAAACTTCTTATGAGACAAATCAGCACCGACCTGTTTCTCGATAAATTATCCGGACTGTTTCCCAGAGATGTTGCCGTACAAACGGGAGCTTCAAATCCTACCTCCAACCTGTTAAACGCATCATTTGTGGTACTCACGAATGGGTTTATCACATCATAGTTTTTGAGTATTCCCATCAAAGCTCCATACCCGGGCGCACTCATAAAATGCTTGTCCGGTTTCTTATGTGAAAACAGGTTCACCTTTGAACCGTCTTTTAGTTTTAATGCCATTCCAAAATGCGTATGCTCTCCGCTTCCCGATACGGTAGGGATGGGTTTTGCCATAAATGTAACTTCCAGACCGTGCTCTAAAAAGACATCTTTGACTATATACTTTATCATGGCCTCATTATCTGATGCCTGCATCGGGCTTGAGTATTTCCAATCTATCTCAAGTTGCTCCATTACGTGATCATACGAGCCCGTATTTCCAAGCTTCGCCTTAACGCCGCCCACTTCCTTGTGACCCATCTCCATCTCTATGCCGTAGTGATCCAATAAAATCATGCACGCCTCAAGTGCTGCCCTTACAGGTCCCGTGGTCCGTTTCCAATACTGCTCTTTAAGTATTTGCGCCGTGGACAGCTGGTCTCTGTCCGCCGTATCTTCAGGCGTTTTAACCCAAAATTCAAGCTCCGTTGCAACCGTAATCTCAACGTCATCTATATCGCTTGCCTTTATCTTTTCATCTGCAGAATAAACGGATTCCAGCAGCTCAGGATGCTCTTCTATAGCTTTTTTGATTCGCCGCTTAAAACTCGCCTCCGCATCTGCAAGCACAGCTCGTGAGCCTACCCTCGTATTCTTGTTGTGGTAGAGGAACGAAGGTATTCTTAAAGTTCCTATGGGAAGCTTCGTATCACCGTCTATATGAGCAAAATTATAGTCAACATACCAGTTTACATCCATATCAGCTATTATATCTACCTTCGCATCGTTAAGCTCTGCTATCGCAGGAAGATACACGCTGGAACCATCTGTTTGTATGCCGTTTTTTAAGATATCTTCCATATTTTTTTGAAAAAGCTGAATAGGAATCTTTTCATCAGTGTCATTACCTACTATATCGCTCCCCGCAAAAGAAACGAATTTAACTTCAGGATGCGAATCTAAAATAGCCTTTATCTGCCTGGGTGTATGCTCTCTGGCAGGCAATACGAATAACATTTTCTTCCAATTCACATCTATCATAATTACCTCACTTACCTGATATGCATTAACGAGCTAATTTCGCCAATATTTTTTGAAGTTTCTTTTGTAACTTCCCATATTCCGCCCAGTCGCCGTCTTTTTGAGCGCTTATCGCCTTTTTAAAGATCTCATTAGCTTCCTCTCCAAGCTTTTTGGAATCTTTATCGCCTTCCTTACCCTTAGCACCTGACTTTGTGCTTGCAGCTTCCTGTTTTTCAAGTGATGACCCGAACAATGTACTCATTGCTTCAGATAAAGTCTTCTTATACGCTATCTTATTGTCGTATACAGCTATGACCCTCTTTACCTCAGGAATTGCCGAGTTAGTCGATTCAAGATAAACGGGTTCCACATACATCAACGAATCTTCTATAGGTATTACAAACATGTCACCCCTTGTGTATGTAGAACCTGACGAATTCCAAAGCGAAAATTCTTTAGAGATCTCGGTATTTTGATCTATCTGCGCCTCTATTTGTGCAGGTCCATATATCAACTTATTTTTAGGGAGCTTGTAAAGCACTAGCTTTCCGTAATTACCGTTATCATTCCTGGCTACCAAAAGGCCCGTCATGTTTTTCTTGTGTTTAGGAGTATACGGTAAGGTGTTCACAAACTCTTCTTTTTTTTCACCCGGCAGTCTAAGTATATAATACGTCGGCTTCATCTTTGTCTCTCGGGTTCCGAAAATTTGCTCAGCTATATCCCATACATCTTCATTCTGATAAAACACGCTTGGGCTGTTCATGTGATATCTTCTATATATATCCGCCTGGATTTTAAACAATTTATTCGGATATCTTATATGCTTTTTGAGAGCACCGGGCATCTTATCGCCATCTTTAAATAATGTCGGATATATACCCCTATACGTCTCAAGCACGGGATCATCTTTATCCATGGCATAGTAAGTTGTATCGCCATTATACGCATCCACCACAACCTTCACCGAATTACGTATATAGTTATTACCGCTCTTTGCTTCATATGGCTCTGAATATGGGTACCTGTTATTTGTAGTATAGGCATCTATTATCCAAAACAGTCTTCCCTCGGATATAACTATGTACGGAGATTTGTCATACTCTAAAAACGGCATTATCTCCTTTACTCGCTTTTCTATGTTCTTGTTTATGATTATTTTAGACTTAGATGTAACGCTTCCTGAAACCATGAGTTTTACCGATTTCTGCCTCAATGCAAACAGGGCTCTCTTAAACGGATTTAATTTGATTCCCGCCTTCCCTTTGTATTTGCAATACTTGTTTTTATCGCCATCCGGATAGTCGAACTCCTCTTCAAGAGTATTTACAAGTGAATATTCGTTCGTCTTTTTGCCAAAATATATTTCCGGTCTCTTTATTTTGATTTCCTTCTCGTCCGTTTCAGGTGGAATGTTTTTAAGGAGCAAATCGGGCTGCCCGTTATCCGTTACCTTGTCTACCCTGGATAATGTAGCTCCATATCCATGTGTGTACTTAAGGTTTTTATTCACCCATGTATCCGTAATCTTGGATTCATCTATTTCCCTCGACGCTATGAACGTCTGAGTATACTTGCCGCCTATGTTATATCTATCCACATTCACATCCGGGAAGGTATAGTACTGTCTTATTGCCTGAGTTTGGTTGTAAAACGTCTGTGCCGTTTCAAAATCATTTATTCGAATGTTTTTTATGGTGGACTGATTGTTTTTAATATCATCGGAAGTCAATTTAGAAGATGCGCTAAACTGCTTGGTTTGTACCTTATCTAGAGCGTACGCCTTCTGTGTATATTGTATATTTCGTTTTAAATACTTACTCTCCTTAGAAATTTCTCCCGGAGCTACCACCAATGCCTGAACCAAAGCCGCTGAAATGTTTCCTACGATAAAGATCACGATCAAAGCTACCGGCAATTTAATCGCCTTTTTAAAGCTGCCTCTTTTAAGCCCGAACCCGAAGGTGAATGCTGCAACAAGGGATAGCAGAGATAATATTCTATACATCCAAAGGGTCACGTGAACATCCGTATATCCTGCCCCATAAACAACACCTCTGCTTGAATATAACAGCTCAAATTGTCTTAAGAAAAAATCGAGCGAAAGCATCACAAAGAACAAAGCTCCAACTATTATGAGAGGCCCCTTCGAAAAATGTATAAGCTCCTTTATCTTAGGGTCATCACTGCTGTGGGATTGATAATCATCATCCAAGCTTTGGATATTAACACGCTCCTTAAACTTATGACCCATGTTGCCAAATATTTCGGATGCACTGTGAATATAATCGGAGCGAGTCGAAGACCCCGCTTCCACTGCAATCAGTATTACATAATGTATCACTATGAGCACTGCAATAAACAGCATCGCTACCAAGATTATGCTTGCAAGTGATTTTAAAAAATCAAGTTTAAACGCAAAAAATGAAATGTCCAATCCGAAAAACGGATCTTTGATTGAAAATGATTTTGCATGTGAAAACTTAAGAAATTTAAACCAAAGCTGACCTATTGCAAACACCGTTATCCCGATGGAGTATACAAATGTAATAAAAAGCTCCGCACGTTTAACAAGCCTTTTTCTCACATCATCTATTATTTTACCGCTATCTATAAATTGGAACTTCAATGCACGCAGGCAAACGTTCGAAACCAAAAATACCAGCAAAAATATAGGCACCCCTAGAATTGCCTTTGTAACCCATTCCTTCCAAAAGACGTTGTTATATCCCAGGCTATCGAACCAATAATAATCTGTAATAAACCGTGGCAAAAGCAATAGAATTAACAGTATCGCTATAACTACCAGATCAATGATTGTTGCCTTTTAGGATCTAAATAGCCTCATCACTTTTTTTCCTGTATCTTAACTCGGGATTCCGCCTGCCGCTCCTAACTACCCTTGGATTACATTATCTATAGATGCGATCTGCTCTTTTCGCATCATGCGTGCATTATATTATTGATTTGTATTATTAGGCTGCTGTGGTTGCTGCGTGTTTTCTTTTGTCGGCTTTGAATTATTAGTACCGTTTGTTTTGTCGTTTTGAGTGTTCTGATTATTTTGGTTATTTTGATTGTCCTGATTATTCTGGTTGTTCTGAGTATTTTCATTTTGGTCTTTCACCTGCTCACTTTCCTTGGTTGAACCGGTGAGCTTCTGTACCATTCCGACTACTTTTGTGAAATACGCATCCGCATAACCACCTAACTTGGATTTCGGAGCAAACATCTTAGCTCCTATGAGCGTGCATTGCATTGCCAACGCAATGATCAACAATATAATTATTATCCTGAAAACCACAACGCCTTTGCCCTTTTTCTTTTTGCGCTTAGGTCTTTCCCTCGGTTCCAGCTCATCATCGTAATAATCGTCCGCCATATCTCCTGCTTCCATATCATATCCCATATCTTCCTGTCCGTCGAAGAAATCATCTTCCGTGTTTTGGTTTTGCCTGTCATCGAAAAATAATTTCCTGGCTGTCATCATCTCGTCTAGCTGATTATCAAACTTTTCGCTCTGTATCATCTGAGTGAGTTGCTGACGGTTTCTTTCCTTTTCAGTTTGCTGATCCGGTGCAAATATCAAAGTGTCCGTAAGACTATCCGGTTTATCACCTGCATCCACATCGTCAATACCGAATGCAAGCTCTTTTTCGGAAGCGCTATCGGGTGCTCCCGACATTTTTTCTTTGTCTGAAAAAACGGACAGATCATATCCGTCGCCTTCCGTATCAGGTGCAGGTTCCGTATTGAAATAATGCTCTTCCTTACCTTCAGGAGCCTTCGCATCAGCCGCAGAAGCGGTGCCTTCCCTCTCGTCATAAATCTTATCCATTATTTGTCTGAAGTCTTTATTTTCTTCATTTTTTATAAAGTTTCCGTCTACGCTTGGCTTTTGCGCAGCTCCGCATTTATTACAAAATTTACTGTTTTCCGGTAATTCACTACCGCATTGTGTGCAAAACATACAACTCTCCATTTCAACGATACAATTGTTTTCCAATTATACTATAAAACTAAAGAACTCTCAAGAGCTCTACATCTTAGCCGGTTAGATTACTCTATGACGATCCTATGGTAAACCTTTTTCCCCTTTTTTATAACCAAGCTGTTATCGGAAAAGTCACCTTCCGTTATGATTCGCTTGCCGTCCTCGACCTTTACATCTCCTATGCTTACTCCGCCTTGCTTTACCAATCTAAAACCTTCACTGTTGCTTGAGATTAACTCCGCCCTCTTCATCAAATCAATGAGCCCAATGCCGCTTTTCGCCTCGTTCTTTGTGATGACAGTCGTAGGTAAATTTTCAAGATCGCCTTCCCCGCTAAATGCCGCCTTAACCGCTGTTTCAGTATTTTTTGCAACCTCTTCTCCATGCACGAGCTTAGTCACTTCATACGCAAGTACTTCCTTGGCCTTATTTATATTTTCGCCTTTTTCACAGGTCATGGCTTCAATTTCCTCTATCGGTAAGAATGTAAGCATCTTCAAGCACTTCTTAACATCTTCATCTTCCACATTTCTCCAGTATTGGTAAAACTCGTATGCGCTGGTTTTATTTGCATCGAGCCAAAGCGCTCCGCTTGCCGTTTTGCCCATCTTTTTCCCCTGACTGTTTGTAAGCAATGAAAATGTCATGCCGAATACCTGTCCCTGCTCTTTACGCCTCACAAGATCAACTCCTGCAAGTATGTTCGACCATTGATCATCTCCGCCGAATTGCATCTTGCAATCCAGATTCCTGTACAATACCAGAAAATCGTACGCCTGCATCAGCATATAGTTAAACTCAAGGAAACTCAAGCCCTTTTCAAGACGCTGCTTAAAGCACTCTGCCGACAGCATTCTGTTCACCGAGAATTGACTGCCTATCTCTCTTAAGAAATCTATGTAGTTTAAGTTCATAAGCCAGTCCGCATTGTTTATGGCTATAGCCTTGTTATCTGAAAAATCTATAAATCTTTCAAAGAGCTTCTCAAACTTTCTGCAGTGCTCTCTCACCGTCTCTACCGTCATCATTTTACGCATGTCCGTACGTCCTGACGGATCGCCTACCATGCCGGTACCTCCACCTACCAATACTATAGGTGTATGCCCGAATTTTTGCATATACATCATGATTATTATTTGCATGAAATGCCCTACATGCAGGCTATCCGCCGTCGGATCGAAGCCGATGTAAAATTTGATTTTCTGATTTGCAAGTAATTCTCTAATTTCGTCTTCGTGAGTCGTTTGCTCTATAAAGCCTCTTTCTTTAAGTACATCAAATACATTTTCGTGTTTGCTCACTTCATCAGGTATAATAAACATTTTTCTCCTTTGCTAACTTCTCTATCCGTATCCCTACTATTATTTAGTACCGTAAATTCTATCGCCTGCATCTCCAAGACCCGGTACGATGTATGCATTTTCATTTAACTTTTCGTCCTTTGCCGCAACATAGATGTCCACATCAGGGTGTGCATTTTGAAGCGCATCTATCCCTTCGGGCGCAGCAATTAAAAACATTGCCGTTATTTTTTTGCCGCCGTGTTTTTTTACAAAATCTATTGCGGCTATAGCGCTTCCTCCGGTAGCGAGCATAGGATCCACTACAAATATTTCTCTATCTTCAATCTTTTTAGGTAGTTTGCAATAATACTCTACAGGCTCGTGCGTATCCGGATCTCTATACAGTCCTATGTGTCCAACTTTAGCCGTAGGTACAAGTGTCAACATACTATCCACCATTCCAAGCCCTGCTCTTAATATGGGCACCACCGCAATATCCTCTCCGTCAAGTACGCTACCTACCGTATCGCAGATCGGCGTGGTGATGTTTATGGATTTAAGCTTAAGTTTCTTAGTCGCTTCATATCCCATTAATATTGCTATCTCCTTTGCCAAAATCCTAAAGGCATTAGTATTTGTAGATTCGTCCCTCAACATGCTTATCTTATGTTTTATAAGCGGATGTTCCATAACGTGTAATTTACCCATTTTGCACCTTCCCTTTCTGTTGCATTTAATGCATTCTACCTATAAATTTTCTCCATATATAATAATGGTACTTAAGTTTACCTTAAATACCATCTATCATATCTATTCGCCTTTTATGCCTGCCGCCTTCGAATTTCGTTTCAAGCCAGCTTTCCATGATTCTTTTGGCTTTTTCGACATCTAACAATCGTCCTCCAAGTGCCAGCATGTTTGCATCATTATGCCTCCTTGACAACTCTGCCATGTTTTCATCCATGCAGAGCGCACACCTCACACCTCGCACTCTGTTGGATGCGATGCTCACGCCAATACCCGACCCGCAGCACACTATGCCTCTATCAGCTTTGCCTTCTGCTACAAGTAACGCCGCTTCCTTCGCATATACAGGATAGTCAACGGAGACTTCAGCATCATTCGTGCCGAGATCAAGAATTTTGTAGCCCTTATCTCTAAGAACCGCAGCCAACTCATTTTTAAGGTTTGCTCCTCCATGATCCGCCGCCAGTACAACTATCATTCTCTTCCTCCGAAACTACTTATATATCCCAATAAGTATACCACATTTTTTGCTACACCTGCGGGTCATTTTCTCCCTCCTTACAATTTACCCATGGGTTCCCTTACAACATCCTCTATAAGTTTTGACATTTCTGCCGCATTTTTAGAACTTATTACAGGTTTACCGGTTTTTTCTTCTATTTCTTTTATTGCATTACCTGCTACACTTCCTCCCGCTTTGGCAACTTTCCGGTTTTCTTCTAAGCCTTTAGGATTTGTTGTTTTTGTAATCTCTGTTGTCGTGGCTTCCGCCAGCATATTGAGGACCAGTTCAAGAGTAGTCATATTATCCCTTAAATTCTCTTTTTTAAGTCCTTTTAAATTTTTATATCCTCTTGTTGTCATTCCTGACCATGCTTTTGTTATCTCATCAGTAAGAATCGCATACTCAATTCCTTTCTTGATTCCTGCATCATCCCAAGCGTCAGTGAGTTCCTTCCTCACTTGGATTGCTTGAAGCCTCTGATTTATCCACTCACGTGTATATCCCTTCTTTAAATATGTTTCCAAGGCCCTATCAATAATACGCTCAGGGTCAATGATTTCATCTATTCGCTCCTTCCCTACTTCCGAAAGCCATAACTTAAACGGCTCCGCCTTAGGGGATGGGATTGACTGGATGATACGAAAAATTCCTTGCATATTTGCTACATCTGTTAAACGCTTTTTTCCATCTGTTGCTTTCATTTTCAACTGCTTACAAATTGTAAGCAGTTCATTTCCCTCTTCTTTTAACCTCTTTTTTAATACAGCCCAATACGTACTGGCACCTCTTGCATTTTCTTGTTCGGTTAAGACTCCAACGACATCGACTACCGAGAAATACCATTCTTCTTTTTCTTCATCCCAGACGGAACGTATTTGCTTATCGTCATACAATTTTATTTCATCCATTACATTTACCTCCTTCATCTTTCTATAAATGTTTTTATGTTTCCATTATACCCCTAATGAGCGTCAATACCTTGAACTTTATCTGTTTCTTTTTCTCGGCAAACTTTAAATCTCCTACCCCCGTAGGGCTGTCACATTTTTTCACAAAAAGTCAATAATGGCGAGAATAATCTCACCATTATTAAAAGTTTGACACCATATCAAATTATTATTAATATCCTCACCTGCTAATTTGCAAAAAAAGTAGAGCAATGTAACATTTTAGTCGTCAAGACACATGCTACACTTCGAAAAATATTTTAATATTACTTCATTAGGACTCTTATTCTCATATGCGTATTGTCAAACTCCCCACTCGCAATTACTTTGTTGGGTATTATACATTTTCGAAAACAACCCGTTATTTGCAAGCAGTTCTTCGCCTTTCCCTTCTTCTATAACCTTCCCGTTCTCAAGCACCACAATATGATCTGCATGGAGAATGGTACGTAGCCTGTGCGCTATTACTAAAACGGTCTTTTGAGCTACAAGCCTGTTAATCGCTTTTTGAACGAACACCTCGTTTTCAGGATCAAGCGATGCGGTCGCTTCGTCAAGTATTACAACGGGCGCATCTTTAAGTAAAGCCCTTGCTATTGAAATACGCTGTCTTTCTCCCCCTGAAAGCGTCGCTCCGTTTTCACCGAGCATGGTTTTATACCCGTCCGGAAGTTTTTCTATAAACTCGTCGCAACAAGCCGCCTTGGCTGCGGATCTTATTTCTTCATCACTTGCATTGATATTTCCTATACGAATATTATTTTCTATAGTATCATTGAAAAGAATAACGTCCTGGAATACGAAGGAAAAATGCTTCATTAAATATTCAGGATCGAGATCCTTTACATTCACACCTCCAACGTTAACCGTTCCGGCATCTGTATCCCAAAATCTTGCTGCGAGCTTCGAAATAGTACTTTTACCGCTGCCTGAAGGTCCTACAAGCGCTGTAATTTGCCCGGTTTTTGCCGTGAAGCTCACTTCATTGAGCACGTTTTCCTCACCGTATGCAAAACTCACATTATCAAAAGATATATCCATATTTTCAATCGGAATACCGACTTCTCCCGTCATTGCTTGGCTTTCCATCAAAGCACGAATGCGCTTAGAAGAAGCTTTCAAATAAAGTATATCCGGCAACAAGGTCAGCACTGTAAGGATAGGACCATAAATTCTACTTACAATTATCAAAAACATAAGCATTACGAGAAAATCGATCCGCCCTGCGGTTAGCAGATGCACACCCACGAAAACAGTGATACCGATGCCCGATCTAAGCAACATTGATGACAATGCCATGACAGAACCTGAAGCGAGCTCTATGCGAATAGCCACTTTTCGCAATTCTGTGAAAGCCTCATCAAGCTTTTTGTATTTCTCTCCACCTAGGTTGCATGAACGTATCACTTTAATACCGTCCAGATACTCTTGGGATTGTTTTTCCGATGCAAGCTTTGCGGAAATATGTTTTACAAACAAGCGGTTTTGAAGCTTACGACTCATCCAAAAAACGAGCGCCGCAATCGGAAGCATAGCAAATATGGATAAC
>ERZ773254.513-NODE-513-length-21508-cov-3.117233_pt1 | contig 21508 bp, 11 predicted proteins | sample MGYA00580516_ERZ773254 | MGnify/ENA primary metagenome ERZ773254 (study PRJEB29015, sample SAMEA2738158) | human oral metagenome | biome: human oral; feature: human-associated habitat; material: saliva | place: China | collected 2192 ...
TCAGCTGAAAGCCTTATTGTGTCAGCTGGCGCGCTTATTGTGACTGAGGCGTGAAGAGAGAGGTTAGAAAATATGAGCAATTCTCCTCACTCCCTATATCTTTATTTCTGTTGTCACGTCATCACATCGTTATATTTTGGATTTAACTGCTTGTAAACGTATGTGTAATGAGCGTGATAAAGTGTGATGACAGTGTGAGAATAAAAAGTTGTTGTCACGCATCTAATCATCTATTTATCAGCATGTTCTCTCCGCTGTGACAACGTGACAACAAAAAAGGCGTTTTTTGGGGGGTGGGAGAAGTTCTTCTGCGTGTTCACCTACTTGTTTCTCGTGAGGGGCTTGTTTGCAGCGGATAGTGGCTAAAAAAACAGAACGGCAGGGGAGGCTGCCGTTCTGTGAGGAGTGAGTTAGTGTATCTCCATTTCGTTGAAGAGATATTTGCTTTCGCCGAATTTGTCGAGAATCCAGAGAACGTAACGAATGTCGACATTGATGCAACGCTGGAGTTCGGGATCAAATTTGAGGTCGCTACTCAGTGCTTCGATATTCCCATCGAATGCTAAACCGATGAGCTCACCCTTCGCATTCATTACTGGTGAACCAGAATTGCCGCCGGTGATGTCGTTGTTGGAGATGAAGCAGGTGGGCAGCTGACCATCCTCGCGTGCATAGCGTCCGAAGTCGCGTGCCTCATAGAGTTGGCGCATACGCGGATGTACGATGTAGTCGATATTGGTGCTGTCCTCTTTCTCAAACATACCCTTCAGCGTAGTCCGCCAATCGTAGAGAACACCATCACGAGGCTTCATGGCCTTTACGTGTCCGTAAGTCATGCGCAGTGTGAAGTTGGCATCAGGAGCTTTGGAGTTGTTGTACATCTCTTCGAGTCCACGAACGTAGGTCTTCTCCAGGGGTTGGACGGCCATTTTGAAATGTTTTGTTCCCTCCAATTTTTCAGAAAGTTCGTCAATGTCTTTAATCATCTTATAGATTGGGTCGGCAGTGAGCGTCTCTGCTGATGGATTGGCAAGGAAAGTTTCCAGCTTTTTGCGGCTGGCGAAGATGGATTGTGAGATAAGTTCGTAGGGATTGCCTACCTGCAAACTGCGCGATATGGGCAAACGACAATTTTTCTCCCAGATGGGGAGTAGCAAGCGGGTGCGTTCAATGACATAATCCTTGGTGAAATCTTCCAGCTTTTTGTCATAGCTTTCGAGCAAATCTTTGCTGCTGTTTTGGATGTCCTGACGGTTGTTTGCCTTTAACGCAGCGAGCAGCTGTTGCATGATTCTGTAGGATGCGGGGTATTTGATGTTGCCCAGTGTTGCATACAGCAGATTATCGTCGAAAATAGAATCCTGATAAGTCTTGCAGAGGTTGTTGATGTCGGCCACCACTGTTTGGTATTCAGGCTTTCCGCTTTGGTGCGCAAAGTCTTGGAAGCGCTTTTCTTCACGGCGTTTCTCATCGATAAGTTTCAAATTACGCACTGCTTTAATCATGCCGTCATAGTTCTTCACCATATTGCCCAGTCGCATATTGGTGCTTTCAAGAACGAGGCGAATGCTATCGTTCTTTTCCATATATTTTTTGTAGAGATCGAGAACGGGCCAGCCCGCGGCAACTATGGGTTGATTGATGCTATTGACGCGCAGTGCCACTTGTTCGGAGGTGAGAAAACGCGATGTTGAGCCAGGGAAGCCCATCACCATGGTGTAGTCGCCCTCTTGAATACCTTTTGAAGAAATGCGCAGATAGTTTTTGCGTTTCAGCGGAACATTCTGGGGGCTGTAGGGAGCAGGCTGTCCGCTCTTATCGGCATAGATACGGAAAGCGCACCAGTCCACATTTTGGCGCGGCCATACCCAGTTGTCGGAGTTGCCTCCAAACTGTGCTACATTAAGCGGTGGATCAGCCACGAGGCGCACGTCAGTATATTCCTGCATATAGATGATGTAGAACTGGTTTCCGCCGAAGAATGGGAGCAGAGTTGATTCGATACCTTTCAGCTTTGCATACTTCGATTTCTTACGCAACTCGCTGTTCATCTTCGATGTGAAGCTGTAGCTCTGCCGTGTGTATTTGTCGATGCCCAAACGGCGTGCCTCAGCTTCGACCTGCGCCGTTACATCTTCAATCGCTAAGACAAACGTGAAGGTGAGATCCGGAGTGGGGAGTTCCTCTGCACGGCTCTTTGCGAAGAAGCCATCCTTGAGATAGTTTTTCTCAACACTGCTCATAGCGTGGATGTAAGAGAAACCGCAATGGTTGTTGGTGAAGATAAGGCCGTCGGGCGATACCACTTCACCCGTACATCCGTTGCCGAAGATGCCGACAACGTCTTTCAAGCTCGGGCCTGTCTCACTATAGAGTTGGGAGGGCGGTAGTTGCAAACCTGCCTTTCGGAGCGAGTCGGCAAGGTGTTGCTGTTCCATGAGTTTTAGTAGCCACATACCTTCATCGGCACGGGCAACAAGGCTGCACAGAACAGCCACTGCAAACAATAATATTTTCTTCATATCACTGTGGGTTTAAGGATTATCTGATGTGAGAGTTGTGGGTTAGCCCCGAACTCGACGTGGCTCAGAATGGATAGCCGATGGCGAAATGGAAAACAAGCCCGTCTTTGAATTTCTCCAAATTGTAGAAACCGCTGCGGCTGGTTTTGTAAGGCGCGTGGAGTCCGATACCTAAATCGAAGCGTAGGATGAGAAATTCCAAATCGTAGCGTAGACCTACGCCCGTGCCTACTGCAATATTTTTTAGCGTGGAGGCAGAGAGGCGTCCGCCCGGCCTATTAGCATCTTCGCGCAGCAACCAAACATTACCCGCATCTATGAATGTTGCACCATAGAGCGAGCCAAAAAGATGGGCGCGCAGTTCGGCATTAGCTTCCAGTTTGATGTCCCCCGTCTGGTCTATATAGGAATATTTAGAATCATTGCTGCGATAACTACCGGGGCCAATGGTTCGGATGGTGAAACCGCGAACGGAATTGGCACCTCCCACATAGAACTGTTCGGAATAAGGTGCAGTAGTGCTGTTGCCATAGGAGAAGATGGCTCCACCAAAAAAGCGTGTGGCCAGTGTGAAACGGTTGTTGATGGGAAGGGTATAGTGTACCTCCGCAGTTGTCTTCACAAATTGTGCGAACGGACTTCCGAAGATGCGTTTGTTCTGCTCGCTAAACTTCTTACCTGCTGCGGCATAAAAGCCTGAAAAGAGGTTTCCGGCTTCTTTTGCGTGGAGCTGAACCATTAGCGTGTTGCGGTGTCGGGCAGTAGAAGTGTATGTGAAGGTGTAGGACATGGCTGGAATAAACTGGTCGCGCATGGACACAGCCAGTGTGGGGTTGGCAGCCATGATAGAGTCGTAGGTGTGGGAAGTGTTGATAGTGTTGTTGAAGTCGATGCTGAGTGGCGTTAGCTCATGGAGCATGTTCGACCTCTTATACCAGTTGTATGTTGCACTTAGTCCGGCACTCACCAAGGTGAAGAAACCAGCTCGACGCTTCCAGTCGCCGTTGAGAGCAAATGTTGTTTCGGCGGGGAAGTTGAGACGACGGTGCGAAATGATGGGCGCAAAGAAGCGTGGGAAAGTGAAAGAGAGCTGTGAGCCTAATTCGTAACTGTTTAGTAAAGAGTTGTTGCTACGGATGCTTGAGCCAAACTGCCATTCATACGAACCAAATATTTTGAATGAAACGGTTTCTCCACCACGAAAAGCGTTACGCTTGTTCATCTCATACGACAAACCCGGGCCTACTTGCTGATTGCTCTTGAGAGTAGTGTTCATTTCAAAATCAGAATCGTAGCGTTTGCCCATTTGTGCCGAAATGTAGACATCAAGCGAGTCGCAATTGGCGGTCGTGTCACGCGGCACGTAACTTACATCGAGCAAGTTGAATACACCTATTTTGTTTAATTTCTCCAATGTGTTGCGCTGATCAGTATAGTGATACAGCTCGCCTTTACTGTGCATGACGGCGTGGCGCCACATACTGGAGCGTAGCGGCATCTTATTGCCTCCATACGTATAAGTGAAATTCTGATCTGTGCGTGAGGCGTTCAATTGTTCCTCTTCATTGCGCCGTACGTTTATATATGTCTGTCCAATGTACCACGGGTGATTAGCAACAGCAGGGATATTGGATTTGGGCATCACACGGAGTTGTACAAAATTTTTGCGGAGCAAGGTATCGGCTTGATAAGTGGTGTAGTCGTCTTGCCAGTAGAAGTAGCCGTTCTCTCTGAGGAGCGAACCGATACGCGTTTGTTCATTTGCCAGTTTCACGACGCTAAAAGGTGCACCTTTTGTTAAGAGGCGGCTCGATTTCGTGGAATGAAGCAGACTGTCTTGCCGTGCACCATACGAATAGTATTGGATCGAGTCGAAACGCGATAACGGTCCAACATTCACCGTGTAATGAATTTTAGCTTTCTTGGGATTTTTCTGTTCTATAATTTTGTATTTCACTTTGCTACGGAAGTACCCATAATTCTGAAGAGTGTTTTGTGCCACCTTGATGCGCATATCAGGATTAACCGTTGAGACATAGACCGGCTGCTGAGCAAAGCATTTATAGATCCATTTTCCCAAACCAGACTTAGCATCAACGAAGCCATTATAGAACCACAACCCCAACTGGAAAGGAGAGCGCAGGTATGAAGAACCGAAAAGCGCATTGTTAGGAGGATAGGAGAGTACGGCTTCCACTTCCTCTTGCGCTGTTTCAAAAGCTTCTTTATTGATAGCACGTTCTGCCGCTTCAGCTTGTTTTTCTGCTTTCTGCTCAGCTTTAGTTTTTTTCCCGTTTAGAGCTGCATCTTTGAGCTTGTCAATCGTGTTGCCATCTGTTCGTCCTGACAAAACATCACTCACCGTATTTGCCACATCTGCAATGGTTGTGATAACGCCCACCGAGTCGAGTCGAATCTTGCTTTTCTTTACGGGAGTGTTAGTGTAAGAAATCTTGTCGATGCCGATATACAATTGCTCATCACTGGGCAATTTAGATGTAGTGGAGCACGAAGTGAGGAACAGCAAAAGGAGTAGTACAAGTCCCGTTGTATTTCTCGAAATTCTCGAAAACGAACGAATACTTATAGCACGTGCTACCCGCTGGGGAAATATTTTGTCTTGTTTCATTGTTACTTTCTCTTATAGAATGGTTGCTCTTTTGACTTTTTCGTTACAACGAACGAGAGCAATATCTCGACTTATTTTTTCTCTTTCTTACGCCAGAAGATGAAGAGATCGCCAAACTTATCCGTCTTTTTGCGCACAGAGTATCCCAAACCAGCTTTTGTGAGCTGCCCTTCGAGCGGATCTTGCTGGTCGCGATCGTAGAAGACACGCAAATAGCGAGTTGCCCCTTGGTTCATTCGGTATTCAACGCTCACGTTGTTGATAATGCTCTCTGCACGATTGTCTGCATTCTTACCCGCACTGACACGCCCTCCGATGATAACGCGGATACGATCGTCCCAGAAGCGTTTAGCAAATTGGAAAGAATAGTCAGTGGTTTGTGTACCGGCGAGCGATGTTCCGGTTTCTACGCCCACGCTCAAATCGACGCTCTTTAGTGCATTACCAGCAATGTTCTGAATCTCATTTTGGAGGAAAGCGTTTAGTGCATTGTTTGCCTTAAAGCCACTCTTCATTGAGCTTGAGTCGGTGAGGTACATACCTGTTGCCATCATTGCCACAGCCGCTTTGTTGCGTTGTTCCTTCGACATGGCGGCCAATTGGTTTTGAACACTCAAATCTTCGGGAGCAGCAATGGTGAATTCGAGCCCCATTTTGTCGAGCGTATTGGTGATAGAGACCCCTACGTCAAAAGCAACATTACGCTGCTGCTCGTTTTCTGTGACGAGCACTTTCATGCGCTCCAGTGCTGTTACGTTGAGTCGAGGATTGGTAGGGTCGCCTGTGAAGTCGATAGTGCTACCCTCCACCAGCTTAAATGTGCGGAGTGGAATAACAGGTAGTTCATATTTCATCTCGCCCGAACTTGCCGTTAGTCGGCCAGTGAGGCGCATATCTCCTTGATGTGTGATGCGGAATGTTAGGTTGCCGCCGCCTTCAATATTGGCATAGTTCTGTCCATCTTCGGAGAGGAGACAATTGAAGTGGGCTCCTTCGCTGACATTGATACCCAGCGCGAGATCATAGCTGGATGAGGCTTGTTCTTCACTTTCTGTTTCTTCTTCGGGATCAGTGAAATTTGTGAACTTCACAAGGTCTTCAAGACGATTGTCTACGGAGATGGGCGAATCCTTCAGAATATATGTCATATTTGTATTATCGAGAATATCGAGTTGTCCTCGAATGGACAGATTATCTACCGTACCTTTCAGCGTACCTTGGCAGTCGGCATAGATTTTTCCAAACACTAGCGAATTGCGCTTACGTTGAGCATTGATAAGTTCGAAATCTTTTGCTTTTACATTGAAGTCTAAATATACTTTGCTAGTGTTGCTCATATCTATGTCGCCATTGAGAACAAGCGGATTCTTCCCTGTAGAATATAGGTTGTAATTTTCAAAATGCACCTTAGAGTTGTTGATGGCAACGGGCTTTTCTTCCATGCGGAAGTCAAAACCGTAGACGTCAGAGTAAACGTGGCCAGAATCCACATCTAACGAGCCATTGAGTATCGGGTTCTTTGCTGTTCCTTGTAACGTGAAATCGCCTCCCGCTTTACCGCGTAATGCTACATCAGTTCCCTCAAGGAAGGCATTGAGCATAGGCATTGGGAAATCGTGTAGATTGCCTTTTACATTAAATTCCCCGCTCTTGTCAGCGTATGTACCTTCTGCTTCGAGCACTTCGATACCACCCGAACTGATAAAGGCTGAAGCGTAGTGTTCTCCGTTCGATTTGGGCAAGTAAGTGACATCAGCTCCAATCTGTCCCAGGCGTGTACCATCGAAAGCAAAACTATTGGCTTGAAGTGAACCCATCGCACTGATGCTCTTATGGTCGTCGAAGAAGTGAATATCTCCCGAGAGCATACCTTGCATCTTCGGTAAGAAAGGAAGCACATTGGAAAGCTCACCTAAATTGACATTGTTCACAGAAAGCGTGATATCGTTGACACTATCGGTGGCAGTAGAGTAAATCTTAAGACCTGTACCGTCATCCGCCGTTAAGTTTACATCCGCCCGAATCTGTTTGTTGTTTCCAAAGAAAATGTAGTTGTCTTTATTGATGCTAAAATTGCGATAAGCCAGAACGGGTTGTTCGGGATAAAGAACGATGTTGATACCATCTTGCAATACGTCAGCGCGCAAGCCCACATCGAAACCTTTATCTCCGTCAGCATCAAAGAACTTAGCTTGTATTCCAGCTCCTTGAGAAAGGATATAACCATGTAGCTGTGCGTTGAATTTATTTGGGTTGCGTCGCGTGTAGTTTCGGACACTACCATCAATAACTACGCCCGAAGTATCTTGAGATATAGCTAAGTTGACACTATCTAAAAGCAGTTTACCCGTTGTGATGGAGTCGGCACGGATGAGGCCCGACAGTCCTGAGAGAGGATGAGCATGGAGATCAATATAAGCCGTGCGGAACTGATACCCTTTAATGCGTAAGTAGTCGCTCACAAAATTGGTACGCGCCGCTTCGAAATGGAAATCCATTACTGGTAGCTCACTCTTGAGAACCTCTTGATTGAGCTGACGGTGAGCAAGTTGCTTTTCAAATAGTTTGAAGAAACGCGTGAGGCGTGGCACAAGGCGATCAACATTCCCTCGCGTTCCGAGTCGAAGTACCATGTCGCCACTGGTAGCAAAGACATGGGTTGAATCATTACCCGTTCCAAGCGAGAAATCTATATCGCCTGGCGTGAAACCTCTATTAGGCGTCATCGCCAATAGATCGGAAAGTCGGCCAGATGCAGAGTAAGCTGTAAATGTGCGATTGGTGCGGAAGGTTAGGTCTATCTGACCGCCACCTTGCAGGGTGTCCGCCGTTAAGCCCAGCCTGCGGAAATCGATTTTCTCAAAATTGCTCGACAATCGGCCGAAGATGTCTCTACCTAATGTAGCTTGGAGCGTTCCTTTTCCAGTAAGTAGCGCGTTGTTAATACTGAACTGAGCATTCGATGTACTACCTTGTTGGCGAACCGTAATAGATAGTCCGCTTAGATCATAATTGGCGTAGTTAAAACTACGAACACGAGCATCCATCGTGAGGCCGGCGCGGGGGGAGAGTACGTCGAAACTTCTGCTGCGTGCAGAGAGTGTCCCACTAAATGCCGATAGCCCCATATTAGGTAGGAACTGCTGCAATGCGAGTTGGCGAGCATCAACGCGAACATCAAAGGCCTCTGTTTGCAGATTAATGCGTGCTTTCACTTTAGCATTTCCGCGCCCTGTTGCAAGGTTCGCATTGAGTTGGTAGTCGGAACCGCGGAAGGATAGGTTACCTTTCATCCCCACCGCAGCAGGTATACTAACTGTTTTGGCCATATCGGGCAAAACAGTTTTGAAGAGTGAGGGAAGAGTTGCTCCCGTGCGGAGCGAAAAGTTCATTCTAGCCGAAGGCGTACTTCCCGTGATGCCGTCCAGTCGTCCATTACCCTTGAAAGTCAGTATTCCTGGTAGGTTGATAGATGTGTTTTGGAAGACAAGATGAGCCAAATTCCCCGAGAAACGCCCATTGAGCGAAAGCGTTCGGTTGGGATAGAGGCGGAGATAACGAGCAGGAAGATAACCGCGCGCCAAGTTTTTCACATCAGGTGCCCCTAACGTTGCAACGAGGTTCAAACTAACTGAAGTACGACTGCCTTTGTCAAAAGCTGAGAAGGGTAGATTTATCGTGGCACGCAGCGAAGAATAGGGCGTTTTTAGGTTGAGGGCAGGAAGCACTATGTGTGTACTGTCAAGATACACCGCTCCGCTGAGCTCTTTCACTGCAAAACCGCATTGCTCCTGTAAGGCAACGTGGCGCACACCCAAGCGCAAAACGCCGGCATGGTTGTAACTGAGCGTGTCGATTTGTGCGTTTAGCCCTGTCACTACAACGTTTGTTGGATCGAATGGCTTTGTGGGCTTTTGTAGTGTAGTTGAATTGCTGGAGGCTGTGCGGAACTTCCATTGTTTTCCGCGCGCTGTTGTCTCTGCAGGAAAAGGACTCCATCGTTCCAGTGCTGCCACGTTATCGGTATAAGTGTAGGCAATGCGCACACTGTCTTTGTGGTTTCGTTGACGGTCGGCAGGAATTGCAGGGATGGGATTCTTTGGTGTCCAAGTGCCGTCAGCCCCATTGGGCGTATAAGCCACATTTCCCTTCTTGATATTCAAGCTGCGGAAGGCATAATACGCCTTACCCGTGTCGAAGTCGCCATCGGTGAGCACCGCCTTTTTCAATTGAGCCGCCACCCAAATAGTGTGATGCGCCTTTTGGGGAGGCGTGGTGGGCAAAGCTCCAGCCAATGCTACACGAGCTTTGACATTTTCGAGACTGACTTCGTCCACACGTATGCGCCAATGGCTCTTGGTGGTCGTAGTATCGTCGAGCGCACTATCGGCGAGAGCCACTGTTATGTCTGAATTGCGCAGTTGTGCCAACTGAACATGAACGTCCTGTTTTTGCCAATTCACGCCTTTCGTTTCTGCTGTGAGATGCCCCACAACTCCTTTGATGCGTGTATTTGAGATATAATTTTTTGTATCTATTCGCGACACGTCTAATTCAATCCCACTCACATTGGCTTGCCCATGAAAGAGAGGGAGCATTTCCAAATTGAGTCGGACGGTGCGTGCGTTGAGCAGCGTGTCGCCTTTCTGCACAGCTTTCACACCATTCACGTTGAGATCTAACGGAAAAGCCAGTCGAACATTATCGACGGAAAACTGAACGCCTGTTGTTTCGCTGAAATGCGTACAAACGCGCTGGACTATAAAGTTCTGAACTGGTGGAAGATAAACCAGTAGGGCCAGTATGAGGAAGAGGACTATTGGTGTGCAAAACACCCATAGTGCCACCTTTCCTATTTTTCTTAACTTGTTTGATTTCGGCATATTGGGCAAAAATACGGATTTCTTGTCGTAGCCCCATATCTTTCCGTTACAAACTCTTCCTTTTTCTCGCTTTTTTCTCTCTTCCTCCTTTCCGTGTTTTGCAGATGATTGTTTTTATACCAAAGAAAATCCCCACAAACTTACTCGCAGCGAGCAGTTAGTGGGGAAATTTCTATTTTGAGGGAGAACACTACTTGCGGAGAACCTTCTGCGTAGTGCCGTTGCTCATGCGAACGATGTTCAGCCCGTGCTGTAGCTCGTTAAGTCTTTTTCCGTCAGTAGAGTAAATCGCCTGGATGTTTGCATTGGCTTCAGTGGTAGCCGTAGCAACTCCCGTACTTTCTTTCTTTGTGAAATATCCTGTATTGGGATTCGCCATTGAAGCATCTGTCTTACTTTCATCGTAGGATACTGCACCTTTAAGATTGGTACAACCATAGAACATTCCCCAAGATTCTGAACAAGTCCAAGTATTATTGCAATAGATGGTTTGTAGAGAGGTGTTATCAACAAACATTGCACTCATGTCTTGCACGTTCTCCGTTTTGAAGTTGGAGAGATCGAGGGAAGTTAATTTCTTGCATTCATAAAACATTGAACTCATGTTTCGCACGTTCTCTGTATTGAAGTTGGAGAGATTGAGAGAAGTTAAATTCTGGCAGCCAGAAAACATTTTACTCATGTCGTACACGTTCTCTGTATTGAAGTTGGAGAGATCGAGGGAAGTTAAATTCTGGCATTCATAAAACATTTCACTCATGTATTGCACGTCCTCTGTATTGAAGTTAGAGAGATTGAGGGAAGTTAAACTTGAGCAGCCAGTAAACATATAGCTCATGTCTTTCACGTTCTCCGTCTTGAAGTTGGAGAGATCAAGGGAAGTTAAACTCGAGCAGCTTTCAAACATATATTTCATGTTTTGCACCTTCTCCGTATTGAAGTTGGAGAGATTGAGAAAAGTTAAACTCGAGCAGCCATAAAACATTCCTTTCATACTTACTACCTTCTTCGTATTGAAGTTAGAGAGATTGAGTTGCGAGAGTTTTTTACAACCGATGAACATACCAGACATTATAGTTACTTCAGATGTATTGAGATTTTCCAATCCCTTTATTTCCTCCAGATTTGTGAATTTGCAGAACCAGCTATTAGTGGTTTTAGGAAGAAAGTTTTTGAAAGAATTATCAAAGACAGCGGTAGTAACGTCAGATTCAGATGTACTATTCGTTCCAGACCAAGCAGGAAAAACAACATCATCATCCTTCTTCGTCTCCTCAATTCCCCACACTGTCCCCGTGCGCGAGGTTTTCTGATCATCATAGTAAAACGTTAGCGTTTTCTGATCACTGCTTTTCACAACGTAAGCTTCCTTCTCCTGTGCTTGAGCGGACTGCGGAAGGAGCAACAAGGCCATGAATCCTGCAAGGAACACAGCACAGAGATTCTTGAGTGATTTTTTGTTCATAAATTTTTCGCTTCCCCTTTTTGTCTCCTCGTCGTCTTTCTACTTTTTAGGAGTGCCGTATCGGGAAGTTGGGCAGGTTGAAATGAATAATGTTTGTATTGTTTAGATTACACTGTGTCCGCCTTCCAACTCTTTAGAAAGCAAAGCGGCAAGCATTTTTGTGTTAAAAGTTATACATCTGCAAATATAAAGAAACTTTTAAATAATGCAAATATATTAAAAGACAGTAGGAAGAGCGAGCAGAGGTAGAGGTAGAGGCAGTAAGCACTCATCACCCACAGCACCTCCTCCGCATCCACATCCATATCCACACAGAGTACCGCCTCCGGCGGAGGCGCACCATGCGTAACCGCGGGTGATGCCCGAACGACAGTGAGGGTGAACCCGTGGAGAAGTGGACAGAGAACAGCACTACCTTCCGACACCGGCGGTGTCGCACTGAAAGCGTCGAGGGAGTATTCTCCCTCTCTCCTCCTATAGAAAAAACTCATTTTTATTGTCACGTTGTCACGCAGGAGGGGAAGACGCTGATAGAGAAGAACTTATGCGCGTGACAACAAATTCTCTTTGTTGTCACACCGTTGTCACACGTTGTCACGCGCGTAAAACATACGTTCTCAAGTGGTTATACTCAGAGTGTGACAACGTGACGACGTGACAATGAAAAAATGAAATCTTGGGAGAGGGACAGTGGGTAAGCGTGCGACATCGCAGCGCGAGCGGACGCAATAAGGGCGTGAGCTGATAGCCTTATTGGATTTCCAAACGCTATAAGGGTGCGAGCTGACGCAATAAGGAGGCGAGCGGATAACCTTATTGGATTTCAGAACGCTATAAGCGCATGAGCTGACGCAATAAGGCTACGGGCGGATAGTCTTATTGCATTTCCAAACACAATAAGGGGGCGGACGATGAAAGGTATAACCGCTTTTCGCTCTCTTCCAGAAGTTTTTTCAAAAGAAAAGCAGTTCGGTTCGGGAGATGAACAGAACTGCTTGATGTGGGGTTGCCGCGAAGGGCGAATTACTTCGAACTGAGTTTTGGGCCAAAACTGAGGTCGCCTGCATCGCCGAGACCGGGGACGATATAAGCGTCGTCGTTGAGGCAGGGGTCGATGGCGGCCGTCCAGAGAGTGACGTCGTCGGAGGGGAAGCACTTTTGGAGGTGTGCGATGCCCTCTTCGGCAGCAATGACTACACAGATGTGGAGCTTCTTAGGCGTGCCGTTGTTGAGGAATGCCTTGTAGGCGAGTTCGAGACTTCCGCCCGTTGCCAACATGGGATCGACCATGAGGAAAGTAGAGCCATCGAGCTGTGGTGCGGCGAGGTATTCGAGATGAATCTTGAGATTCTCCTTTTTTCCCTCTTCGCGATAGGCAGCAACGAAAGCGGAGTCGGCTTGGTCGAAGACATCGATGAAGCCCTCGTGGAAAGCTAAGCCTGCGCGGAGCACTGTGCCGACAACAATGTGGTCGTCATAGGTTTCCACCTCTTTCACGCCGAGCGGCGTTTGGATAGTCTTTGGAGAAAAGTTCAGTGTTCTACTCACTTCATAAGCCATAGCGTGGCCTATGCGTTCCAAATTATTACGGAAAAGAGTGCGATTGCCCTGCACGGTGACGTCGCGCAACTGGGCCATGTAGCAATTTATCACGGAGCTTGTTGCTCCCAGATTGATAACCTTCATGCGGTGTTAGAAATTTTTCAAATTGGGCAAAAGTACTTATTTCTGCTTAAAAGACAAAAAAAACGGAAATTTTATATAGAAATGTTGGAAAAAGGGCTGATGATGGGAAAGAAAGGAAGGGTTGACGAGGATTGCAACATAAGGCTATCAAAGTTGGGGAGGAGAAAGGCTTTATGGGTAAATGTTGTTAAATGGAAAGGCTGTGCGTTCATTAAACACATTAAAACTTTTGTTTGATTGAAAAAATAAGTATTTTTGCGCTGTGAAGAACTAAGATTTAGTTCGAGCACACCATATTGAAAGAGAAATTTCATAAATTTAAATTCATATATTGTAATATGGCAACATTAGATTTGACCAAGTACGGTATTACCGGTACAACGGAGATCGTTCACAATCCTTCTTACGAACAATTGTTTGAAGAGGAAACGAAAGCAAGCCTCCAGGGCTTCGAAGTAGGTCATCAGACAGAACTCGGTGCTGTAGACGTAATGACTGGCGTTTACACGGGCCGTTCTCCTAAGGATAAGTTCATCGTTGATGATGAGACTTCTCACGACACTCTGTGGTGGAACACTCCTGAGTACCCCAATGACAACCACAAAGCAAGCAAAGAAGCTTGGAACGTTGTTAAGGAGCTCGCAAAGAAGGAGCTTTCTAACAAGCGTCTCTTCGTTGTTGATGGTTTCTGCGGTGCAAACGCAGCAACTCGCCTTGCAGTTCGCTTCATCGTTGAGGTGGCTTGGCAGGCACACTTCGTAACAAATATGTTCATCCGTCCGACAGCAGAGGAACTCGAAAGCTTCGAACCGGACTTCATCGTATACAACGCTTCTAAGGCAAAGGTTGAGAACTACAAGGAACTCGGTCTGAACTCTGAAACAGCTGTTGTATTCAACGTAACAACTAAGGAACAGGTTATCCTGAACACTTGGTACGGTGGTGAGATGAAGAAGGGTATGTTCTCTATGATGAACTACTTCAACCCACGTCGTGGTATCGCTTCTATGCACTGCTCTGCTAACACAAGCATGGACGAGAAGGAAACAGCCATCTTCTTCGGTCTCTCTGGTACGGGTAAGACAACTCTCTCTACCGATCCGAAGCGTAAGCTCATCGGTGACGACGAGCACGGTTGGGACGATGAGGGCGTGTTCAACTACGAAGGTGGTTGCTACGCTAAGGTGATCAACCTCGACAAGGAAAGCGAACCAGATATCTACGGTGCTATCAAGCGTAACGCTCTTCTCGAGAACGTAACAGTTGATGCTAACGGTAAGATCGACTTCACAGATAAGAAGATTACTGAGAACACTCGTGTAAGCTATCCTATCTACCACATCAACAACATCGTTAAGCCTATCAGCAAGGGTCCTCACGCAAAGCAGGTTATCTTCCTCTCTGCTGACGCCTTCGGTGTACTTCCTCCCGTTTCTATCTTGAACAACGAGCAGGCTCAGTACTACTTCCTCTCTGGCTTCACCGCTAAATTGGCAGGTACTGAACGCGGTATCACTGAACCGACTCCTACATTCTCTGCTTGCTTCGGCCAGGCGTTCCTCGAACTCCACCCCACGAAGTATGCTGAAGAGCTCGTTAAGAAGATGGAGCGCGTAGGTGCTAAGGCTTACCTCGTTAACACTGGTTGGAATGGTACTGGCAAGCGTATCTCTATCCGCGACACTCGTGGTATCATCGACGCTATCCTGAACCACTCTATCGAGACTGCTCCAACGAAGACTATTCCTTACTTCAACTTCGTTGTTCCAACAGAGCTCGCAGGTGTTGATTCTCACATCCTCGATCCTCGCGACACTTACGCTGACGCAGCTCAGTGGGAAGAGAAGGCTAAAGACCTCGCTGCTCGCTTCATCAAGAACTTCAAGAAGTTCGAAGGTAATGAGGCAGGTAAGGCTCTCGTAGCTGCTGGTCCTCAGCTCTAATAGGTTTTCTGACCACACAACAACTAAATATTGATGGCGGCTTGTTTCTTCTTTCAAGAAACAGGCCGCTTTGTTGTTTACAACTTTTGCGGTCTTAAGGAGTCGTAAGATAAATAAATATGCTCTTGAGCGGCAGAGTACGGAAAAATACTTAACTTTGCCCGCATAGACAACTACAAAAAGCAGATCTCGCTATGAGACAAATCATCAAACATTTCACCGATGACGACCTCTATAAACTCACAATGTGTTGCGCCGTTATCGACAACTTCCCTCGCGCTCAGGTGAAGTACTCCTTTGTTGACCGCAACGACACCGTTTACCCAGCAGGTTTTGCCGATTTGCTCCTCGAGCAGGTGGCGATGCTCGAGAACGTTGTTTTCACCGATGAGGAGGAAACGTTTATGCGCCGCCGCTGTAGCTACATCCCCGATTGGTTTTTCAAATATTTACGCGGCTTCCGCTATCGCCGCGAATGGGTGAAGGCGTGGCAAGACGAAAAGGGCCACCTCCACGTGGATTTTGAGGGCGACTGGTCCGACACAATCCTCCTCGAGGTGAAGATACTTGCTATCATCTCCGAACTCTACTATATAGTGACAGGTGAAGACAGTCGCTTCGACTATCAAGACTACTACCAACGCAGTTATGCCAAAGCCGAACGCCTACTGGGAGCGGGCTGCGTTTATAGCGATTTTGGCACGCGCCGCCGCGCCTCCCTCCAAGCTCAGGATGTGGCTGTGGAGGCGATGAAAGACTGCTATGCGTCCAAAGAATGGGAAGGTCGATTTGTCGGGACGAGCAATGTGTATCTGGCGATGAAGCACGACTTAGTGCCGGTGGGAACAATGGCGCATGAGTTTATTTGCGCTATCGGTGGCATGTACGGCCCTCAAATGGCCAACCACATGGCAATGGAAGCATGGCGCAACACCTTCCGCGGTGCACTGGGAACATACCTCTACGACTCTTTCGGTTGGAATATCTTCAGCCTTAACTTCTCCGAGGATTTCGCCAACCTCTTCAAGGGTTTACGCATCGACAGCGGCGACAACCGCGAACAGCTCCAGCTGATTGTCAATAAATACAAGAGTCTCAACATCGACCCGCTCAGCAAACAGGTAATCTTTAGCAATGCGCTCGATACCGACCGCGCTATAGAAATCCAGCAATACGCAAAAGAACTCTGCATCCCGAGCTTTGGCATCGGTACGCATTTCACCAACGACTTTGAGGGCGTCGACTACTTGAACATCGTTATCAAACTGGTGGCGGTGAAAATCACCGAGTCGTGGCCGTTCTACAACGATACGTGCAAGATTTCGGAAGACAACGGAAAGCACACTGGAAAGCCCGAAGTGGTCAAACGATTCATGGAGATGCTTCACATCAACTAAACATTCTTTCCACCCAACGGAAAGAGCTCCACAACCAGCCGGCAGCTATAGGGAAATATCCCCTTCAAGCTGCCGGCTGTCGCTTTTGCATTCTCGCGCATTCTTATTACATTTGCACCACAATAATCGATTATATTTTAATATGCAACAAGAACTTTTCAGTAGGTTGCCCTACAAGGTAGCCGATTTGTCTCAGGCCGAGTTCGGTCGCAAAGAAATTGCCATCGCGGAGCATGAGATGCCCGGACTGATGGCGTTGCGCGAGAAATACGGAGCTGAGAAACCGCTTCGGGGCGCACGCATCATGGGTTCACTCCACATGACCATCCAAACGGCGGTGCTCATCGAGACGCTCCTCGAACTGGGAGCTGAAGTGCGTTGGTGCTCTTGCAATATCTATTCTACGCAGGATCATGCCGGAGCAGCCATTGCACAAGACGGCGTGGGCGTTTTTGCGTGGAAAGGCGAAACACTGGCCGACTACTGGTGGTGTACACTACAAGCCTTAAATTTCGACGACGGACATACACCGTGCCTGATTGTGGACGATGGTGGCGACGCTACACTCATGATTCACCTCGGTGTACAAGCTGAAAAGGATATCACCGTGCTCGACACACCAAGCGAGAGCGAGGACGAAGCCGAACTCAAGCTTATCATTCGCCGCGTTCTCGAAGAGCGCCCACAGTTCTTTAGCAACATCGCCAAAAACATGAAGGGCGTGAGCGAGGAAACAACAACGGGCGTACATCGCCTCTACCAGATGATGGAGCGTGGCGAACTCCTCTTCCCTGCTTTCAATGTCAACGATAGCGTCACGAAGTCGAAGTTCGACAACCTCTACGGTTGCCGCGAGAGTTTGGCTGACGGCATCAAGCGCGCCACGGATGTGATGATAGCCGGAAAAACCGTTGTTGTGGCGGGCTACGGCGAAGTGGGCAAAGGCTGTGCACAAAGCATGCGCTCCTATGGTGCTCACGTCATTGTCACTGAGATCGACCCCATCTGCGCCCTGCAAGCCGCCATGGAAGGTTATGAAGTCATGACGATGGAAGAGGCCGCTCCGAAGGGAAATATCTTTGTCACCACTACGGGCAATATCGACGTCATCTGCGTTGAACACATGGAGCAGATGCCCGATCAAGCCATTGTTTGCAACATCGGCCATTTCGATTCGGAGATTCAAGTAGCAGGGTTGAAAAAGTTTCCCGGTATCAAGGTCACAAATATCAAACCGCAAGTGGACTCTTACCTCTTCCCCGATGGGCACCGCATCACGCTGCTTGCCGATGGCCGTTTGGTCAATTTAGGGTGTGCAACGGGGCATCCCTCCTTTGTGATGTCTAACTCGTTCACCAATCAAACACTGGCGCAGATAGAGCTCTATAAGAACCACTACGAAGTGGGCGTCTATCGCCTGCCGAAACAGCTCGATGAGGAAGTGGCACGCCTCCATCTCGAACGCATCGGCGTCCACCTCACACGCCTCACCAAAGCTCAAGCCGACTACATCGGAGTGAGTGTTGATGGTCCTTACAAGGCTGAACATTATCGTTACTAATATCCTTTCACGAATGAATACTCTCAAAAAATATCTCCCCGATGCTGCCGCCGTCGTTTTGTTCCTGCTCATCTCTCTGGCGTATTTCTTTACGCCGCTGAGCGAGGGACTCGTCCTTGGCGGCCACGACGCACAGGCTTCCATTGGGCAAGGACGCGAGAATATGGAATACACGCAGCGAACGGGCGAAACCACACGCTGGGTCAACAACGTATTCAGCGGTATGCCTACTTACCAGATAGCACCGTCTTACAAGTCGTCGTCCTTCTTGGGCTTCTTCCAAAAGATTTACGCCGTAGGGACGAGCGGCCCACTCTGCTATCTGTTCCTCTTCCTCTTAGGTTTCTACATCCTGCTGCGGGCGTTCAACTTCAAGCCTTACCTTGCAGCATTGGGCGCAATTCTCTGGGCGTTCAGTAGCTACTTCCTCATCATCATGGCAGCAGGCCACATCTGGAAAGTGATGACGCTAACGTTCATCCCGCCCACCATTGCTGGTCTCGTGCTGTGTTATCGTGGTCGCTACATCTGGGGCGGAGCTGTCACAGCTCTCTTCACCGCCTTCCAGATTCAGGCAAACCACGTGCAGATGTCCTACTACTTCGTGTTCCTTATGCTCTTCATCGTCGTGGCTTACGGTATCGATGCGCTGCGCAAGAAGGAGGCGAAAACATGGCTCAAAGCTACGGGTGTAATCCTCGTGGCTGGACTTCTCGGCATAGCTGCCAACTTGCCCAACCTTTACCACACTTGGCAGTATTCTAAGGCCTCTATCCGCGGTGCGGCCGAACTCAGCCCGTTGCCACAAGAGAAATCACAGAGCACCAATGGTGGTCTCGATCGCGACTATATCACGCAGTGGAGCTATGGCGTTGACGAAACGCTCACACTGCTCATCCCCGACTTCAAAGGTGGCGGCTCTTCCTCCATCCTTGATCGCCCTGATGCTACCGACCTCGAAGGCTACGATCAGTTCTATCAATGCGCAGGAGCCACACAGCAAGCTCTCCAGCAGAGCAATCAGCAAGCTACGCCTCCAGGACTTATCCAATACTGGGGCGAACAACCCATGACGGTTGGCCCTGTCTATGTGGGCGCACTCGTTTGTTTCCTCTTCATCTTAGGCCTATTCTCTGTCAAAGGTCCAATCAAATGGGCGCTCCTCGGGGGCACACTACTCTCCTTCCTCTTTGCGTGGGGTCACAACAGTCCGGCGTTCACGAATTTCTGCATCGACCACCTGCCCATGTACAACAAATTCCGCACGCCTTCCAGTGCGCTCGTTGTGGCAGAATTCACAATGCCGCTTCTGGCTATTATGGCGTTGGCGCGCATCCTCCGCGAACCTCGTTCGCTTTGGGCAAACCGAAGAGAAAAAGTGGGTCTCATCGTCAGCTCTCTCCTAACGGCGGGTCTCTGCCTCATGCTGACTTTATTCCCGAGTTTAGCGGGCAACTGCATAAGCAGTCAGGACCAGCAGGTTCTCGACTATCTCACCAAAGCTGGCGGACCAGAATTCACCACGGCCTACTCGGGTGCTATCACCTCGATGCACCACGCCATCCTCAGTGCGTCCGCACTGCGCTCTTTCTTTGTCATCCTCCTGGGCGGTGTGGCTATTGGCCTCTACTATCTGCTCAATAAGAACCGCGAGAAGGCACAAGGCGGATGGTGGCTCGTCCTCGTTTTGGGTGTTATCAGTATCGTTGACCTTTGGGGCATTGATAAACGTTACCTCAACAACGAGAGTTTCACCGATCCTGTACAACTCCAAAATCTCACGCCGACAGCAGCCGACCGCGTTGTGATGCAAGATAAGGCAGACGGGCGCGTGCTCGATATTTCGCAGGGCAATCCCTTCAATGAAACGAGCAACCACAGTGGTTATTTCCACCAGAGCATCGGTGGCTACAACGCTGTGAAACTCCGCCGCTATCAGGACCTCATTGATCGTCAGCTCAACAACGAGATGAGTCGTTATCTCTCTGCTATCTCGGAAGCGGAAGGTGATATGACGAAAGTGCCTGGCGACAGTCTCGCACCCGTGCTCAATATGCTCAATACGCGCTACCTCATCTTCGGAGCCAACGCCAACCAGGCCGTTCGCAATCCTTACGCCAATGGCAACGGATGGTTTGTCCGCACACTCCGTTTCGTCAAAGGTGCCGATGCTGAAATGGCGGGCCTCACGGGGCTCGATACGAAGCACGCTGCAGTGGCCGATGAGAAGTTCCGCGCCGTCCTCGAAGGCTCTCCGCTCGACAGTGGTAGCATACAGCTCACTAGTCGCCAACCCAACGAACTCCACTATCAGGTGGCAACTCCAAAGGGTGGCGTAGCAGTTCTGAGCGAAATCTACTACCCTGGATGGGAAGCCACCATCGATGGGAAACCCACAGAGATTGGCCGCGTCAACTATGTGCTCCGCGCCCTCAAGATCCCCGCAGGCAAACATGAGTTGGTGCTCACCTATCGCCCCGCGAGTGTATCTACCACTGAAACAGTAGCTTTCGTCTCCATCGCTCTCATCCTCTTGGGTTTCATCGCTGCTTTCGTAATCGCTCTTCGCAAACCTCGCAAAGAAGAAGAACCAGCATAACCATCGCTGACATATAAAAACATGAAATCCTCGGACAGCTCCCACTGAGCCTCCGAGGATTTTTCTATTGTATAGCGATTTCTCCTAAATGATTTTTTCGCATTCTTGCAGATAAAACACTTTCGAGTTTTAGAATCTTGTGTAGATATCTTTTTATTTACAACCCTACTACTCGATACACCTGTTTAGCTATTTTCTGTATTACATATCCCGACATTATACTAACAGCAAATTCCACAACTAATATGAGCATCGGGTAATGGAAAGCATAAATAAAATCATGAAATAGATAGTAGCAGAACCATGTATGGATAAGCCATACGGATGTACTGAATTTACCAAGAAACATCATACCACGTTCAATCCATCCCCACCACCTTATCCTGAGGAAGAGAAGAACAAACATGCAGACATAGAAAGGAGAATACACAGCAGAAGATATTACACAACAAGAAAGAAACAACAATAAAAGAACAACAACCAACATCCATTGTGGCATACCATTCAAGCAACGCATACAAAAACCTGTATGCTCCTTACCCGCATACTTACAAAAAATAGCTCCTAATACAAATGGTAACAAGAACGAGAAATATACTACTACATGATAAAAGGTATAATGACTGTCAAAGAATGAAGCATAATATCTACTAATAAGAAAACAACTGATAATGTAAACAGCCACACAAACGGAAAAGGTCTTTAATCCTCTAAAACGATCAAGGATTTGAAAAAGGAATCCACATGTCAATGACATAAGGAGATATGGAAACAAGAACCATGCTTCACCATTATACGTAGTACGAAAAGCAGTGACATTTTG
>ERZ773254.515-NODE-515-length-21415-cov-13.143305_pt1 | contig 21415 bp, 18 predicted proteins | sample MGYA00580516_ERZ773254 | MGnify/ENA primary metagenome ERZ773254 (study PRJEB29015, sample SAMEA2738158) | human oral metagenome | biome: human oral; feature: human-associated habitat; material: saliva | place: China | collected 2192 ...
CAGATGGAATATCGAGGGAGAATTTCTTCTCAGCCATATCTGTAGGGTATGCCTTTGTAAGAATATCTTGTAAGCGGCTCATCACTTGAGCTTGTTTTTGTTGTGTTTCTGCGAGCTTCGCATTAGCCTTTTCAAGCTCTTGATCGCGATTCGGATTGCTCCAACTTAGATTCAACGTAGCTTTATACGCATCATATTCATCTTGTAATCCTTTTAGCTGTTGATAGAAGTAAATTGTATCTACCTTACCTTTATAAGTAGATTCATAAATACCTGTTGGGCTATCTGGTGCTGGTGCATCCTCAGTGGATTTGCTTTCACCATCAGACCCAGTTTTTGTAGCATTATTAATATCATAAGGATATTCATCACGATTAATACCAATTAACTCTGCTGCTGTTGGAGGTCTAGTAATCACTTCATGTACCACGTGTGTATACGCTGAATCACTAATACCCGTGCTATGTTTAAAGTTACCTACCCCAATGCGAACTTGCGTATCATTACCAGTCCATACACCACGAACCCCATCATAGGATTGACCAAACCAGTATCCACTAGCCCCCATAGGTTCGTTTAAACGACCCACAGAAACATCCCATTTCTTGACATGTCTTGTAAGATCAACCGTATCAAGACGTTGATGATTAAAACCTTTTGACTCCGATTTAGTCCAACTTGTATCAACGCCGCTCATACCGGTCATGCTACCGATAACGGAGAGATTTGTGAATGGGTTGATGCGAGCATCAAGACCAAGACGAATGCGTTGTTCAAAACTATGGCGATTAGAATCGTACATATTCGCTTTCGCAGAACCGATGGCTGAATTAGAGCGGAATGGAGATTGTGGACGATTGGTGCCGTCGTGAGACATCCAGCGTGCACGATAATCTCCGATAAATGTGACGCCACGTTCCTTCGTCGTATCAAAATCAGGACGAATAAAGTCAGTTAGTTTAACAACTTCGGATAAATTTTGTACGTCTGCTTCATTACCAGATGTACCATTAGTTACACCGCCATTTGCATTGGCAAGTTTATTACCATCTTTTCCGATTGGCGTAGTCTTAGCATCACCGCCGCCAAATTTGAGGTTAACGCCGATACGATATACACGTTCTTGCGTTGCTCGGTCATCATCGCGATGATTAAAGATATTATTAATACCAAAGTACATCATGGCATTCTTGTTAAATCGTTTTTGGACCATCAAATTCCAAATGCCAAATGTTTTCTTTTGGTAAACTTGCTGTTTGTACACACCTGCATCACCGGATAAAATATCTGGCCAGTAGTTACCACCATTATTCAATGTGTTACTATCCAGCATATTGATGTAGTAATCACCCCAAATGGAGCCATTCCAACCAGTTTTTGGATTGTCATAGGTTACACCAATATCTACCTTGTGCACTGGTTTATCCAATAATTGTCGAGGCATCGTTGGATCGCTCTTATTAATAGCATGCAAATAGGTATATCCTAATTTACCGGACCAATATTTACCAAATTTTTGTTGTACTTCCGCTTGAAGGCCTGTGATTTCAGCCATACCGATGTTTTTAAAGCTGTAAATCATATCTGGGGCACGTTGGTATTTTGCATCCCCTTTCAAATATGGTGCAAAATCTTGGAATTCTCCTGTAAAGTAAACCGACATATAGTTCTTGATGCGGTTATGGAATACACCAACACGAGCATAGGTGTTTTTGTTTTCACCTTCTAAACTCATATCAATATTGAGCGATTTTTCCGGTTTTAAATTTGGATTTCCCGCCCAATACCAACCGAGTTTTGCAACACCAATACCTACCGGATTAGACGCATACATTTCCCAGTTATACCATAATTCGCCCATACCAGGTTCTGTATAACCAGTGCCAACATTGGCCTTAAATCGACGATGAGGATTGCCTTTCACATTATATGTCATCCCCATAGAAGCAGATAAATTAGAACCAAACAAACTGCTATTATCGAGTCGGATAATTGGAACCAATGTAAGGTTTTTATTTACTTGCCAAGTATCGGATATATAAGCATTCATCTTGCGAATCGTGCCTTGACCAGTCGTCAATCGTTGGTCACGATTACGATACTCTTCTAAAAATGCCTTACCATTCAGTTTTGGCGCTTTTTTACGCATTTCTGGATCACTGGACTCGCCATATTTAAAGTAGTCTCCTACGATATTAGAACGGGTATTAGCCATGTCTGGATTTTCAGCTTCTAACCGTGATTTTAATGCATTATAACGGTTTCTAAAGTCATCGGATATAGGTTGATTATTAGGAGATGTGCTAGACCAAGAGCTAATAGCCCCTTCAGACAAGCCATAATTTACATAATCATCGTATGTAATACCTGGTTTCTGTGCATCTGTTTCTGCACCGTAATATTCATAATCCATGTCCCATTGTGGCATACCGCTACTGGAGTTTATAAATTTATAATCATGAATATGGGAATAAACCTTAACACTGTTATCTCCTTTTTTACGCACGAGACGATCTAGCTTATCGACAAGCAAGCTCTTATCATACGCCCAAGGGTCGATGTACATGGTACTCGTATTTGGGGAACTCTTTAATCGGCTACCAGAACCTTCTTCACGAGCATAGCTGACCCCATAACTAAGACGATGCTTATTATTAAGCTGCGTATTTGCATTGAGCCGAACATCTAGTTGACGATGGTCGATATTATCGATATATCGTAACTCATTAGAACCTTCATAAGATGATCGTCCCGTATAATTGATAAGCGCTACGTCATCTTCTTTAATGCGGGAGTAGTTTGTTTCTACTGTCCAATCACTTTTACCCGCTTTAGCATTCCATGAAAGATTAATCGTATTGCGATTAGCAGTACGTTTGAAATGTTGTTGTGGCTCTAAATCAGAATCAGAATGTTTAATACCCCGTACAAGGTCTTCCGTATATCGATTTAAACGCATTTCAAATTTATTATTTTTATTAGCCTCATACGTTGCCACAAAGCCAATATCAGAGGCATCACCATAATAGCGAAGCACATTAGGCTTAAAATTATGTTTTGCATAATCAAAGCCCATACCTGATGCACGGCGTTTAACCGATGCAAGGACAGGCATTAAATCCCGTTTACTACCTGATAAGCCAACCTTTAATTTCCCCATCTGCCCCGAATCAGCTCGAATATAAAAGTTTTGGAATGGGAATAAATCGCCATCACTCTTACGACGCATCCCTTCGGCATTTACTTGCAATGTTGGTTTCTTAAGAGCCTTCTTCGTGATGATGTTAACGACACCGCCTACAGCATCAGAACCATATTTTGCACTCGCCGCACCTTGAATAACCTCGATGCGTTCTACATTTTCGGCACCTAACCGTTGTACTTCGTCCGCGGCACCAGAATACTTATCAAAGTCGCCCAGTACTGGCTGACCATCCACAAGAATTAATGTATGCCGAGCCTCTGCACCGCGAATAGATACACCGACACGCCCCATGGCATCAACGGTTCTAGAAACACCCGTTTGAGTAAATATAATATCTTCGACGGACTTCGCCTGCTTCTTCTCAATCTCTTTTTTGGTAATGATTTGCACTTGCTGTGGATTTAACTTTGCTTCTTCCTCCGCCCATGTACCTTGTACATGAACTACATCTGTCGTAACGGCTGCATTATCCGCCATAACAACGAGAGGTGCATTTAGCCATAATGCAACCGCACTAGATAGAACTAAATAGCGTTTTGTACGTTCCCATCGATTCACTGTTGCCTCCTCACAATCCTAATTTTCTCAACTAGACATTTAAATTTATAAAGCATATATCCTATATTCCAGGGATATAAAAAATACACTTTGCCAACATGGAAATGACACTGAAAATCATTTACATTTAATATGTTAGCAAAGTGTATCATGTATATCTACTCCGAAAAGACCAAAATTATACGATTTTGATACTTTTGTTAGATATAGTTAAACAATATGAAATTATACTTTACGATAATCACTCGGTGTCATACCGACAAAGTCCTTAAAGGTACTTGTAAATTTACTACCATTTTCATATCCTACAGCATTGGCAATTTGCAAGATGGATTCATCCGTTTCTTGTAGCAAACGTTTTGCCTCATTAAGACGGCACTCTTTGATGAATTGATGAATTGTCACACCATATACGCCCTTGAAACAACGTTTTAAGGTTGATGCAGGAACATCAAAATCACGGGATAGATCATCAATGGTTATACGTTTGACGAAATTCTTAGACAAATATTTACCTACTGCTTTTACAATATCTACCTGTTGTTTTCGGTAGCTACCTCGTTTTTCATGGGATTCTGTAGAGATTACAGACAATAATAAAAATATTTCTACAATCTTTAGTTTAAAATAATGAGACCTAATGGGATCAGGCACATTATATAAACTGGAAAAAATTTGGCGAACCGACTCTGTTTCCTCCATCATCATACCAAAGTCTGTATTTTCACAAAATCGATTGGCTATGGCAGCCAAATCAATCGGTGTATCTGCTATCAATGTATCTAATACATGTTGTGCTCGTTCTACATCTACTAATAGAACTATTCCCTTAAACGATTTTGTAGGGAAGTAATTTTCATGTTGATAATCAGCCCTGATATGCCATCCTAACGACATATCTCCGGGACCCATATACAAGTATTCTCCAGATACAAACTTGCATTCAATACGTCCCTCTTCACAATGATTAATTGCAAAGGTCTTTGTATGAGATTTGGCGAAAAATTGAATCGTTTCACGCTTTACATCAAGGAATAGCAACTCAATACCGTCAAATACGGTATGTCTAGCCATACATACTCCCGATTGTAATTTCATATGAGCATGTGGATTCATAGTATCACCATATATATAAATATTATAAACAATACATTAATAGTAAGTATTTCGATATTGATTGTCAAATTCATTTTTGTAATAATTCATGTAATCTTTATTAAAATCCAGTATATACATTCTTTTTCTATATGATTCGTCCACCTAGTAAAAAGGATAGACTAGGCCTAGAGGACTATTTAGGTACGCCTAAAAATAAAATATACCAAGAAAACTCAGGATTTTTCAAACCTAAGTTTCTTGGTATTTCTTATATTTTAAAAGGGCTATAACTAGAATGCGGTAAAACCTCATTCTGTTACAGCCCTCCTTATAATTATTTATTTTTTTGTTTTAACTATAAAGACTAATGCTATTATATGAGCAATCCATACGATTGCCATAATAATAAGGGCAATAGGAATTTTTCATTACTCCTCTTCTACGTAATTAATAACTTTCCCTTTTGTTTTAATGAAGTTCGGAATAATAAGAACAAGGGCTGCAATAACAACGACGCCGTAAATACCAGCCATGCCAATCCATTCGAAGGCATTACCTAATACGAGGCCCATTACAGCAAAGTCTGCGTCGCCAAATGTCGTGTTTTGGAAACCTAATTGGCCAAGAACTGGCAATGCTAGTGCTGGCAAGAATGTGATAGCTAACCCATTAAGGAATGCACCTACAGCTGCACCACGGCGACCACCGGTAGCATTACCATAGATACCTGCTGTTGCACCGCAGAAGAAGTGAGGTACAAGACCAGGAATGATGAGTACGCCACCTACAGCACCTAGAATAAGCATACCGATGATACCGCCGATAAAGGAGCTAATAAAGCCTAATACAACGGCTGTTGGCGCATAGGTAAAGAATACGGCACAGTCTACCGCTGGAATTGCATTAGGAATGATTTTTGTAGCAATACCTTGGAATGCTGGAATCAAGTCTCCCAAGATCATACGAACACCAGAATATACGATAGCTACACCTACGGCAAAGTTCATAGCGCTCATAACAGCAAATAGGTATGGGCTCATAGAACCGGATAGAGTTGATACGAATTCGGAACCAGCCGCAATAGCTGCAATCAAATAAAATACGATCATAGTCAAGGCAGTAGATAACGTAGAATCACGTAAGAAGCCCCATTTTTCAGGAATTTCAATGTCTTCTGTACTTTCCTCTGCCTTACCTACGTATTTTGCTACCCATGCAGATAGATAGTAACCTAAACTACCAAAGTGGCCCAATGCGATTTCATCGCCATCGGTAACTTTAGAAGTATAGCTTTGACCGATAGCTGGAGAAATAGCGGACCAAGCGCCCATTAAGAAGCCACCAACAAGAATCAATTCAATACCAGATAAACCTGCAGTACCAAGCACGGCAGACATTAAGCAAGCCATAAATAAACTGTGGTGACCTGTAAGGAATACATACTTAAATTTGGTGAAACGAGCAATTAATAAGTTCATCAATAAGCCTACAACGAGGATAGACATCGTTTCAACACCAAGCACCTTTTGTGCTACCGCTACGATAGCTTCATTATTTGGCACAACACCGGTAATATGGAATCCGTGTTCAATCATTTTTCCAAGTGGATCAAGATTGCTAACGATAACACCTGCACCAGCAGCAAGCATTAAATAGCCGAGAATCGGTTTTAACGTACCTGTCATAATCTTATGAAATGGTCGTTTCAAAGCGATTAAACCAACGCAGGACATAATACCAATCAACAACGCTGGCTGACTCAATACATCTCGTAAGAATTCTAATATCATTTCCATAGAATTATCTCCCCTGTGAATTATTTAGCGATTTGTTGTAATCGTTCCAAAATATCTTCTTTAATTTTCTTTTTATTAATATAACTACGTACAATAGCTACATCCTTGTCCTCAAATTGTTCTGCCAATTCCTTTACAGTAACAATCAAATCTGCCTTGCGACCTTGAGCCGCATTAAAATCGATTGATTCTACTTGTGCTTCGATATTATTTTCAGCACAAATTTCTTCAATTTTCATTTTTAACATCAAACTAGAACCGATGCCATTACCACATACTGTTAAAATGGAAATCATAGTCCACCTCCAAAATTACGCTTCATCAAGATGTTCTGCTAAAAAGGCTTGTACATCTTCAATGCTTTCAAAATTTACCGCTGCATCAAGGAATTCTTCATCCTCAAATAGGGTTGCAATATCGGTAAGCAATTGAATATGTTCATCCTTATTCGGCGCACATAAAAATATCGCTACTGATACAGGATCATTTTCCGGGCTACCAAAATCGATAGGCTTTTCTAACGTTACCAGAGCCGTACCTACTTGCTTAGCCCCCATCTCTGGACGCGCATGAGGCATAGCAAGACCCGGTGCCAATACGATGTACGGCCCCATGTCACGAACTACGTCAATCATAGCCTCTGTATATGTAGGATCTGTAAAACCAGCATCGACCATGAGCTGACCACCATGACGAATCACATCTTCCCATGTCTCAGCAGGATAACGAAACGATACATTATCCTCTGATAATAAATCTTGTAACAAGCTAACACCTCCTATACTCACAACTTGTATACTCATATTATAACTAGGTATAGTTAAAATGCCTATACCTTATGTATTTATTTACAAAAAAAAGTTAGACCCCAAAAGGGTCTAACTTTCGCTTATTCACATGGCATATATAAGAGTTGCTATTATTGGAAGAGTACAAAAAAGATATTTTATATACATACACCATGTCAATATTTAGTTATTCAAGTACTCTAAGTGTTGCTTATTAGATGCATCTGTACGCGTTCTAATAGCCTCTACTAATGGTTTCAGGATTTGATATTCCTCGTCTGTCAAACGGAACGAGCGACATTCGCGTTTGTACATACGAGGTCTACGACCAGAACCTTCTCTCTGTCCGCCCCAGGTCATTAACATATACCTCTCTCTAAGAATCATTATATTATTGTCTCTCATAATAATTAGTATATGCTATTTTATGCGGATTTTCAAGATTTTTATCCAATTTTATAAATAATTAATTATTTATTTGCTTCTGCAGCCGCTTTTGCAGCTTCTGCTGCTTTTTTCAAATTAGGCACAGATGTAGGACATGTAGCAGGTGTACATGCACCATTAGGACCTAAGTCTTCTGCACGGCTCACAAATATAGTATGTAACATGTGATGTGCTTTATGGCTCATAGGTTTGCCATCGAAGAACTCAGCATATAATTTTTGGATATCTGGATTATCACAAGCCGCTTTCACTTGTACCTCTGCATCACGAGTATACAAGGATGCAATACGAGCTTCACGAGCCTTATCAGCCATTGGTAATTTAACGCGTGGTTGACCACCACCACCGATACAGCCACCACGGCAAGCCATTACTTCAATGAAGTCATAATGGATATTTTCTGCACGCATGCGTTCGATGAATTTACGCAAGTTGCCTGTACCATGAACAGCCGCTACATGTAATGTTTTATCACCAATCACTACATCTGCTTCACGAGCACCATCCATACCGCGAATGGCTTCGAATGGGATCAATGTTTGAGGTGCATCTTCACCAGTTGCTAGTTTGTAAGCCGCACGCATAGCCGCTTCCATAACACCACCAGTGTTACCGAAGATGATGCCACCACCGGATGCTTCACCCATCAATGGATCAAATTTGGAGTCTTCCAATTCATCAAAGTTAACTTCTTCTGCACGCAACCATTTAGCAAGTTCACGTGTAGTAATACAGTAATCTGTATCGCGCATTTCTGGCGCATCCCAGTATTCTGCAGAGGAATTCATTTCATCGCGACGAATTTCAAACTTTTTAGCAGAGCAAGGTGTTACTGCTACCGCTACCATTTGTTTTGCGTCGATGCCCATTTTTTCAGCAAAATATGTTTTTTGCGTAGGTGCTTGCATCGCAATTGGACTCTTTGCAGTAGATAAGTTTGGTAAAAATTCTGGGTAGAATGTTTCAGCAAATTTTACCCAAGCAGGACAGCAAGATGTGAATTGAGGCAATTCACCACTGCCATTAAGAACACGTTCAACCAACTCGGATGCTTCTTCCATGATAGTCATATCAGCACCAAAGTTTGTATCAAGTACATAGTCACCGCCAAGTTTACGAAGGGCTGCAACCATTTTGCCTTCTACAAAAGTACCCGCTTCCATGCCGAATTCTTCGCCTAAACCAACGCGCACAGCTGGTGCGGTTTGGAATACAACGATTTTGTTAGGATCTGCAATAGCAGCCTTAACTTCATCAATTTCAGAACGTTCATTAATGGAATCGAATGGACAAATAGATGCACATTGACCGCAATGAATACAAATTGGATGATCTCCATTAGTTGTCAAATCGTAATAGTCGAATACGCCCATATCAACAGCGCATGCTTTACGGCATAAAGAACAGTTTTTACATTTAGATAAATCTTGCACAATGGCAATATTGCCTTCTTCAATAGGCACACGACGATCTAAAAATTGGTACTTACTCATGTTTCCTCCTACTTAGGTAACGTTGTTATCGTTAATCGATGAAATTATACTACAAAATGTGATTTTTATCAATGATTCTGAAAGTAATTCCTATGCATATGAGGTATTAAAAAATCGCATAAAATAAAGATTTATAGACGTTCTTCTAATTCCATCCATCGTTCAGTCAATGTATCGATTTGAGATTGTGTCTCTTCTCGTTCAGCCATGAGGGTTTGCATTTTTTCATAGTCTGTACCGGCTTGGCCAATCATGACATCCAACCCTTTAACAAGATGTTCTAGTTTTGGCAGTTCCTCCATAATCGATGCATATTCTGCCTCTTCAGCCTTATTGAGGCCTTTCTTTACAGGACTCTCTGTATGACTAGATTCAGTACTAGAGGATGTACCAATTATATCCATAGAATCAGATTCTACCTCAGTTCTATGAGTACTAGCACTCTGTTGTTCAGGTACATAGAATGGTGAATTGTTACTTTCACCAATGTCAGCCTTATAATCAGAATAAGATCCGTGAACGATATCGATACGACCATTGCCTGTAAATACAAATAATTTATCTACCACGCGGTCTAGGAAATAGCGATCATGGCACACGGTTATGATAACGCCACTGAAGGAATCAAGAAAATCCTCTAATACCTCTAGTGTAGGGATATCTAAGTCATTAGTCGGTTCATCCAAGAGAAGTACATTAGGCGCACTCATAAGCAATTTTAAAAGGTACAATCTACGACGCTCACCACCAGATAATTTACGAATAGGCACACCATGTAATTCAGGGGTGAATAAAAAGCGTTCCAAAATTTGACCTGCACTTAACGTTGTGCCATCACCAAGCGACATATAGGAATGGTCCTCTTTTATATAATCAAGGACACGCATATTTTCATCAAATTCAGGCAATTCCTGTTTAAAGTGTGCAATGCGAACAGTCTCGCCTTTGCCAATAGTTCCTGATACTGGCTCATAGGTGCCATCGAGAATTTTCATAAATGTCGATTTACCAACCCCATTGGGACCTACGATACCAATGCGGTCATGACGCACCACGTGATATGTAAAATCATCAACCATAGGGCGTCCATCAAAATCAAAGGATAAATGTTCAATGTCAAAAATAGTCTTGCCCAATCGAGTCTTTAAGGCAATCGGATCCATTTGATCAGGACGTCTAGTTTTCTCCATATTTTTAAGCGTTTCATACCGTTGCAAACGGGCCTTTTGTTTGGTACTACGGGCTTGAGCACCACGGCGTACCCATTCGATTTCCCGCTTTAAAAATTGACGGCGTTTCTCCTCGGTTGCAGCTTGACGTGCCTCACGGTCTGCTTTCAATTCAATAAATTTTTCATAATTCCCTTCGTACTCATACATGTGACGATTGGATAATTCCAAAATACCATTACATACGGAGTCTAAAAAATATCGGTCATGAGTACTGATTAAAAGACCACCTTGACGATTGCTTAAATATGTTTCGAGCCATTCGATGCTATCTTCATCCAAATGGTTAGTAGGTTCATCTAAGAGGAGTAAATCACAAGGGTATAATAAGGCTTGTCCTAACGCCAATCGACGTTTTTGACCACCCGATAATAAGCTAACTGACATATTGACATCGTGAAAGCCCAATTTACTCAAAATGATACGCGCCTCTTGCTCTACTTGCCATCCATCTTGGGTATCCATTTCTTCTAAGCACTGCATATAATGGCGTTCAATACGTTCATCAGATACGCCCTGTTCTTGTATATAATGGTAATCGCGACTGGCCTTGTCAAATCGTTTTACCATTTGTAATCGCGGATGGTCACCATCTAAAATGGCTTCCAATAAGGTATTACCTTCATCAAAGCTTGGCGTTTGTGCTAAATAATGGATGGTAGCCTTGCCATTGCGCTCAATAGTTCCCTTATCACACTCCATCTGACCAGTTAAAATCTTTAAAAATGTCGATTTACCAGTTCCATTGATACCCACAAGTCCCAATCGTTTTTGATTTGTAAATGTTATGGATACATCGGTAAATAATAATCGTGTGCCATACGATTTCTCTATATTCTGTAAACTAATTACGTTCATTCCCGTACTCCTCTGTTATCATTATGTTATTTATTATACTACAGATTTTCATTGACAGTCATACACCGCATCAGTAGAATACAGATAGATAACTAGACAGTAATCCAACATGATAAGTACATACTATTAGGAGGTTCTCATGGCAACAGATGCAGTATTAGATTTTTATGATGCTCTAGATTTTGAAATTATCGACTTTGATGGTTATGATACACTTTTTGTTGAACTATTAGATGATGGTACTTATGCAACTGTATCCGACGATGATGGTCATATGCCAGATACACTCGATACGCCAATCGTATTCAATGTATATGACGATACCGATTCATTCCAATGGAGTGTAAGCCTTAATGATTCTTATCAATTACAAGCACTACTCGAGGAACATACTTCAACAGAAGATTTCTTAAACGCATTACAAACGATTCGTACAGAAAACATTGAAAACTATCAATAATTCACCACGCGAATAAGAAAAAGGTCATCCCCAAGCTAATGGTTACCTAATCCATACATATGGTAGGTAAATTAGTTTCGTGGATGACCTTTTTATTTATAGTATTTCTAACTCGCACTTAGTAGAAAGTGCATCTGTTTTTGTATCGAGAATATGAATGAGTTCGTTTACGATATTAGCAGCACCATCTACATGCCAAGCACGTGCTTGTTCAGACATTTGTTGTAACCGTGGCGGATTGATTAACAACGCAGCCACTACGTCCTCTAAATTATGTATATCTCTAGCCCAACGCGCACAACCTCGCTCTTCTAATAGCTCTGCATTAGCCTCTTCTTGACCGGGAATAGCATTAAAGAAAACCATAGGAAGCCCAATGGTAACAGCCTCCATACAGGTCAATGCACCAGGCTTTGTAACGAGCATCGTCGCTGAGTGCATTAACTCAGAAATATTAGATGTATAACCGTATACAGTGGTTTTCGTTTTCATCCGTACACTAAGATTTACTAGAGACTCATAGAGCGATGTATTCTGTCCCGCTACGACAGTAATCTCATCAATACCATTGACCGCATCTAAATGTTGAAGTGCAATCTCTAATGAGCCTAAGCCTAATCCACCACCCATAACGAGAACCTTAACAGGTGATTTCATTTCATAGTGATCGATGGCATCCTTAAAGAATGATCTACGCACCGGAATACCGGACACATGGATTTTATTCTGCTCAATACCAACGGCCGTCATTTCTCCTACCATGTCATCTGTAGCAACAAAATAGGTATCCACTTGAGGATAAATCCAGAATTGATGGCTACTAAAATCCGTTAAGATAGCTACTAATGGTACATCAATAAGGCCTTGGCGTTTCAAAATACAGGCGGCCCCACACGGAAATGGATGCGTAAATACAATCACATCAGGCTTCTCTTGTTGAATGAGCTTCAACATACGACTTTTAAGAATATAGGACAAAACGGTTTGTAAAATAGTCCCTTTTTTCTCACCCTTTGATACACGATAAATCATATCGTATAACATAGGAAATACGTCAATCATCTTAATGTATGTACCCTTGATAAGATGTTCTACTGACAAGGTTTCTGTATCAAGAAAATCCACATGGCTAATCTCTGCCTGTGGTTCTTTTAATTTCCAATATTCTTCTATCGCCCTTGCGGCCTGCATATGACCTGTCCCAATAGAGGCAGATACAATGAGGACCTTCCGTGATTGTTCTGTAGTCATAATCTATCCTTTCCTTGTGATTATACCACATAAACAAGAAAAAATAACATAGACGAAAAAAGAGACCCTATCGGGTCTCTTTTACATCTTATTCAGATTATTTTTTGCGTTTTTTTGCAGGAGCTGCGTTAACTTGTTCTTTCAAACCTTTACCAGCTTTGAATGCAGGAGATTTGGAAGCTTTGATAGTGATAGTTTTACCGTTTTGTGGGTTGCGGCCTTCACGAGCAGCGCGTTCACGAACTTCGAAAGTACCGAAGCCGATAACTTGAACTTTACCACCAGCAGCTAATTCTTCAGCAACTGTGTCGAATACAGCTTTTACCGCTTTTTCAGCGTCTTTTTTAGTCAATTCAGTTTTTTGTGCAACACTTGCGATTAATTCTGTTTTATTCATGACAGAACCTCCTTAAAAATACAATACCCGAGATTACTAACATACCTCTAGGTTACTTTTCCTGCACTTTAGCCTCCTCCCAAAAAGCATCCAGCTCAGCTAATGAAAAGTCTTCCCATGAGCGATCGCTTTGGTTAACACAAGCTTCTACATGTAAAAAACGCTGTCGGAACTTTGTGTTTGTGCGATTTAGTGCATTTTCACCGCTTATTTTATACCATCTAAATAGATTAATCAAGGAAAAAAGCACATCTCCTGCCTCTTTTTCCATATTTTCTCTATCTTTTAAGGCCACAGCCTCCTTAAATTCACCGATTTCTTCACTCACTTTTGCCCAAATTGGCTCCAGCTCATCCCAGTCAAAGCCTACCTTTCCTGCCTTATCCTGTAGCTTTTGAGCAGCCACCAATGCTGGTAAACTCTTGGATACTCCATCTAATACACTTTTTCGTATATTTCCCTTTTCTTGTGCTTTTAATTCATCCCAAGTGTATATTTTTCCCTTATTATCAGGATTTTCTTCTGGAAATACATTAGGATGACGATGAATCATCTTCTCAGTTACATCATTTATTACATCTTGTAATGTAAAAGCTCCTGATTCTTCAGCAAGACTACTATGAAACACGATTTGTAATAATACATCACCTAGCTCTTCACGCAGATTATCCATATCTTTATTATCTATGGCATCCACTACTTCGTAGGTTTCTTCAATAAAATAACGGCGCAATGATTCATGAGTTTGTACCTTATCCCAAGGGCATCCATTAGGAGAGCGTAACTTTTTTACCACCTCTACAAGAGGTTGTATATCAATATTGGTCTTCATAGATTTGATTCTCCTCTGCTTGGCGTTTACGCAATCGTTTTCCAATAACAGGCATATGATACATATCATCCATTACGATGGCCTTAGTAATCCAAAGAGATAGTATATATACAATGAAAGCAATAAGGATGGATATAGCTACGGCAGCACCATTACCAACCATATCGACAAGGAACATAAAGCTAACTTGTGTAGCACCACCCATAGCCATAGCGGAAATGATGATTTTCAATAGGTTCATACATTGAATAACACTACCTACATACCGTTTTACGAATACTAGATTAATTAAGGCAGCGATGGCGAAGTTTAAGTTCGTAGCCCATGCAGCACCATTAATACCGAGTTCAATGGATCCGGTCAATTGATAGTCTAAGATAGCTTTCACCATAAGCCCTATAAAAATAGACAGCATAGGAATAATGGTGCGCCCTAATCCTTGTAATATACCAGCCGTAATCTGTTGCCATCCTAAAAAGATAATACTAAGACTAATCACGGCAATAACGGGACCTGCATTGGGCGTTGCATATATTAACTGAGAAATAGGCGTTGCCAATACGCATAAGCCTATACAAGCCGGTATAGCAAATAAATTGGCAATCTTCATCGCTGTGCTAGCACGCTCGATTATACGCCCCTTATTCCCCGTTGCATGCGCTTCGGATACAGCCGGTACAAGGCTCGCTGCGAGAGCCGTCGTTAAAATAATAGGTAATCCAATTAATGACGTGGCCATCCCTGTCAAATATCCAAACTGTGTAGTCGCCTCATGTAAATAGTAGCCAATATCCATCAATCGTTTTGGAACGATAAAAGTATCAATTAAAGATACCATAGGCAACATAATATTGGCCATGGAAACGGGAATGGCTAGGGCAAATAAACGTTTAATAACCGCACTGGTACGTTCTATAGGGGCCTCTTCATTTTGCTCACTTAGCATCTGCTGACGCAAACTACGTTGAGACCTATAAAAATACACAAGTACGATTAAACCCGCTAATACGCCCGGAAATGTGGCGAAGGTAGCGCCACCTGCGGCCAGATGTAATCCGGAGTCGATAAAATAGTACGCAAGCCCCACCATGGACCCTACGCGAAATATTTGTTCAAAAACCTGACTTGTCCCGGTAGGAACCATATATTGGAAGCCTTGGAAATAGCCTCTAAAACAGCTTAAAATAGTGACAACAATAATAGCCGGCGATAATAATTGAATCGGTATTAAAGCCCTTGAATCCGTTATAATGTTCCATTGTATAAGCCATTCTGCACTAGCATAAAGTCCCACACTAAATATAATACCTACTAGTGTAAGCACCCGTAAGGATACATTAAAAACCTGTTGTACCCCACGCATATCTCTATTCGCCAATTTTTCAGCAATCATAATGGAGATTGCCACAGGAATCCCTGCAGCCGAAATACTAACTATAATCTGGTATATCGGATAGGCCATCATATAGAGACCTATCCCCTCGCCTCCAAGAATACGAGCGACGAGTACCTTACTGAAAGCACCAATAATTTTAACGATAACACCAGCTATTGTTAAAATCATGGCCCCCTTTAAAAATCGGTTCATAGGCCCCCCTTAGATTTCTTTGACAACTCCTTCATCACCGCTTCTGTAATCGTTAAAATAGATCCCTTTAATCCATTCAAACTGATATATAATGACGCCGGTTTTGTGTCCATGAACTTCATTTTCTTCCATAAATCTTCGCGAACAGCACCCATATCCCAATCGGCCATTTTTGAATCATCTTGCCAATGGATGATGAGCTGACCATCGCGACGAACGATGCTCTTAATCCCCAACAATCGAGCCTGTTCCTTAATTTGAGCGACTCGTAGTAAACGATCTACCGGATCAGTTGGTGTACCAAAACGGTCGATAAGTTCATCCGTCAAATCATCAAGCTGCGCTTTATTCTTGATTTGTAACATCCGTTGATATACGGAAATCTTGCGCGCACTATCCTTGATATAGGCATCATCTATGAAAGCATCGATTTCAAGGTCAATGGCAGGATCTGGTACTACCTCTTTGACGACCTCTTTATTTTGTGCTTTCGCAATGGCTTCCTCTAACATAGATACATACATGCCAAAGCCGACCGATGCGATATTACCATGTTGTTGTGAACCTAATAGATTACCAGCCCCACGAATTTCCAAATCGCGCATAGCCAGTTTAAATCCTGCCCCTAATTCTGTGAATTCTTCGATGGCTTTCAAACGTTTTTCTGCCGCTTCTGAAAGCATCTTATCAGGTCGATACATGAAATATGCATAGGCGCGTCGTCTAGACCGACCTACACGGCCACGCATTTGATAGAGTTGAGATAAGCCTAAACGATCCGCATCGTATATGATAATCGTATTAGCATTTGGTATATCAAGGCCTGTTTCAATGATGCTTGTACTGAGCAATACATCATAATGACCTTCATAGAAATCGGTCATAATTTCTTCGATTTGACGGCCTGTCATCTGTCCATGTGCAACAGCATAACGCAAATCTGGCAACGCCTGTTCTAATAGTTCACCCATATGATTAATCGATGCTACCCGATTATACACGAAGTATACCTGTCCACCTCGCGCCAATTCTCGTTTAATCGCATCAGCTATGAGATTCATATCGTATTCTACTACATAGGTCTGTACTGGTAGTCGATCCTCTGGAGGTGTACTAATGACCGACATTTCACGAACACCTACAAGAGACATATGAAGTGTCCGTGGAATAGGTGTCGCACTTAAGGTAAGGACGTCAATATTATTAGCCCATTCCTTCCATTTTTCCTTTTGTGCTACGCCAAAACGTTGTTCTTCATCTACGACGAGAAACCCTAAATCTTTGAATTTTACCTTTTTATTTAACAAGGAATGCGTGCCGATTAAGATATCGATAGAACCATTTTCGACGCCCTTTAGCACCTCTTTCTTCTCCGCTGTAGAACGGAATCGATTGAGTACATCTACCTTTACACCAAATGGATTAAATCGATTTAAAAACGTTTGGTAATGTTGCTGAGCTAATACAGTAGTTGGTACCAATACGGCCACTTGCTTACCGCTCACAACGGCCTTAAAGATGGCACGCATAGCGACCTCTGTTTTACCAAAGCCCACATCCCCCGCTAACAAGCGATCCATCGGTGTTGGTCGTTCCATGGATTCTTTAATTTCTCGCGTAGCTTGTAATTGGTCCTCTGTTTCCTCATAAGGAAAGGCATCTTCAAATTCTTGTTGCCACGGTTGATCTGGCAAGAACGCAAATCCTTCTGTAATTTCCCGTTTCGCATACAGTTCAACTAGCTTATCCGCCAAATCATCAATGGATTTCTGTGCCTTTGTAACCGCTTTACGCCAATCGCTACCACCCATCTTATGAATGCGAGGTACATCGCCTTCATTGCCGATATACTTTTGCAATTGATCTAAATTGCTAGCAGGCAAATACAGTCTATCTGTTCCGGCATAAGCAATTTCAATGTAGTCTCGATGGATACCTTCTGTTTCAATCGTTTTTAAGCCCACATATTTACCGATACCATGCATGCTGTGAACAACGTAATCGCCGACCGATAAATCCGTGAAATAATTAATTTCTTGGCCCTTTTTAGGCTTATTGCGAAGTTTGCGTTTTTGCTGCCCGTAAATATTGCCTTCTACAACGACGACTAAATGGCTATGCGGTAATTCAAAGCCATCTGTTAATAAGCCTTGCATAACGTGAACCGTATTAGGCTCAAAATCCCAGCTTTCACAAAGCTTATACGGAATAGCATCACCATGCAAAGCCTTTTCTATGCCTTCACGGCGCTGCAAATTATTAATCACAAGCACAACTTGATTGCCTAGCTTTTGCCACTGCTTGATTTCATCCATCAACAACGGAATTTGACGCTCAAAGCTCGTCATCGTTTTGCCTTGAATGCCAATCGGATAAAATCCAGCTAGCCCTATAGAACGCTGTTGCATGAATGTGAAAGCCACCTCAATCTTAGCATCTACAGAGCGTTGCAATTCAGACCATTCACAATGTTGCTTGCGATGTGTTGCATCTTCTTTTAAGAATTTCTTCAACGCTTCTTGAATGCGCACCGGTTCATCATAAATGATAAGTCCATCCTTTGCATAAGATAGCAATGTACTATCTGCGTCATCACTAGTTAAGAAGAATGGTGTTACCGTATAGGCATCTACCGTTTCGATAGATCGTTGGGTATCTACAGAGAAATGGCGCATCGTGTCGATTTCATCGCCAAAGAATTCCATACGTATTGGATCATCACTATTCACAGGGAAGATATCAAAAATATCTCCGCGCACAGAAAAATGACCACGTTGTTCTACCTGGTCTACGCGTTCATATCCAATTTTAACTAATTTTTCTAACAGCTCATCTCGCTCTATAGATTGAGAAACCTCAAGATGTACACTTTGAGATATAACATATTGAGGACTCACTACATATTGCGTGGCCTCTTCTATTGTAGCGATGACTACAACAGGACGATTCCAGGCCAACATACTAAGCGCTCGCATTTGAGCCCCTTGTCCTTCAAGGCTACGAGCTACGGTAGTAAATTCTACACGTTCTGTAATGGGAAATGGCAATACCTGCACATTAGGCCAGAAAAACGCCAAATCTCGTTCCCACAATTCTTTATGTTCTTTATCGTGCACCACGATAATAATAGATTGTACTTGTTCCTCTGGAATAGCACGGCTTAAGAGGAATGACTTTTGTGATCCACTTAAACCATATATAACTGACTTTCCTTTTTGGCGAAACGCCTTTAGCCCATCTGTCATAGATGGGTTTTGTGAAAGCAGTGTGTCAATTGAAGTATCCATACTGCACCATATATAATGATTATCTATATAATATCTTAAACATATCTGTTACAAGTACAATAGTACTGATAATTTATTATAGCATATTTACGAATATGCAAAAAAACACCTGTGTCCTTGGACAGATGTAAATGGGCAAAAAAAAAGCACCTACAGGTGCAAATATAGTTGGTGCGGGAGAAGGGACTTGAACCCCCACGCCGTAAGGCGCCAGATCCTAAGTCTGGTGCGTCTGCCAATTCCGCCACTCCCGCGTACCGACTGAAATTATAATACCACTTATTATATATGACGTCAATCATTTTTTGTAATTTTTATAAGACTTCATCATATATATAGAATTAACAATTTCAAGATGTCTATGTATCTATCAACTCTAAAGTTCCAAGAATCAAAAAAGAGATGGTCCAAACACCTAACCTAGGTGCTAGGACCATCTCTCTTTTTAGGATGATGATGAATAAATGCATGCCCTACATTTACCAATAAATATATTAACAGACATAACAAAAGCCATGCTGATAATACCAAACGGTATATTCACCATGACTGCTCTAACAATACAGAGATTATAATTTGTGTACTATAAAACATCATTTACACAAAAAAATCCTTTTTACGGGTACGTAAAAAGGGAGTCTCAAACTTCTCCTCCCTATCACTCGTAGGTCAAATGGTGAATGTTGAATAGGCAGTTCTCCTGACTCGGTGTCAACGCTTATCTAGCCTTCCCAGTTTCCCAGTGACTTAATTAGACTCGCTCAACCATACAGTGGCGGGACCGTGCTGGCCTTTAACCAGCTTCTCTATTATGCTTTTCAGCACCTATTCCCAAATATGATGTTGTCTATGTGTTTATATTATCACCGTATGTTACTTTCGTCAAACCTTTTTTACATTTTCATAAATAAATATTTATAATACACTAATAACAAAAGACTATATTTCAATCTATCTATTATCTCATCATGCTTTCATGTATAATGATAGAGTAATTTACATTATGGAGGTCATTATGTATATCGGAGACATTATAAAAGCATTCCGCGAGGAACATCAACTTTCACAAGAAACATTTGCAGCAAAAGCAGGTTTAACAGTTAGCGAAATCAATACACTAGAACAAAACTTTCAAGACGGGTCTTCTACACCCGTACCAGTTGCGATTCGACAAATAAAAGGCATTGCTCAAGCCATGGAACAACCAATGCCGGTTATCATGAGTCAAATACCATCCGACCAACAAGTTGTGGTCAACGTCGTCGCTGAATCAGATCAGCCTCATGCCAAATAAGGAGCAATCACCATACTATGAAAAAATTAGCTATTCTAACGCTTACATTCCTTGCCTTAACGGGTAGTGCTTATGCAGTTAATATAGGTGACCTAGAGAACGCTAGAGGCTATTCCTATATGTATCGCATGAACGGCCAACAATACTATGCAGATAATCGCGTCATCGTCCGTGCAGGCGAAGGCAATAACTACGAAATCATCGCAAAAACATATAGCCATCAAGGTGCCATGTACTACATGACAGAATATATCAATCATTACTATTTCAACCAAGATGCTGATACCATCTATTGGACACAAGACGAAATCAATCTAATTGATGCTCGTACAGGTCAAATTCTACGTAGAAACATTAAGAAAAACCCTAAGCTAAAAGAATTAAAACCAGATACATATGGTTATATGCAAGCCATCTATTCTAAAAATATGGCAATTGCTGCAGGACAATTAAAAGAAGTATCCAACTAACAAAACGGAGCTGTTAATACAAAGCAGCTCCGTTTTGTTATCGTTAAGCCTCCGTATATAAGGTCCTACAAATTAGTACAGGCCTGTACTATCTCTGAGATGGCCTATCTATATAGGGTCCCTACGAATTAGAACAGGCCTGTACTATCTCTGAGTCGGCCTATCTATATGAGGTCCTACGAATTAGAACAGGCCTGTTCTAATTCTAAAAAGCCTACCTAACGGGGTCTTTAAGTTAGTTTAGATCTATAAGCTATATAAATCACATTTAGACAAATAAAAAAACTCACACATTCGTGTGAGTTTTAGTTTGGTGACCCAGAAGGGATTCGAACCCCTGGCCTTTTGATTCGTAGTCAAACGC
>ERZ773254.518-NODE-518-length-21247-cov-15.197905_pt1 | contig 21247 bp, 25 predicted proteins | sample MGYA00580516_ERZ773254 | MGnify/ENA primary metagenome ERZ773254 (study PRJEB29015, sample SAMEA2738158) | human oral metagenome | biome: human oral; feature: human-associated habitat; material: saliva | place: China | collected 2192 ...
TTATTAGCCAAGAAGAAAAGGGCAAGCAAGAACTTACGGACCTTAATCCGAACGCCCTGACTGACGTTGAGTGGATGAAGACCTCGACACTGCGGTACGACGATAACGGACGGGTCAAACCGACGCTTGACAATATGCTGAAAATCCTCGTGCACGACCAAGCTCTTTCCGGTCGTATCGCTTATGACCGATTCGGAAGTCGGTATGTAGCCAAAGGGGCGCTACCGTGGAACATGCAGCCGGGTACGAGGCTTTGGACTGATGCCGATGATGCGGGCCTTCGGTGGTACTTGGAGAATAAGTACGCTGTGACCGGTCGAGATAAGGTACAAGACGCCATGATCATGTGCGCCGAACAGAACGGCTTCAACGAAGTCCTGGATTATCTGAACGGGCTTACGTGGGACGGTGTTCCGAGACTCGATACGCTGTTTATCGACTACCTTGGGGCAGAGGACAATGTCTATACTCGTGCCGTGGCCCGTAAATCCCTCACAGCAGCTGTAGCACGGGCGTTTGAGCCCGGGTGCAAGTATGACACCATGCCGATCCTCATCGGTCGACAAGGCGCCGGGAAAAGTACACTAATTCGTACTCTAGGGAAGAAATGGTACGCCGACGGCCTATCGACTTTTGAAGGAAAGGAAGCGGCTGAGAATATCCAGGGGAAATGGATTATCGAAGCGGGCGAAATGGCGGGATACACCAAGGCCGAAGAGAATGCGTCGAAGCAGTTTTTATCGCGCCAAGTAGATGTATTCAGACAGGCATACGGCCGACGGACTCAAGAATACCCGAGACGGTGTGTGTTCTTCGGCAGCACGAATCAGTATGAATTCCTGAAGGATATTACGGGGAACCGTCGCTTTTGGCCGATTGACCTGGAAGCACAAAAGCCTACGAAGTCCGTGCACAGCAATCTTCCTGGGGAAGTGGACCAGATTTGGGCCGAGGCGGTCGTGCGGTATCGTGGTGGTGAGTCGCTAATTATCGAAGATAATGAAGACGTACTGAGATTAGCCGAAGCGGCGAGAGAAACACATATGGAGTCGAATACGAAGGCGGGTATCATCAACGAATTCCTGCTTCAGAAAGTGCCGAAGAACTGGAACATGATGAGCCGTTCAGCCAGACGTACGTACTTAACGATGGGCGGCCACACTCCTAGCGAGGACCTCGAATATCGTGATCGTGTGTGTGCTGTAGAGGTATGGTATGAATGCTTCGGGCAGGACCCGGCGCGAATGAAGAAGAACGAAGCCCGAGAGATAAACCAGATTCTCCTGGACTCACCGTACACTCAAGGCGGGAATAAAAGAATGCGCTGTGGCGAATATGGAACACAAAGAGGCTTCCAGATGAACCTGGAAAAATTGGAAAATATGTGTGAACATTCTCAATTATAGCGTTGACATTCTCAGTTAGCTGTGAACATTCTACCCGTTTTTGTGAACATTCTGAATGTTCACGGATTAAGAGAATGTTCACAGAGAATGTGCACAGAAAAAACCAGTACCTATCTATGTTTATGCCTATTTGTGTACTATGTGAACAATATTTATAAAAAAGGGTAAAAGAAAGGCTGTAAAGAAAATTAAAGGATATATACACCTCTATACAGCCTTTGTACGGACCCTCATATACGCGCGCGGGAGAGAACGTGCACAGACTGAAAACGGGAGGAAGAAAATGTGGGAGAAAACTATCGAGAAGAAATTAGTCGACGGGGTGAAGAATCTTGGCGGTAAGGCGTATAAGTTCGTATCACCCGGAAACGTCGGCGTACCGGATCGGATTGTTGTATGGCCGAACGGCAAGATTGACTTCGTCGAGTTAAAGACGGAAGCGGGAGTGCTGTCCAAGGTACAGAAGCTACAGATACGGGCCCTCGAGGCGCGACGGTGCGAGGTCCGCGTCTTGTACGGAGCGGCTGCCGTTAAGGAGTACCTAAGACACGGAGCGGCTAACTATGGATTTTAGGCCACATCCGTATCAGGCGTACTGCATTAATAGGGTTATCGGTCAGAAGAAGCTAGGGCTGTACCTCGATATGGGATTAGGCAAGACAATTATCACACTACAGGCGATATACGAATTAAAGTATAACCGCTTCGCTGTGAAGAAGGCCCTTATCATTGCCCCGAAGAAGGTCGCCGAGGCGACATGGCAGCGGGAAGCGGCGAAGTGGAGCGGCCTTGGTCTTCTTCGGATCTCGACCGTCCTCGGAACGCTTAAGGAACGAACAGCGGCCTTACAGACGGATGCCGACGTCTACATCATTAATCGAGATAACGTCGTATGGCTGACCGACTATTATAAGAACGCATGGCCGTTCGATATGGTCGTCGTCGATGAGTCGAGCAGCTTCAAGAATCATCAGGCAAAGCGGTTTAAGGCCCTGGCCAGAATGTATGACCGCATCAACCGTATGGTGCTTCTTACCGGTACACCGACACCGAAGGGGCTTATCGACCTGTGGGCCCAGGTGTACCTCATCGATAAGGGCGAATCTCTCGGAAGAACCTATACAAGCTTTCGTGACCATTACTTCGAGCCTGACCAGAGGTCACATACGGTCATCTACAGTTATAAGCCGAGAGAACGCGCCGAGGAAGATATCATGAAGGCCATATCACCGATATGCGTATCGATGAAGTCAGAGGATTATCTAACTCTGCCGCCTGTTATTAGCGACATCGTGCCGGTACAGCTTGACCTTAGAGCACGACGAGAATACGACATGATGGAACGAGAGATGGTTCTTGAGCTTGTAGACGACGAAGAAGAAATTACGGCGGCATCGGCGGCGGCCTTATCAACCAAGCTTCAGCAACTGGCAAACGGGGCCGTCTATGACGAGAATCGAGGCGTTCATGAGATTCATAACTGCAAGATTGAAGCATTTAAAGAACTGATTGAACAGTTAGGCGGTAAGCCGGTACTGGTGTTCTATAACTTCAAGCATGATCTTGAACGATTAAAAGCTGCATTGGCCAAATCGAAATTAGTCGTGAAAGAGCTTAAAGAGGCCACGGAAGAGCGAGAATGGAATGAAGGAAAGATTGACGTTCTACTAGCACACCCCGCCAGTACGGCATACGGCCTTAATCTTCAAGACGGCGGCAATCATGTTATATGGTTCGGGCTTAACTGGAGCCTGGAATTATACCAACAGGCGAATAAGAGACTTCATCGCCAAGGCCAAAAAGAGAAGGTCATCATTCATCATCTCATCAGTATCGGAACGAGAGATGAGGATATGATGACGGCGTTAGAACAGAAGGCCGATGCACAAGAGTACGTATTACAGAGCCTAAAGGCACGAATTGATAAGGTAAAAGGAGAACAATAACATGAATAACATTCAAAAGAAATTGGTGAGCAGCATATATAAGTTGTGGGAAGCGGCACAGAAAGACGGCGAACAGTTCCGCGTTCAGGATATTCCTAACGTAGGACTTGTGGCCGTATCATCGCACGTCCTCATACGGCTGCCGAAGGATTGCCCGCATCCGTTTAGGGCGGACAAAGAAGAAGCCTCGATAGCAGATGATATAAAGGGTTACTTGACCGATAAGAACTCCGTAACAGCCTTCGATACCGGAGATATGAGTACCTTCGGTCGAAACCTAGTTGCAAAGAAGATTGCCTACGGTACAGACGGTAAGTCGGTCTTCGTGAGTAAACACTTGTTTGCCTTCACGCCGCCTTCCGTGGTTCATCTGGACCTATATAGGGGTATCCTAATTCGAGTATATGTAGAAGGTGAAGAGCTGCCGGTGATGGGTATCACCATATACCGTAATCTGGAGGACCGATAATGGCGAACATAACGAGAAGCCCTATAAACGGACAGATTGAAGCCGACGATATCAAGAGCCCAAGCCATTACACCTGGAGAGGTAAGGAGTGCGAAGAGATTATAGGCGAGCTTATTCAGGGGGCTGAGGGTAAAGAGGCGTACTATCTCGGAGCGGTTGTGAAGTATCTCTACCGATACCCAAAGAAGGGTACGCCGCTTAAGGACTTAAGGAAGGCGAAGCAGTACATCGATATGCTGATTAAGTTGAAGGAGGAGTCGTAATGATGGGCGAGGTAACGACCAGGCTAATACGTATAATGCTTGACTTGTCGGAGGTAAAGAGCCTGTTATGCGCTTATGACGGTATGGAGCAGGTAGAGCAAGCACTTAGTGCGATTGAGGATGCTAATCGTAGTCTTGATGACGCTTACTACCTTATCGATGATTAGGGAGGTGCAGCATGAATGCGAAGGAGTATCTTGAATACATCCGCAGTCTTGACATCAGACTACGGATGAAGGAGTCACAGATATCGCGGCTTCGAGCCGACATATGTTGTATACAAGCCCTGGACTATACGAAGGACCGCATCAGCGGCGGCAGTCCTGTCGATATCTCTGATAAGATCGCAAGGCTAGATGAGCTTATACGAACGGCGAACGAGGAGTGGGATGAGTTAATCGCCGAGCGAGAACGTGCGAACGCACGTATCAGAAAGCTAGAGAGCATTAAGCAGCAGGAGGTACTGACGAGGCGGTTCATATACAACGAGAAGTGGGAAGTCATCGCTGTAAAGATGGATATCACATGGCAAGGCACGTGGCAGCTGTTTTATAGAGCCCTGAAAAACTTTCAAAAAATTTTTGAGGGGGGTTGATTAAATGTCTAATGCTTGACATGGTATACTGTAGGAGTAAAAAGTGCGTAAAGCACTACTATTATTCTAATGTAGTTTTATTTTACAGGCCGGTGGCATCTACCTCCAAGATGCCGCCATTTTTAATTGAGCCATGATGAGGTTGTCCATGACCGAACACAAGACACAAGTACATTGCTGTTGTAAGTCCTGCCTCAATAATAACAAAGGTACATGCTCTGCTAACGCAATCCGAATCGGCGGGACGGGTAAATGCAAGTGCTATGTGGCAGCCAAAGACGTCATGAACACATCTCGTTATGGCTCACGGAGGTGATCCGATGCCAAGGAAGAGTATGCATGTATGCTTCTACCCCGGTTGCCAGGAGCTTACGAGAGAACGATACTGCGAGAAGCATCGTAAGACTTCGTATGACGACCGAAGAGAAAGCGCCGCTAAACGAGGGTACGGGTCGAAATGGGTGAAAGCCCGACTTGCCTTTCTAGCTGAACACCCGACGTGTGAGTGTGAGCGGTGCAAGGCATCAGGACAGCCGTTACCTGCGGACGTGGTGGACCACATTATTCCGCATAAGGGGAATCAGAAGCTGTTCTGGGACACGAAGAACTGGCAAGCTATGAATCATGTATGCCACAATCGTAAGACAGCGAGAGAGGACGGCGGCTTCGGCAACTGTTCTCGTAATTGAGAAAATATAATTTTAATTGAGAATGAGAAGAGGCCCCCCGGTGAAAAAAGTTCTGAGGCACGAAGCCTAGACCGTGGCGGTCTCTTCTTCGTAAAAACTTCGTGAAATGATAGGGAATCTGAGAAAGGAGGATGGCGCTATGGCAGGACGACCGGCTAAGCCGATTGAGCTTCATCTGCTCAACGGGAACAAACGGCACCTTACGAAGGCCGAAATTGAACAGCGGAAAAAGTCCGAAGTGAAGCTCGGCGAACATAAACTGGTTTGCCCGAGTTATGTTCGCCAGGACAAGAACGCTTACAAGAAGTGGAAAGAGATCGTCAAGCTCTATAAGGACATAGACTTCGTAAGCTCGGCTGACGTCGGGCTGATGGCTCGATACTGCATGGCGTTCTCCGAATACATCAATCTCACCGAACATCGAAAGGTCTGCGCGACAATCCGAGTCGACACTGAGAACGGAGAGGCCGTCGACATGGTGAAGGCCTTGGAAGGGAAATACTCTCCGAGGACGGCCGCCAAGATGTTCGAGAAGATTGAGTACGTATTCTCGGTATCGGGAGTGCTTGCCGTCGACAAGGCACTAAACGCCAAGATGTCCGCACTCGTTCAGATGGAAGACCGGTTGTTCCTCAACCCCCTGGCCAAAGTCCGGAACATTCCGAAGAAGGAAGTAAAGGAAGAAGATCCCCTGGCGGGAAAGGGGTTCGGTAATGTATGACGCTTACCGATGAGCTCATTCAATACAGCAAGGACTGCATAGCCGACACTCGGCATGTCTGCCAGAAGCACCGATGGGCGTGCGAACGGTTCCTCAACGATTTAAAAAAATCAGGAACGAAAGACTTTCCTTATATCTTCGATGAAGAGAAAGCCCTGAGGTTCTTCGAGTGGGCGGCACTTCATAAGCACACGAAAGGCGTTCTTGCCGGTGAGCCTATCGAGTTCACTCCGATACAGAGGTTTATCTTCGGTAACGTGTACGGATGGGTACACCAAGATACAGGACTCAGGCGGTTCCGTAAGGCCTACTGGCAGGTAGCCAGGAAGAATGCGAAGTCACAATCACTGGCAATCGTCGGCGATTATGAGCTGATGGCTCTCGGTGAGCCGATGAGCGAAGTCTATATCGGTGCGACGAAGTCGATGCAGGCCAAGATTATCTACAATGAAGTCGTAGCTATGCTAAAAAGGTGCCCGCTTCTCAAGGGCAGGTGGCATGAGTCGTATGGAGTCATTCGTCACCCGAAGAGCGATTCAATCCTCAGAGCCCTGTCGAAAGACGACGGGAAGACGGGCGACGGTCTCAACCCTCAATGCGGGCTTATCGATGAATACCACGCTCATCCGACTGATGAGATTCTTGAAGTTATCAACACCGGCATGGTTGCCCGACGGCAGCCGCTTCTTTTTATTATTACGACGGCAGGTACGAATTTCGGAGGTCCGTGTTACCGAGTGGAGTACCCGCTCGTCGAGAAGATACTCGACCCGTCGCTCGACTTCGACGTCGCCGATTACTTCTGCACGGTCAATGAGCTTGACCGAGACCAGGAAGGAAACCTCATAGATGATGTCAAAAATGAAGAGTGTTGGGTGAAGGCCAATCCGATAGCGGCGACTTATCCCGAAGGCCTGGCCAATATTCGCAGTAAGTTAGCCTCAGCCCTAGAGAGCCCTGAGAAGATGGAGTCGTTCCTCACCAAGAACATGAACCTATGGGTCAACCAGTCAGCTATGTCGTATATGGACATGGCGAAATGGAAAGAACGGGGAGCGATTACGAAGATACCGGTCGACCTGTACGGCAGACCCGCATATGTCGGCATTGACTTGTCGAAGCGTATCGACCTTACGGCGGCGGGTATCATAATACCGATTGACGTTGACGGTACGGTCCAGTATGTAACCCGAGCTCACGGCTTCATTCCTGAAGATACCGTCGCGGTACACGAGAAGACCGATAAGGTCCCGTATCGTGCCTGGGCGAAGGCGGGGTACCTCACGATTACACCAGGCGACGTCGTCGACTACCGCTTCATTGAGTCGTGGATACATGAGACGACCGATGACCTCGGCGTGAATGTGAAGGAGCTATGCTATGACCCTTATAATGCGACACACTTTGCACAAGATTTCGACGCCCAGGGCATTACGACGGTAGAGGTCAGACAAGGGATGCGGACGCTGTCCGAACCGACGAAGGCGTTCCGAGAAGAAGCTTATCGGGGGAACATTCTTCACGAACCGAATCCGCTTCTCGACTGGGCGGTCAGCAATGCGGTTACAAAACGGGACCACAACGAGAACATTATTCTCGACAAAGAAAAGTCGACGAACCGTATCGATCCGATAGCGGCAGTCATTAACGCCTTTAGCCGTGCACGAGTTACGGCTGAAGAAGATATGAGCGACTATGTACTGTCCGACGACTTTAGCCTATAAAGGAGAACATGATGACAATAATCCGAAAATATATTGATGACCTACTGCTTATAACAGGCTTCATCTTACTAGTGATAGCCGGCGCATACGTAAGCCCTGTAGTCGCCTTATACACGGCGGCCATTGAGTGCTTATCAGGTGCGTACCTTATAAGCTACACATACGGCCGAAGTAAAGGAGTAGATGACGATGTTCGTTCGTAATTGGATACGGAACCGAGGAGCGTCAGGTCAGCTCTTTACAGGCGGCGATAGCGGCACCTTATCGAATCCTGCACAGTGGCTAATAGACGCTATGGGCGGCGGCTCGACAGTGACACCTGAGAAGGCGGCGAAGAACTCGAACGTCTCGGCGTGTGTATCGATACTCGCTGATGACGTCGGCAAGCTGCCGATTCACACCTTTAATAAGCAAAAGAAAGACCTCGGTATGGCGCATCCCGTTGCTAAGCTGCTGTATGAACGTCCGAACCCGTTCATGTCGGCCTTCGTCTTCAAACAGACGATTCAAGGGCACGTAGGTATCTACGGCAACGGGATAGCTTATATAGAATGGGGCAAAGACGGATACCCTGCGGCATTATGGCCGCTTGACCCGGTGCGAACCTCCGTCGCTTTAGACGTGTCGACGGGCAAGCTCCAGTACCGAACGCAGAACGCCCGAGGCGAGGTGTTCGACCTTCAGCCTGAAGATGTTCTTCACTTTAAGGCCTTTACGAAGGATGGCATCGTAGGCATACCGCCGTGGAAAACGCTAGTCGATGAGCTCGACAGTCAGAATGCGATAAAGTCGTTCATCAGTGACTTCTACCGCAACGGCACGCTCTCGAGCGGGGTCCTTAAGACGGCCACGAAGTTAAACGCCGAAGCCAAGCAGAAGATCCGAGAAGAATGGGAAAAACTAAACGCCGGCACGAACAACGCCGGTCACGTAGCGGTCCTTGACGTCGGCCTAGACTTCCAACAGCTCGGCATGCAACTTGACCAGGCACAATTCCTCGACACACAGAAGTTCGGCATTACAGAGGTCGCCAAGGTCTACCGAGTGCCGCCTCATAAACTGGCACAACTTGACCGAGCGACGTACGCCAATGCTGAGGCGATGGGCCTTGACTATATCAAGACAACGCTCTTACCGATATTCACTCAATGGGAACAGGAAATCAATTACAAGCTCTTTACCGACAAGGAAAGGGCTTCTTTTTATGTGAAGTTCAATGCGGCCGCCGAGCTCCGAGGAGACAGTACCGCCCGTGCCGGATACTACCGAGATATGCTCAATAATGGTATCTACACGATTAATGAAATTCGTGAGATGGAAGAAATGGACGGCATCGGCACTGACGGCGATAAGCACTTCGTATCGCTGAATTATACGACCCTGGAGAACCTCGGCAAGCCGATTGATACACCGCCGAAAGGAGGTGAGGGGGAATGAAGCGATTAAGTTGTTTTAATATTCGCAATGAGACGGACCGGTCCGCAGACGTCTACATTCACGGCGACGTTATTGATGATGACGCTAAGGCGTGGCTGTCGGACTACGACGGGAATACGTTCGCGGGGTATGTACTGCCTGTTGATGTACGAGATAGCCTCGAAGCGCTTAAAGGTAAGGACCTTACAATCTACATCAACAGCGACGGCGGCAGCGTACCCGCAGGTATGGCCATTGCGAATATGATTCGAAGGCACGACGGGCATACCGTCGGTGTGGTTGATGGGTGGGCGGCTTCTATTGCGAGTGTCATACTGTTTGCGTGTGACGAAATCCGAATGCCGAACAACACCTTCCTGATGATTCATAAGCCGAGCGCGGTTTGCTACGGCGATGCCGACGACATGCTAAGAGTGGCGACCATGCTCGACACCGTCCAGGACGGCATTGAACAGGTCTACCGCGCTAAGGCGAAAGACGGCACGACGGATGAGATGATTCACGATGCCGTAGAAGCGGAGACTTGGTACACGGCAGCCAAAGCGGCTGAGATGTTCGATATCACTGTTGAAGACGCCGCTGTTCAGCTCGTAGCATGCAGCAAGGGCCTAGGCTTTAAGGACATGCCTGAAGCCGTGAAGGCGGCTAAGACCGCCATAGAAGAAAAAAAGCCGACCGACAATACCGATGAACGTATTCGTCGGCTTCATATTGAACTCGAATTACTTAAATAAGGAGGACAAAACCTTGACAGAAAAAGAAAGAGAATTACGCCAGTTAATGGCCGAAAAACAGACCAAGATTCAAAACCTTTTAGCGGATAACCGCATCGATGAAGCGGAATCTGCAACAGAAGAACTCAAAGCGATCCGTCGTGAGTTCGATATCGTTCAGACGATGAACGACGTCGTCCCCGCGGCCGCTCCGTTTGGCGGTACGCAACCGAGAGAAGAAGCGCAAGACGTTGACACGACTCACGTATTCGCTCAGTTATTGCGTAATCGTCATGATTCTCTCAGCGATACGGAATTATCTTTCGCTAAGTCCATGTCCGTACGTAATGCGGCGAATATGAACGAAGGCGCAGGAGAAGCGGGCGGCTTCATCGTTCCGACGGACGAACAGACGAAGATTAACGAATTAAAGCGCGCCTTGAATCCGTTGTCCGCTTTGGTTCGTGTAGAAAACGTAAACACGATGAGCGGCACAAGAGTGCTCGAAAAAGCGTCCGACATGACGCCGTTCGCGCCTGTGGCAGAGCTTGCGGCTATCGGCGAAATCGACGGACCGAAGTTCACTCAAGTCAAGTACGCTATTAAGAAGTTCGCAGGGATTCTTCCTATCTCTGAAGAACTCTTGGCCGATTCCGACCAGAACCTCTTAGCATATGTAAACGGATGGCTTGCGAAGAAGTCTGTAGCGACGGAAAACGCTCAGATTTTAGCTGTTCTTAAGACGCTTACGAAGGCACCTTTGACGAACCTGGACGGCATCAAAGAACTCTTGAACGTCACACTCGACCCGACGATTTCCTTGATGTCTTCAGTATTGACCAACCAGGACGGATTCAACTTCCTCGATAAGCAAAAGGACACGGACGGCCGCTACCTCTTGCAGCCCAATCCCTTGGACTCGACTCAGAAGCTCTTGTTCGGTAAGCCCGTAACGGTTGTCTCGAATAAAGTGCTGCCGACCGACACGTCTGTGGCAAGCACGAAGAAAGCACCGGTCATCATCGGTAGCTTCACGGATGCAGTCGTTCTCTTCGACCGTCAGGCTACGACGCTTACGGGTACGTCCGTAGGTGGCGACGCTTGGAAGCGGGACAGCTATGACGTGAAGGCGGTAACACGTATCGATGTTCAGAAGTTCGACGACAAAGCCGTTGTATTCGGCGAGCTGACTATTTAAGGAGCTGACGATTCATGCTACTGAAAGACGTAAAGCTCTATCTGCGAGTCGATGACTATACGGAAGACGAAGTCATTCAGGGCATGATAGACGCAGCCAAGCAGTATATTCAGACAGGTACGGGCGTTACGTTCGACGAGACGAACGCCCGTCATCTGTTAACGCTGAAGATGATAGTAGCCCATTGGTACGATAACAGGGGGCTCGTCGGGAATACGACGGAGCTTCCGTTTACCGTCACTGCGCAGCTACTTCAGATTGAAGCCGAAAGGAGAGAAACCTAGTGAGTGACGTAATTCAATACGCTAAGGTCATTGAGCCGTGCGTGTATAAGAACGAATTTTATGAAGTCGACGATATTATTACGGGAACAGAAGAAGAAATCGAACAGCATGTCCACTTCGGATACGCTGTTCCGACAGAAGAAGCCCCCGTAGTTGAAGAAGTCGTAGAAGAACAGCCCGCTGAAGAATCGGCTGAAGACGAAACGAAGAAAGGCAAGAAATAATGACAACCGTATCCGACCTCAGGTCACGGGTTGAGCTCTATAGGCCCGCCGTCGAGTCTGACGGTCAGGGCGGTTATGAAGAGCGCATGGACTTCGTGAACACGGTTTGGGCTCAGGTCCTGAAGCCGAGGTTTTGGGACGGTGAAGCGGGCGGCGGTCCTGTAGCGGGTATTACCCAGGGCATAACGATTCGATATCGTGAGGACGTCGGGTACGACTGGCAGGTCGAGTATAAGAACGTACGGTACCGCATCATTCATATCGAATACGGAGAGCGTCGAGATATGATGACGTTGACGTGTACGGCCGTCGAACACCACGGGTAGGAGAGCCATATGTATATTAAGACGAATCTCGATGACGTAACCTTTAAGGCGACAGCTGACCTGTCGAAGTTCAATGACCTGACGAAGGAACGGATCCGCGACGTTGTACGGCAGAAGGCCGCCGAGGTCCAGGCTAAAGCGATTGAGCTTGTGCCGAAGGACACAGGAAAGCTCGCTAGTCAGATTCACTTAGAGTTCATAAACTCTGAGAAGTCGACAGCCGCTAAGGTCTATACGAAGAACAAGATAGCGCACTTCATCGAATACGGGACGGGCGGCGCGGTCATTGTGCCGAAGAAGAAAAAAGCCCTTGCCCCCGGAGCCACAGGTTGGTTCATGGCGAAAGCCGTCATACCGGCTCGAGCAGCTCATCCGTTCATGAAGCCCGCTATCGACTTCGTACGTCCGTCTATCGAGTCGGCGATTAAGGAGGCTATTATCCGTGATAAGTAGAATCCCGTTTAATGCGGTACAACAAAACGTCTATCAACTGCTCTCGACAGGGCAGACGATACCGACGTATGACAGTGTCCCGACAGGACCTGAACACATGCCGTATATCGTTCTCGGAGAGTTTCACGGCTCGCCCGTGAACGAGAACAAAACGACGGTGTATCATACGGTATCTCAACAGATACACGTATGGACGAAAGGCAAAGGAAAAAAAGAAGTAAACGACATTCTTGATGATGTCGTTCATTTACTGACGAAGTACGATCTGAATCTCAACGGATATACGCAAATCGGTACGGCGACTATATCGCAGTATCAAGCGTATCAGGAGCTCTATGCAGATAAGACGAGTGCTTATCACGGAGTCCTGTCCGTTGAGTGGGTACTTCAACAAGAATTAAATTAAGGAGGACAATAATGTTAACAGAAGATAAAATCAAGAACCTTCCCGTGATGGAAGACAACACAACGGCCGTAGCGGGGAAAGATACACTGGTCTATATCGCCCTGGATAACGCTCCGACATGGCTGCTCCTGGGCGGTCAACGTAACAACCCGTTATCCCGCAAGGCTGATTCTATCGACGCTACGTCGAAGGATAGCGGTAACTACGGTGATAAGTTACCCGGTATGCTCAACTGGACCATGTCTTATGAAGGCTTATATGTTATGAACGACGAAGCGGTAGAAATCTTAGAGAACCGCTTCAACAACCGTAAGCCCGTATTCATTCGTCAAGAATATCCGGACGGATCTTACCGTACGGGTTGGGCGTCCGTTACGACACTGGATGAAGACCACAGCTACAGCGGCGTTTCTACTTTAAAGGTTACGTTCGAAGGAAAAGGTGCTATCTCTGATATCCAGAAGCTCTCGGCTGTACCGAATCTCGGCGCGTCTACCAGCACGGTATCGAAGGCAGCACTCAACGATATCTCGATTGCGATTACACCGGCCGAAGCCAATGTACGTTCTGTAATCATGGCCGACGGTACGAAACTCTATCAGGAAACTGACTACACTTACAGCCAGGGTGCCCTGAAGCTCTTAAAGACGGGAGCACTGAAAGACCACATCGTAGTCGGTGACAATCTCATTACGATTACGATTACAGCCGACGTCAAGCTTACGTATAAGCTCAAAGTCACGGCTTAATAGATGTTAAAGAAGGAGCGGTCGAAAGGCCGCTCTTTTTTATTATTATTATCCGTAAAGGAGACATGAACATGAAAACAACACGGACGCTTACCGTCGGTGATAAACGATACGAAGCATACCTTACGATTAAAGATATGCGAATGATAGAACGGGAAATCAGTCAGTCTCTCTTGTCGATTTTTGACGCCAGTTCGATTGCCGTCGTGTCTCGAATGACAGCAAACATCGACATTGACCTCGTTATGGCTACACTACGGTACGGTTTGCACGATAAGCGGCACGGCGAACGGACTGATGACGAGTTATACGACCTTATTGACGAATACTGTGCAGTCGAAGGTCAGACGATGGACTACCTCGGCGGGCTTGTTATACAGCTGATATTCGATACAGGACTGTATAACAAAATCAAATTCAAGCCCGAAACGGGTAAGGCAAAAAACGCCGAACCGACGACACCGAAGAAGGGACGGTAGTCGTCGGATCGATGGAGGAGTGGGTCGAAGCGGCCGAGCCTGTTGCTTACGGCATGCTAAGCCTTAAGCCATATGAATTCGAGGAAATGCAGATACACGAATTTAACGCCATGGTGCAAGGTCACCTTCGGCGAAAGCGAGAACGAGATGAGATGAACGCCTACTTCACATATTGGCAGCTCAAGCCCCACCTCGGAGAGAACTCTTCGATTACACCGGCTGACATTCTGGCGCCGCTTTACCCGGACGCCAAGCCCGACCCAAAGGAAGATAAAGAAGAATTGATGAAAGCCTTCGGCATGTAAAGGGGGGATAGCCATTGGCAACTGTTGCAGATTTACTTATTAAGATCGGGGCGGACGGCAGCGGGCTGTCCTCGGAGCTCAACAAAACCAAACAAGAAATACAAAAGACCTTCTCGGCGAATCCGATAAACGAATTCTCAGGAAGCGTCGATACGGCTACGGGCAAAGTCAACTCTATGCTCGGGAGTCTTACGAAGTTTGCGGGCATCGCCGCGGCGGGTTTCGGTCTGAACGCCATTGTGGAAAGCGCCGTCAATGCGGGCGAATCGCTATACCAAGTACAGCAGAGATTCAACCTCACGACAGCCGAAGCGGCTAAGCTCTCAGGCGTACTCAAGATGACGGGCGGCGACGTAGAGACAGCCGCTAAGTCGATTATGAGACTTGATAAGAACCTCGCTAATAACACGGCTGAAGGCCAGAAGGCGGCCGCCGTCTTAGCGCAGATGGGGCTGTCGCTCACCGACTCTACAGGCAAGATGAAGCCGATGAACGAACAGCTCGCTGTCCTGGCCAAGGGGTATAAAGCGGCTAACGAAGCAGGACAGGGTCAGGAATTTCTCATGGCCACCCTCGGTACGAGAGGGCTCGCCTTAACGAAGACCCTACTCAATTATGAAGAAGCGGCGCAGCGTGTCTCGAAGATTAAAGGCACGGGCCTTGACCCTAAGCAAATGCATGAAGCCTACATGCAGATTCAGGAAGTCAACATGCAGTTCAGTAAGCTCGGCACGGTAGCCGGGGGAGCCCTTGCACCGCTTGTCATGGAGATACTCCCTCAGGTCATGGACGGATTGTCGCACACGGCGAACTTCATCCGTCAGAACAAGGATGAAATCAGTACCGTCATTGTTACCATCACTAAGCTCGTGGCGGCATATGAAGCCCTAAAGCTTGCGAAAAAGGGAGCAAGTGTCATCGGTGGCGTCGTAAGCTCGGTACAAGATACCGTAGCCGACCGAACGGCAGACGCTCAACAGCAAGCCCTTACCAAGGCTCAAGAACGGCGAATCAATAAGGCTATCGCCGACAGCGATCGCATGTACGCACAGATGAGACGAGAAGCGGTAAAGACTGCCAATCAGCAAAATCTCTCGGCCGAAGAGACGCAAATGTTCATGGCTGAGAAGTTTACACAGATTGGGCTTGAGTCGGCACAGGCGGCCGAACGAATCCGAGTTGAGATGACGAGAGCCTTTGCGGCCGTCAATGTAGAGGCTGAAAAAAGTGCTGCCGTTGTATCGGAGTCCGTGAAGGCATCGACGTATACGGCTGATGCGGCGGCTGCTGCTAAAATCGAAGCGAATACCGCCGTCATCACCAGTAACGCTGAGGTAGCAGAGTCCGAGGTGGCCGTCGGCGCGGCAGCCCGTGAAGCGGCAGCCGTTAAAGAAGCCGCTACAGCCACAGAAGTGACGGCAAACGAACGACTTATAGTGAGTAACGCAGAAGTCGCCGAATCGGCTACGGCGGCAGGGGCGACCTCGGCGAGAGCCAGTGAAGTGGCGACAGCGGCTACGGTGACGACGACTGAAGCGACGATAGCTCTTGCAGGAGCACACGAAAAGGCAGGGGTTGCAGGTGTCCTGGCGTCACAGAGAAGTGCTGCGGGTCTTGCACGACTGCCGGGGGCGATCGGACGAGTCACCAGCGCCCTGTTCAGCCTTGCCGGAGGTTGGATGGGCGTGGCGGCCGCAGCTTTGTATGCCGCTTACTGTGCGTATAAGTATTTTAACGCTAAGTACGAAGCGGCACAGAAGAACACCTGGACAGGCGACGACGGTTACACTTATACGGCTCATGATGGCAGTATCTGGAGACAGAAGGACGGCGAAGGCGGTAACGCTGACGTAGCCGCCGACCCGACGGGTCAGGGCTCACGAGCGAACGGCGGGGCGACAGAAGAACGAGTCGAGGAGGGAACGGCTACCTATGCCGCTGAGTATTCGAATTGGTATAACGCAGGTGGCGGTAAAGACTTCGCCGATGCGGAAGCTCAACGGCAAGCCGCGGAAGCCGCTGTCAACAATACACAGATACCGTCTTATGATTTCTCACCGGATACAGGCGTAAGCGGTGCAGGTGTCAGCGGCGGCGGTACACACGTAGAGAAGGAACAGGCCTATGACGTTCGAGCCGGTGCGATATATAACGCAGGACGTTGGAGCGGCCTTAATTATGGCACGGGAGAGAATGAGGTCGTATGCACGACATATGTTGAGAACGTCTGGTCTGATGCGGGGGTCTCGGGGGCCTGGAACCTTGGAGCGTGGGCACCGAATTGGGCAGAAAACGCGGGTAGCGCTTTCCATCCGACCGACGCTTATGGTAACGGCTATGAGGCACATGCCGGGGATGCCGTCATCACGAACGATGGCGCTCATGTCATCATGCTTGACGCCAACGCCTCGGGTTATTACTCAGCGTCAGGCAAGGGTCGAGTATCTCAGCACTACGATACCGATTACAGAACGGCCTATGCGGGTAATATTGTCGGCGTTATCTCACTTACCGAGTTCGCAGGGACGACGGAGACAGGGAAGGCCTTATCTGTATCTGACGTTCGTAAGCAAGCCGAGCAACGTGCGAAGGATATCGCCAATGCTCGTAAGGACCTGAAGGGTCTTGAGAAAGACCTCGACAAGGCGATTATAAGCGACACAGGTACGGAGTTCGAAAAGTCTATCTCGGACATGAACACCAAGGCGCAGAAGTGGCAGGACCAGATCCGTAAGATAAAAAACACGTCGAAGGACATCGACACGAGTCATGCGGAAGACCTTCTGAAGCAGTGGAAGATTGAAGAAGCCGCCAAGGCCATGGAAGCCCTGACGCAAAGACGGCTCAAGTTTAATACCGAAATGGCCAAATTAAACGCCGAGCTCAAAGGCGATTATGCGTCGGTAGCTCAGGCCGAATTCGAAGAGACCGTACAGAGCCTTGATAAGCAACGAGAAGCGAAGCTCAAAGAGATACAGGCGACAAAGGCTGACTACGAAGCCCTAAAAGAAGCTAATGACTGGTACACGGCGGCCTATCTCGAAGCCGTCCAGAAGCGTGAAGATGCTGAACGGGACGCTTATGAGAAGTCCGTACAGAGAGCGATTAAGCGCGGCGATATGGGGAGCCTCACAGGCCTATTACAGTCTCAGGCGGCTAAGGATACGCAAGCCTGGAACGACCGTTCCAAGTCGGCTCAGGCCTATTACGACTTATGGCAAAAGGCGCATATGTCCACGGCCGAGATGGTGGCTACAGGTAGCACTCAGATTGCGTCGGGGATACAGGGAGTGTTCTCGGCTATGGCAGACGGTACGACGAGCGCAAAAGACTCGCTGAGAAGTCTCGGTAAGGTGTTTCGTAACACAATTACTCAAATGGTCGCTCAGGTGGCCGCTTCCAAGATTGCGAATATGCTGTTCGGCGGACTGCTCGGTGGCGGCGGTAAAGGAACGTCGGGCTTCACATTCAACGGCAACCTCTTAGACGCGGCCTCGTTTAGACCGTATAAACCGTCTCTTATAGCAAAGCCTTTCGCAACGGGCGGCCTTGTTACTGCCCCGACTATGGGACTTATCGGCGAAGCGGGCAATGATGAAGCGGTCTTCCCGCTGACCGATGAGGTATATTCCCGTATGGCCAAAGGCATCAGCCAGAACCAAGGGCAGAACGGAAGCGGAGCGGCCGCACCGGTCATCAACATTATCAATAACAGCCAGTCGAACGTGAAGGTGCAGTCGAGTAATTATGATAACCAAATGAAGAAGTACATTATAAACGTTGTCGTCGATGCCGCGGAGACAGACGAGGGCGGCATGGCTAGAACGATTCGTAGTATATCGAAGGGATAATTGATATGAGAACATTTCCCGCGGATCAGATTCCGCATCCCGTAGTGTCGCTCGCCACCAACGCGGGCGATACGTACGTTGAGAAGATGACTGATAATACAGTCGAATCAAAAACTGACGCGGGCTACCGCATCACACGACCTCGGAACACACGAACGCCGAGGTCCTTCCAGTACGCCTGGACGTGTCTTACGGAAGCTCAGAAGAATACCCTCCGAGACTTCTGGAAGGCTGTCCGTAAGTCCGATATGTTTGTGTTCAAGGACTATGACTCAGGTGATACGTGCACGGTACGCTTCACGAGTGACTGGGAGTCTCATTACTCGCACCCTGAGGGGTACTTCGTGTCGCTCACGTTTGAGGAGGTGTAGCTAGATGAAGGTATGGGAGACAGCGGCGATACTCGAGAAGAACAAGCTCTCATCAGATGCGCCGTTCTTATTATTGCTGAAGCTTCATCATGCGGACCTTCCTGAAGACATCTATCTGGCTAGAAATACTGAAGACGTTACGTGGTCAGGCCGAACGTGGACCCGATTCCCGTTTAGCGTGACACCCGTTACGACGGACGGTACGACACTGCCGTCTGTCAAGCTCACCGTGTCGAACTGCGGCGGCATTATCCAGTCATACTTACAGCAGTACGGCGGCATGACAGACGCTGAAGTCACGCTTTATATCGTTCATACGAATCTCTTGAGTAGTGATGAGCCGCTTGACCAACTAGATTTCACGTGTCTGTCAACGTCTTATGATGAAGCCTGGGTCACGTTCACCCTCGGCAGTAGTCCTGAGCTATACAATAAATTCCCTCTCGACACATACATGCTCGACTTCTGCCCGTTTGTGTTCAAGTCTATCCGATGCGGTTACGCCGGTGCTGACAAGCCGTGCAATAATACGATTAAAGAATGCCGCATCAAGGAGCGTTTCGGCGGTGAGCAAGGGATGACGGGCAATTATGGCTAATATTAACGACCTTATCGGCGTTCCGTACGTAAACGGGGGGCGAAATATAGATGAAGGGCTCGACTGTTGGGGGCTCGTCCGTGAGTATTATTGGCGAGAAGGAGTAGACCTTCCAGAGATTCTTATCGATGCTGAGAATACCGATACCGTCATGCGTACCGTCGATGATACGAAGGCACGTTGGCAAGAGCTAAGCGAGCCAGAGATAGGCTGTGTCATACTGATGCGGCTCATCGGTAATCCGCTTCCAAGTCACTGCGGCGTGTACCTTGGCTACGGTGAGTTCGTTCACGCAATCGCACCCGCCGTACAGGTCGACAGGCTATTACGGTGGGGACCTCGTGTTGTCGGATTTTATAGGCCCAAAGAAGGAGCATATCCGAATGTTTGAGATAATCATAGTAAAAAATATATTAATGGGAGAACAGGAACGCCATCGGCATAAGTATGAAGGCAAGCGGCTCATTGATATTGTCGATATCAACGGCCTACTCGTATTCGTCAATGGATCGCTTGTCGAGATCCCGTACGGCTATACCCCTCAAAACGGTGATCAGGTCGTCCTGACCGCTGAGCTCGAAGGCGGCATGAAAGGAGCCCTGGGGTGGATACTGCAAATTGGCCTTATGGTCGCCGCCCCGTACGTAGGCGGGTGGCTCGGCATCACCGCCAAGTTCGGTCAGGCCTTAGCCGCAGGTGCGTTCATGATACTCGGCGGGAAGATTATAAACAGCCTATGCCACGTCAACCAGGCACACGCTCAAGAACAGTCCTCGTCTCCAACGTATGGGTGGGACCTGCCGCAAATACAGACGCATGAAGGCGGCCTTATCGGTGAGACTTTCGGCGTCACCATGCCCGCGGGTCAGTTACTCATGTACCATGTTGAGACGGAGTCAGAGACCTACAAGCTCACTGACGGAGCTCTTACCAACACGCATAAGTACAGCGGCGAAAAAGACGTGCAGTATCTTAATGTACTGTTCAGCGGCGGGTACGGGCCGGTGGATTCTATCGATGATATCCGCATCGGGTATACGCCGATAGAGAATTTCGAGTCCGTGCAGATAGAAAAGCGGCTCGGTACGAATGACCAGGAGCCGATATCGTTCTTCCCGAACACAGTTGCCGACCAGTCTATAGACCTTGACTGTAAAGAAGGAGCGTCAGTCATTAGAAGTACCGACTCCGACCAGTGCAACGCTATTGAGCTTACGTTCACGTGGCCGGGCGGTATTTATTCAACGAATGATAAGGGGAACTTCACAAACCTCACGGCCCGCTTCACTATCGGCATTCGTAAGACAGGCAGTCGGGACGCCTGGCTTGAGCAGGTATGCGCCGTCACAGCGGGAACGAATCAGACGGTCCGTCGGAGCTTTAAATTTGAAGGCCTTGAAGCGGCACGGTACGACGTACGAGTGCTGCCGACGACTATGCCGATGACCAGTCGGCAGAATGCGATGATGAGATGGTCAACGCTTTCGACATATATCAACTCGGGGCAATTCGTACGGCCGAACAAGATCCTTATCGGGCTTAGAATTAAAGCCACGAACCAGTTGAACGGCGGTATTCCGAACCTGAACTGGCGACAGAAGCGTATGCATGTCTTAGTCTTTAATCCTCGAACGAGACAGTATGAAGAAAAGTCCGCGCAGAATCCGATATGGGCGGCGTATGATATTCTTCATCATTGCCGTAAGCTCAAGAACATTACGACGGGTCAATTCGAGTATGTAGTCGACGGGTGCCCTGCCGACCGCTTCAGTAAGTACTTCGTCGAATGGCAGCGAGCTGCTGATTACGCCGATGAAATGGTCGACGACGGTAACGGCGGTACGGAAAAAAGGTTCCAGCTTGATGCCTTCTTCGACACGAAGCAAAAGCGATACGAAGCGGCGAACAAAGCCGCTCAGGTCGGACATGCGACTATCGTGCGACACGGCGTAAATCTCGGTATTGTCGTCGATATGCCCGGTGCAATGAAGCAGATATTCGGTGAAGGCCGTACGACTGCTTCATCGGTAAGCGGTAGCT
>ERZ773254.526-NODE-526-length-20986-cov-3.346090_pt1 | contig 20986 bp, 17 predicted proteins | sample MGYA00580516_ERZ773254 | MGnify/ENA primary metagenome ERZ773254 (study PRJEB29015, sample SAMEA2738158) | human oral metagenome | biome: human oral; feature: human-associated habitat; material: saliva | place: China | collected 2192 ...
AGTTGGAGGGGATGTGTCCAACTTTTGGGGTGCAGTTCAGTTTTCAGACGACCTTCTTGTATGCAGTTCGTTATTTTTGCTTACGCAGTTGCGGGTGGTTTTTCAGATTGTCCAAGAGGATGTCGATCACACGCGGTGCGGTTTGGGCGAGATCAAAATTTTTGCCGGACGAGAGCCAACGCCAAATCAGACCGTCCAGCGTCGATTTGATGAAGATGACCGCCATGTCGGTATCCAAATCTTCGGATAAGGCATGTTGGGCGATGGATTTGGTCAGAACTTCGGTAATTTTTTCGCGCCAAATGGATTGATGTTTATGCGCGATGTCGATGACCGCGGCGTTCTGATCGGTGTGTTCGCATTTTAAAAACAGGATGCTGTGGAATTTATAGTGGATGTCGTTGGTTTGCAGACGCGTGAAAAAGTGCATCAAGGTGCGGCGGAAAAGCGGCCACTCTTGTTCATTGCTATCAGCTGCGTCCTGATGCATACAGTTTTCGATGTCGTCGCAAATGCGTTGGAAGAGGGCGTCGAACAAGTCTTCTTTGTTTTTGAAATGCCAATACAAAGCGCCGCGCGTGACGCCGGCGGCTTGGGCGATTTCGTTGAGGGAAGTGCGCGCGATGCCTTTTTGGTAGAAGGTTTCCAGCGCGGCGAGCATTAAATGTTCTTTGGTTTTAAGGGCTTCGGTTTTGGTTTTCCGCATGATGCCTGTTTCAAGTTAAGTGGAATGTTGGGGATTATAAAAAATACTTTGTATCCATGCAAGCATGTATGTATAATGACGCCTGTAATTGAGATTGGCTCTCAAATATAAACTCTTTTTTCAGACGACCTGCTTCAGATATTGAAGCAGGCGATTGTTGTTTTCGGAACCAAAAATCGGCTCCAATAACAAAGTATATAGTGAAACTTCATAACAATTATCTAGATAGGAAAATCAATGATTTTTGATGCTTCTAAGGTGATGCGCATTGCGGCAATCGCTGCCGCTACCGCATTGGCTCTTTCGGCGTGTAACAAAGGAACCGATGCGGCGCAGGGTGCAAAAGATGGAAAAGGGCAGCAGGCAGCGGCACAACAAGCTCCTGCTCCTGTGGTCGGTGTCGTTACCGTCCATCCTGAAACCGTCGCGTTGACAAGTGAGCTGCCGGGCCGTTTGGAGTCGCTGCGTACGGCGGATGTCCGCGCGCAAGTAGGCGGCATCATCCAAAAACGCCTGTTCCAAGAGGGCAGCTATGTCCGCGCCGGGCAGCCGCTTTACCAAATCGACAGTTCCACCTATGAAGCAAATCTGGAAAGCTCGCGCGCCCAATTGGCAAGCGCGCAGGCAACCCTTGCCAAAGCCAATGCCGACTTGGCGCGTTACAAACCGCTGGTTGCCGCCGATGCCATCAGTAAACAGGACTACGATGCGGCGGTAACGGCGAAACGTTCTGCCGAAGCAAGCGTCAAAGCGGCTCAGGCGGCGATTAAATCTGCCGGTATCAATCTGAACAGGGCGCGCATTACCGCGCCGATTTCAGGTTTTATCGGTCAGTCTAAAGTATCCGAAGGTACGCTGTTGAACGCGGGTGATACGACCGTTCTGGCAACCATCCGCCAAACCAATCCAATGTATGTGAACATCACTCAATCTGCGACCGAAGTAATGAAGCTGCGCCAACAGGTTGCCGAGGGCAAGCTGTCGGGCGTGGACGGTGCGATTGAAGTGGGCATCAAGTTCGACAACGGCGAAGTTTATCCTCATAAAGGCCGTTTGCTGTTCTCCGATCCGTCTGTGAACGAAGCAACCGGACAAATTACCTTGCGTGCGTCAGTGCCGAATGACAAAAATATCCTGATGCCCGGTCTTTATGTGCGCGTCCTGATGGAACAAGTGGCTGCCGACAATGCTTTTGTCGTGCCGCAGCAGGCAGTAACGCGTGGTACGAAAGATACCGTGATGATTGTGAACGCCAAAGGCGAAATGGAGCCGCGCGAGGTAACAGTCGCCCAACAGCAGGGAACCAACTGGATTATCACTGGAGGTCTGAACGATGGCGACAAAGTCGTTGTGGACGGCACCAGTATCGCAGGTATGATGGGTGCGAAAAAGGTTACGCCTAAAGAGTGGACACCTGCCGGAAGTGTCGCAGAAGCCGCGCCTAAAGCTGCTTCCGAAGTGAAGAAAGACGTTCAGACGACCTCTGAAGCCAAACCGGTCTCCGCGGCTAAATAAGGAAGGCATCCATGGCTAAGTTTTTTATTGACCGCCCCATCTTTGCATGGGTCATTGCGATTTTTATTATCGCATTGGGTATTATCGGCATTAGGAGTTTGCCGGTTTCCCAGTATCCGTCCGTTGCCGCGCCGACTATTACTTTGCACGCCACTTATCCGGGTGCTTCTGCTCAAGTAATGGAAGACAGCGTGCTTGCCGTTATCGAACGCAATATGAACGGTGTGGAAGGTTTGGACTACATGAGCACTTCCGCCGATTCCAGCGGCAGCGGCAGCGTGAGTTTGACGTTTACACCTGAAACCAATGAAGATTTGGCGCAGGTAGAGGTGCAGAACAAACTTTCCGAAGTGTTGAGCAACCTGCCTGCTACCGTGCAGCAATACGGTGTAACCGTATCTAAAGCGCGTGAAAACTTTCTGATGATTGTGATGCTTTCGTCGGACGTACAGTCCACCGAGGAGATGAACGACTACGCGCAGCGCAATATCGTTCCCGAACTGCAACGTATCGACGGTGTAGGTAAGGTGCAGTTGTTTGGTGCGCAACGTGCCATGCGCATTTGGGTTGACCCGAAAAAACTGCAAAACTACAACTTGTCTTTTGCTACGGTAACCAATGCGCTTGCAACACAAAACATTCAAATTTCGGCAGGCTCCATCGGTGCCTTGCCTGCGGCTGAAGGTCAGACTATTTCGGCGACCGTTACTGCGGAAGGACAATTAAGAACGGCTGAAGAGTTTGGTAATATCATTTTGGTTTCCAATACCGACGGTTCCAACGTCTACCTGAAAGATGTGGCAAAAGTCGGCCTGGGTATGGAAGACTATTCCGCCTCAACCCGTCTGAATGGTGTGAACACCACCGGTATGGCAGTGATGCTGTCCAACAGCGGTAACGCTTTGGCAACTGCTACCGCCGTGAAGGAAAAAATGGAAGTTTTGCAAAAATATTTCCCGCAAGGCATGAGCTGGAAATCGCCTTATGATACTTCCAAATTCGTTAAGATTTCGATTCAGAAAGTAATGAGTACACTGGGCGAAGCAGTATTGCTGGTATTTGTGGTGATGTTCCTCTTCCTGCAAAACATCCGCTATACGCTGATTCCGACCATTGTCGTACCGATTTCGCTATTGGGCGGTTTTGCCTTCATCTCTTATATGGGCATGTCGATTAACGTATTGACCATGTTTGCGATGGTGTTGGTCATCGGTATCGTGGTCGACGATGCGATTGTGGTCGTCGAAAACGTCGAGCGCATTATGGCGACGGAAGGTTTGCCACCTAAAGCAGCGACCAAAAAAGCAATGGGTCAGATTTCCGGCGCGGTGATCGGTATTACTGCCGTCTTGATTTCCGTATTCGTACCTTTGGCAATGTTTAGCGGCGCGACCGGCAATATTTACAAACAGTTCGCCTTAACCATGGCGGCATCGATTGCATTCTCTGCATTCCTCGCGCTGACGCTGACGCCGGCATTGTGCGCCACTATGCTCAAGCAGATTCCGAAAGGGCATCATCAAGAGAAGAAGGGGCTTTTCGGCTGGTTCAATAAAAAATTCGACAAGTGGACGAACGGCTACGAAGGCTGGGTCGCCAAAGTGTTGCGTAAGACTTTCAGCATGATGATCGTCTATATCAGTTTGGCGGTCGTCGGTGTATTCCTGTTTATGCGTTTGCCGACCTCTTTCTTGCCGACCGAAGACCAAGGCTTCATCATGGTTAGTGTGCAACTGCCTGCGGGTGCGACCAAAGAGCGTACCGATGCGACGATGGAGCAAGTAACGCAGTTGGCAAAAAGCATTCCTGAAATTGAAAACATTATTACCGTTTCCGGCTTCAGCTTTTCGGGTAACGGTCAGAACATGGCGATGGGTTTTGCCATGCTCAAAGACTGGAACGAGCGTAAAACCCCGGGCAGCGATGCGGAATCAGTTGCAGGCAAACTGACCGGCATGATGATGGGCACGCTCAAAGACGGGGTCGGTTTTGCTCTTACGCCTCCTCCGATTATGGAATTGGGTAATGGTTCGGGTCTGACCATCAATCTGCAAGACCGTAACAATACAGGTCATGACGCATTGCTGGCGAAACGTAATGAGTTGATCGGCAAGATGCGCGAAAGTGGCCTGTTTGACCCGAACACCGTCCGTGCCGGCGGTCTGGAAGACGCTCCGCAATTGAAAATCGACATCAACCGTGCCGCAGCAGCAGCGCAAGGCATTTCGTTTTCAGACATCCGTACGGCTCTGGCTTCAGCGTTAGGTTCGTCTTACGTCAACGACTTCCCAAACCAAGGGCGTCTGCAGCGTGTGATGGTTCAGGCAGATGCTTCTGCGCGTATGCAGCCTGCCGACATCTTGAATCTGACTGTGCCTAACAGCTCTGGAGTAGTTGTTCCGCTGTCCACGATTGCTACTGTTTCTTGGCAGACAGGCATGGAACAAAGCGTCCGTTTCAACGGCTATCCTTCCATGGAACTTTCCGGTTCACCCGCCACCGGTGTATCTTCAGGTCAAGCTATGGCCGCAGTACAACAAATGGTGGATGAAATGGGCGGCGGTTACAGTCTGGAATGGGGCGGTCAGTCGCGCGAAGAGGCTAAAGGCGGTTCGCAAACCTTGATTTTGTACGCTTTGGCTGCTGCCGCCGTATTCTTGGTGTTGGCTGCTTTGTACGAAAGCTGGTCCATCCCGCTGGCGGTTATCCTTGTCATTCCGTTGGGTTTGGTAGGCGCAGCATTGGGTGTTACCGGGCGCAATATGTTTGAAGCGTTGTTGGGCAGCGTTCCGTCGTTTAGCAACGATATTTACTTCCAAGTCGGTTTCGTAACCGTAATGGGTTTGAGTGCGAAAAACGCGATTCTGATTATCGAGTTTGCCAAAGACCTGCAAGCGCAGGGCAAGAGCGCACTGGAAGCTGCATTGGAAGCTGCACGCCTGCGTTTCCGTCCGATTATCATGACCTCGTTTGCCTTCATTTTAGGAGTGGTTCCACTGTATGTTGCCAGCGGTGCCAGCTCTGCCAGCCAGCGTGCTATCGGTACGACTGTGTTCTGGGGCATGTTGATCGGTACGATTTTGTCCGTGTTCCTTGTGCCGCTCTTTTATGTCATCGTGCGTAAATTCTTCAAGGAAACTCAGCGCGAACATGAAATGGCAGTAAAACACGCTGCCGAAGCGGGCATGATTTCCCTCGAAGATCAAAATACGGACAACAAGCACTAAGCAAAAAGGTCGTCTGAAAACCTGAAACACGGATTTCAGACGATCTCAAGGAATCCTTATGAACAAAAAGACATTCAAAACGGTATTGAGTACCGTCGCCGCAGCCGTCGCGCTGTCCGCCTGTACCATGATCCCGAAATACGAACAACCGCAGGTTGAAGTTGCCGAAACCTTCAAATACGACACCTTCGACGACGGTATCCGCGCCGCCGACTTGGGCTGGCAGGACTTCTTTGCCGACCCGCGTCTGCACCGCCTTATCGACATCGCGTTGGAACGCAATACCGACTTGCGCACCGCCGCATTGAACGCCGAAATCTACCGCAAACAATACATGATTGCCCGCAACGACCTGCTGCCGAGTATCAACGCCAGCGGTACCGGAACTCGGGTAGGCAGTTTGAGCGGCGGCGTTACCCGCAGCGAATACACCGTCGGTTTGGGCGCAGCAGCCTACGAGCTGGACCTTTTCGGGCGCGTCCGCAGCAACAGCCAAGCCGCATTGCAAGGTTATTTCAGCGTAGCCGCGAACCGTGATGCCGCCCACCTTGCCCTGATTGCCGCCGTTGCCAAAGCCCATTTCAACGAACTGTACGCCCAAGAATCGATGGCATTGGCGCAGCGCGTGCTTAAAACCCGCGAAACCACTTACAAACTTTCCCAAATGCGCCACAAAGCAGGCGTGATTTCCGCTGTCGATTTGCGCCAACAGGAAGCCCTGATTGAATCCGCCAAAGCCGATTACGCGAACGCCGTCAAAAACCGCGAACAAGCCCGCAATGCCTTGGCGACCCTGATTAACCAACCCCTGCCGGAAGATCTGCCTGCCGCGCTGCCTTTGAGCAAACAGTTCAAAATCACCCGTCTGCCTGCCGGCTTGAGTTCCGAAGTCCTGCTGAACCGTCCCGACATCCGCGCCGCCGAACACTCGCTCAAACAAGCCAATGCCAACATCGGCGCAGCGCGCGCCGCCTTCTTCCCCACCATCAGCCTGACCGGTTCGGTCGGCACCGCGTCCGGCGAGTTGAGCGGTCTGTTCAAAAGCGGTACAGGCATCTGGTCGTTCGCGCCTTCCATTACCCTGCCGATTTTCAATTGGGGCACCAACAAAGCGAATCTCAACGTAGCCACACTGCGTAAAGAGGCTCAAATCGTCGCGTATGAAGCCGCCGTCCAAGCCGCTTTCCAAGACGTATCCAACGCCTTGGTCGCACGCGAGCAACTCGACAAGAGCTACGCCGCGCTAAACAAACAAAGCCGCGCCTACAACGACACCCTGCGTCTCATCAATCTGCGCTACAAACACGGCGTATCCAACGCCCTTGACCTGCTTGACGCAGAACGCAGCAGCTATGGCGCAGAAACCGCGTTGCTTGCCAACCAGCTCACCCGCCTCGAAAACCTCGCCGACCTCTATAAAGCACTCGGCGGCGGTTTGAAACGCGAAACCGTTAGCCAACCTGCCGCGCAGCAGTAAGACTGTTCGAAATAAGCGGCATTAAAAACGTCGTCTGAAAACCGGATATCCAGTTTTCAGACGACGTTTTTATATTTTGGCATGGATACAATATGGATGGACTGGGCTAGCAGGCAGGTATCTAGGAGTTTGAGCTTACGGCAATTTTTAAGTATGACTGACAATCTGAGGTCAGGATTCCTGTTTGTGCAGAATAAATATGATTAGGTATTTCCTATTACGATTCCCGATATAAAAAGGTCGTCTGAAAACTTCAGACGACCTTTGCTGTTTGATTATACGGTTAGCTGCCCATCAATTTTAAACGCTGACCCGGAGTAACGGTTCGGGTATTTTTATTCCAGCGGCGGATATCGTTGACATCTACGTTAAAGCGGTTGGCAATCGTATTGAGTGTATCGCCTCTACGGACTGTATAAGAAACATTTTGAATGTTGTTTTTACGGGTTTTGACCGGAGCCGCGCTAACGCGTAACAGCTGACCCTTGCGGATGTTGCTGCCTTTGATATTGTTGGCCACAATCAAATCGGCAACGCTTAAGTTGTAGCGTTTAGAGATATTGAACAAAGTATCTCCATCAGTCACGCGGTGCATACCTGCCATAGTTGTCGGCTGTGCAGATGATTGATTATTTGCTCTTGCCAGTCGTGCTTCAGTACGGCTTTGATGCTTGGCAATATTTTCGGCAATGCGTTCGCTGCGCGCTTTGGTTGCGTCAACCTCTTGATGATGCGTGATATTTTGAGCAACAGTGGTTTGATCCTCTTCTGCTTTTTGCAGACGTGAATCAGCATTGGCAAGCAATGCCATCATTTGGTCAGGTTCTTCGACTGTCGAAGGAGTGGAAGGGGCAGCTGATTTTGCGGATGCCACGACCTGCGGCTCTGTTAAGGTGAAGGCAGGTTGTGCAAGCTCGGCTGCCGCAATGACAGTTGTGTCCGCAGCAGGTTTTGCTTCCGTGGATTGTACGGTTTGAACGTGTTCTACACGGGGTTGGGCGGTTGTAACGGTATCGACGGTAATAGGGGCAGTTGCAGCTTTGGTATTAGCAACAAAATCAAAGCTTGCTGGAGCTTGTTCTTGTGCAATCGTATTGGCAGGGATGACGACTGTTTTGACTGTATCGGTCTTGAGTTTTGCCGTTTGAATCGGAGCCATTGTCGGCATATTCGAACGGTAGGTATCCGGAGTATTGTCAGTATCAATGAAATTAATCATATCCTGTTTGGTCGCAGTATTATTTTGCGCAACCAAAATAGTACGTCCTTCAGACAGCGAATTGCCGTTTAAGCCGTTCAGGCGTTTGATTTCGGCAACGCTCATCCCGGCTTCTGTCGCAATCTTGTTCAGATTGGTATTGCGGGCCGATGTATAGGCATTGAAAGAGAGCAGTGTCTCGGGGTTTGCATTGCGGTAATTTTTTTCGAATGCGGATACGGCGGAAACGGGCAGCAATAATTTGCGGTTGTTTTTCGGGATGAAGACAGGTGCGTTGAAGGCAGGGTTCAATGTCAGCAGCTCGCTCTCGCTGATATTGGCAAGGCGGGCGATGGTGCTGTTGTCGATGGGTTTGTCAATACTGACTGTTTGGAAATAAGGCTGATTAGTGATTTCGCTGATATTCATGCCGAAAGTCTGGGGGCTGGCGACGATATTGCGGACAGCCAGCAATTTTGGAACGTAGTTGCGTGTTTCGTTCGGCATGCGCAGGTTTTCGTAAGTCGGCTCCAAGCCTTGTGCGCGGGCACGGTTGACGGCGCGGCCTACATTGCCTTCGCCCCAGTTGTATGCAGCCAATGCCAAAGACCAGTCGTTAAACAGCCCGTGCAGATATTGCAGGTAGTTCAGCGCGGCGTCGGTCGCGGCATATACGTCGTGGCGGCCGTCATACAAAGGTGTTTTTTCCAAGCCGAAATGACGGCCGGTTGCCGGCATGAACTGCCACAGGCCGGATGCGCCGACGTGGGATTTGGCTTTGGTGACGAATGCGCTTTCAATGAAGGGAAGGAGTGCGATTTCAGCGGGCATATTGCGTTTTTTAACTTCGGTTGCAATATGGTACATATAAGGTTTGCTGCGCGTGATGGTGCGGTCGAAATAGGCACCGTTTGCGGCGTATTTGCTTTCGTGGCGTCGGACCAGCTCGGAATTAACTTCGCCCATGCGGAAGTCTTTTTTCAACGAAGCCCACAGGCTGCCGGAACCGAAAGTCTTGGCTTTGGCTTGGTCGAGAAGGGCAGAATTGAGCCGCATCATTGCCATACCTGTTTGGTTGGGAGTGGCATTTTGTGCAGCGGCCGCGCCGGAAACGGCGGATAAACCGGACAGCGTCAGGGCGATGGTTTTCAGTTTTGCCATAGTAGTCAATTATCAATATATATTATTTAGTCTCCGCGATGTTACTGTCTGATTCATGTGAACGTCAAGGATATGAGGGTAATTTACATATGACCGGGGCTTAATGATAAAATTTGTCGCGAAAATACGGCGGTTTGCGTATATATGCCGTCAAAACAGATTAAGCAAAAGAACATGCTATAAAGAACATCCTATGATTTCCAAAAATTCCTCCCTGCTCGATTTCGACCACGCCCATCTGCTCCATCCCTATACGTCCATGACCGACCCGTTGCCTGTTTATCCGGTGCGCCGTACGGAGGGCGTGCATATCGAATTGGCGGACGGCACGCGGCTGATTGACGGGATGTCGTCTTGGTGGTGCGCGATACACGGCTACAATCATCCTATTTTGAATCAGGCGGTTGAGGCGCAGATTAAACAGATGTCGCATGTGATGTTCGGCGGTTTGACGCACGAGCCGGCGGTGGAGCTGGGCAAGTTGTTGGTCGGTATTTTGCCGCAGGGGCTGGACCGTATTTTTTATGCGGATTCGGGTTCGGTTTCGGTGGAAGTCGCGTTAAAGATGGCGGTCCAATACCAGCAGGCGCGGGGTTTGACGGCGAAGCAGAATATTGCGACGGTGCGGCGCGGGTATCACGGCGATACTTGGAACGCGATGTCCGTTTGCGATCCGGAAACGGGGATGCATTATATTTTCGGCAGCGCTCTGCCGCAGCGTTATTTTGTCGATAATCCGAAAAGCCGTTTCGACGATGAATGGGACGAGGCAGATTTGCAGCCTGTCCGCGCCTTGTTTGAAGCGCATCATGCGGATATCGCCGCCTTTATTTTAGAGCCGGTCGTGCAGGGCGCGGGCGGCATGTATTTTTATCATCCGCAGTATCTTCGCGGTTTGCGCGATTTGTGCGACGAATTTGATATCGTGTTGATTTTTGACGAAATTGCCACCGGATTCGGGCGCACGGGCAAGATGTTTGCCTGCGAACACGCGGGTGTCGTGCCGGATATTATGTGTATCGGCAAGGGCTTGAGCGGTGGTTATATGACGTTGGCGGCTGCAATCACTTCGCAAAAAGTCACCGAAACGATTTCTCGCGGCGAAGCGGGCGTGTTTATGCACGGCCCGACGTTTATGGCGAACCCGCTGGCGTGTGCCGTTGCCTGCGCTTCGGTTAAGCTGCTTTTGTCCCAAGACTGGCAGGCAAATATCCGCCGCATCGAAAGCATCCTGAAAGGTCGTCTGAAAACCGCATGGGACATTCGCGGCGTGAAAGATGTGCGCATTTTGGGTGCTATCGGGGTGATTGAGTTGGAAAAAGGCGTGGATATGGCGCGTTTTCAAGCGGACTGCGTGACGCAGGGCATTTGGGTGCGCCCGTTCGGCAGGCTGGTGTACCTCATGCCGCCTTACATTATTTCAGACGACCCCTTGACCGAACTTGCCGACAAAACCGTACAAATCTTGAAGGAACACAGCAAATGAAAGGCGTTTACTTCGTCAGCGGCATAGACACGGACATCGGCAAAACCGTCGCCACCGGCGTATTGGCAAAACAATTGTTGCAGCAGGGCAAAAGCGTCATCACGCAAAAGCCCGTGCAAACCGGTTGCCAAAACATCGCCGAAGACATCGCCGTCCACCGCAAAATCATGGGCATACCCATGCAGGAAGCCGACAAGCAAAAGCTGACCATGCCTGAAATCTTCAACTATCCCGCTTCGCCGCACCTCGCCGCCCGTCTGGACGGCAGGACTTTGGACTTGGACAAAATCCGCAACGCCACGCAGCAACTGGCGGCACAATACGAAATCGTGTTGGTCGAAGGCGCGGGCGGATTGATGGTTCCGCTGACGGAAAATCTGTTAACCATTGATTATATTCAGCAACAGGCTTATCCCGTCATTCTCGTTACCAGCGGACGGCTCGGCAGTATCAACCACACCCTGCTCAGTTTTGCCGCGCTCAAACAATATGGCATCAGCCTGCACAGCCTGATTTTCAACCATATTCACGACAGCCGCGACGAACACATCGCCCAAGACAGCTTGGCGTATCTGAAGGGTCGTCTGAAAACAGATTTTCCCGATGCAGAGTGGATGGAGCTGGACAAAACGGAGACGGACGAAAGGTCGTCTGAAAACGATTAAAACATGAAACCCATCAGTCAAAACCCCATGAATCCCCCTTTAAATTGGCAAGATAAACTTCCCGACGAGCTGCCGCAAGGCTGGAACGAACGTGCCACCGCTTTGTGCCAGACGCAATCGCTGACCGCCGCTTTACGCGCCTTGGGCGGCAGCTTTACGGTAAAAGTGCTGTATATGGGCGAGTTGGACGGGCAGGGCAATCCATTGGGCGAAAACCATGCCGAAACCGCCGCCCCGCAATTCGTCCGCGACGTTTTGCTGCATCTGGACGGCGTTCCCGTCGTACAGGCGCGCAGCGCGTGCAGCCCGCAATCGCAAGCCTGGCGCGGCGTGTTGGATTGCGGCACGCAGCCTTTGGGCGAACGGCTGTTTGACGGCACGCTGCCGCTGAAGCGTTCGGCGTTCGAGTTTTGCCTGATGGAAAACGCAGGCGGTCAGGATGATTTCAGACGACCTGTCGCCGCCCGCAGGTCTTATTTTAATTGGGATGGCGAGGTGTTGGAATTGACGGAATATTTTTTGCCGGGGTTGGCGAGTATCGTGCGCTAAATGTCGCGGCAACATAAGGAAAGGTCGTCTGAAACGTTTTCAGACGACCTTTTTTAATCCATTACAGTTTCACCGAATGCTCGCGCGTTTCATGGAACACGATGTCCGGCCAGCGTTCTTGCGTGAGTCCCAAATTCACGCGGTTGGGGGCGAGGTATGCGAGGTTGCCGCCTGCGTCGATGGAGAGGTTGCCCGCGTTGGCTCTTTCAAACTCCGCCAGTTTTTTCTTGTCATCGCACGATACCCAGCGCGCCGACCAGATGGATGCGCTGTCGAACACGGCTTCCACGCCGTATTCGTTGGCGAGGCGGGAGGTAACGACTTCAAACTGCAACACGCCGACCGCGCCCAAAATCAAATCTGCGCCGCTCATCGGTTTGAAGACTTGAACCGCGCCTTCTTCGCCGAGCTGTTGCAAACCTTTTTGCAGTTGCTTGATTTTCAGCGGGTTTTTGATGCGGACGCTGCGGAACAGTTCGGGCGCGAAGAAGGGGATGCCGGTGAACGCCAGTTGTTCGCCTTCAGAAAAGCTGTCGCCGATTTGGATGTTGCCGTGGTTCGGGATGCCGATGATGTCGCCCGCGTAGGCTTCTTCCACCAGCTCGCGGTCGTGCGACATGAATGTAACCACGCTGGAGGCGGCGATTTCGCGGTTGATGCGCAGGTGTTTCATCTTCATGCCGCGTTCGAATTTGCCGGAGCAGACGCGCAAAAAGGCGATGCGGTCTCGGTGTTTTGGATCCATATTGGCTTGGATTTTAAAGATAAATCCGGAAAATTTCGGCTCGTCCGGCTTGACCATGCGCACGGTCGCATCGCGCGGTTTCGGCGCGGGCGCCCAGTCAATCAATGAATTGAGGATTTCCTGAATACCGAAGTTGTTAATCGCCGAACCGAAGAACACGGGCGTGAGTTCGCCGGCGAGAAATTCGTCGAGATTGAACTCGTTGGAAGCAGCCTGCACCAATTCGATTTCGTCGCGCAACTGCTGGATTTCCAGCGGAAAGCGTTGTTCCAATTCGGGATTGTCGATGCCTTTGATGATGTCGAACTCGTGCGGCAGTCGCTCACCACCTGCATCGAAGAGATAGATTTCGTCGTTCAGGATGTGGTACACGCCCTTGAAGTTTTTGCCCATGCCGATCGGCCAAGTAACGGGCGCGCAGCGGATTTTTAAAATATTTTCCACTTCGTCCAGCAATTCCAAAGAATCGCGCACTTCGCGGTCGTATTTGTTCATGAACGTGACAATCGGCGTATTGCGCAGGCGGCAGACGTTCAAGAGTTTGATGGTTTGCGCTTCCACGCCTTTTGCCGCGTCGATGACCATCAACGCGCTGTCAACGGCAGTTAAAACGCGGTAGGTGTCTTCGGAGAAGTCTTGGTGTCCCGGCGTGTCCAAAAGGTTGACGGTGTGGTCTTTGTAGTCGAACTGCATCACTGACGAAGCGACGGAAATGCCGCGCTGCTTCTCGATTTCCATCCAGTCGGAAGTGGCGAATTTGCCGGTTTTCTTACCTTTTACCGTACCTGCGCTTTGAATTGCGCCTGAAAACAGCAAGAGTTTTTCGGTCAGCGTGGTTTTACCCGCGTCGGGGTGGGAGATGATGGCAAATGTGCGGCGGCGGCGCACTTGATCGAGGATTTCTTGGGACATGGGCTTTCTTTGCAAAAAGGTTCAGGCCGCTTTTGCGACGGCCTGAGAAAGGGTTGAGATGGCGGGGATTGTACAAAAAAACATTAATCGGTTCAATGATTAGGGGGTAAAAAGGTCGTCTGAAAATTTTCAGACGACCTTCTCTTGGATCGGCATCTTGTTTATTCGGTAATTTCTTCGACTATGGGGCTGTAAGTAGCGCTGTCAAAGGTAGGCATGGGCGGGGGCAGCAGGTTGTTGAGGGTTAGGGCGGCGGGGTTCAGGGTAGGGTAGCCGCTGAAGGTTACGGTGTAGCCGCCGTTGGCTGTACTGTGGATTTTGGCATGTGCACCCAAGGGGAAGGTGCTCTTATTGGTGATGTGTCCGAAGGGGAAACCTGTCAGGACGGGGACTTTGGCGGTGCGTGAGACGTGGTTGACGACGGCGGAGAAGTCGTAGCTTGAGTCGTACACGTCGCGGATGGTGCCCATGCGGAAGTCGCCGAAGATGATGGCGCGTTGTTTTTGCAGGATGCCTGCAAGATAAAGCGTGTTCAACATGCGTTCGATGCGGTAGGGTTGCTCGCTGACGTCTTCGACGAACAGGATGCCGCCTTGGATGTCGGGCATATAGGGCGAGCCTGCGAGGGAGGCTAGGACGCTGAGGTTGCCGCCCCACAAAGTACCTTCGACGTTAACGTTGGCGCGTTGGATGGCGGGAACGTCGATAACATTGACGTTGTTGGTGGTGCCGCGGATGAACGAATCCATGGTGAAGACGCTGGGTTCGGGTTTGCCGAATTCGCTGTAAACCATAGGTCCGGCGAAACTTGCCATATTGCCTTTGGCGAGCAGGGCGAGTTGGACGGCGCAAACGTCGCTGAAGCCGAAGAACAAGGTGCCGCGTTCGCGCATTCTGGCGCCGAGTGAGGCGAAGTCGATTTGCGGCAGGATGCGTGTCGCGCCATAGCCGCCGCGCAAGCCCATGAGGACTTTGGGGGTTTCAACGCGGCCGGTGGCGACTTCTTGGAAGTCGGCGGCACGTTGGGCGTCGGAGCCGGCGAAGCGCTGATAGCGTCGGCTGCCTGCTTGTTGGTTGGTTACGGTAAAACCTGCGTTATAGAGGCGGGTTAAGCCTGCGTTGACGCGGTTGGGGTCTTCGGCAAATCCGGAAGGGGCGACGACGCGGAGGAGGTTGTCGCCGGAGCGTGGGGGATGGCTGGTTTTGGGCTGCACGGATTTGGCTTTCGCTGTGTTGCCGGTTTGAGTGGACGGGGTAACGGTAGTGCCGGTGCCGCAGGCTTGCAGCAGTCCGGCTCCGGCTGCGGCGGAGCAGGCGCGGAGGAAATGGCGGCGGGAGGTTTGCCAGGTCATATGGTTTCCTTTGGTTGGGTTTCAGACGACCTTTTCGGCAGGGGTCGTCTGAAAATCTGTTGATATGCGGTTTCCGATACGCCCGTTAAGGTTGTCTGAACATTACGCCAGCAGGGCTTTGACTTGTTCCGTCCAATTGTCCGGCAGGGTCATGCCGTGTTCGCGGACGGGGGCTGCCCAAATCGGGGCGGGAAAGTTGGCATCGTTTTCAAAGCGCGCGATGACGTGCCAATGTAGATGGGGGACAACGTTGCCCAGGCTGGCAAGGTTGATTTTGGCGGGGCGGAACACTTGGCGCATGGCGGTTTCGACTTTATACACCATTTCCATAATTTCGGCACGTTCGGCGGCTGAAAGGTCGGTCATCTCGGCGATGTGGTCGTTCCAGATGACGCGGCAGAATGCCGGGGCTGCGGCTTCGTTGTGAACGGCGATGACGCGCAGGTTTGGGGTTTGCAGCAAAATGTCTTCGTTGTCGGCAGTGCAGATGGGGCAGGTCATGGGTTTTCTCGTTTGGATATGAGGGAACGGTTTGTCGGAAATGAGAAAGGTCGTCTGAAAACTTAAATACATCGTTTTCAGACGACCTTCGATGATTTTATTTTCCGCGCATCAGCTCGAAGAAATCGTCGTTGTTTTTGGAATCTTTGAGTTTGCCCACCAAAAATTCGGTCGCTTCAATCTCGTCCATCGGATGCAGGAATTTGCGCAAGAGCCACATACGCTGCAACTGATCGTTCGGCACCAGCAGCTCTTCGCGGCGTGTACCGGATTTGTTGATGTTGATGGCGGGGAACAGGCGTTTTTCCGCCATGCGGCGGTCGAGGTGCAGCTCCATATTGCCCGTACCTTTAAACTCTTCGTAAATCACGTCATCCATACGGCTGCCGGTTTCTACCAGCGCGGTAGCGATGATGGTAAGTGAACCGCCTTCTTCGACGTTGCGTGCCGCGCCAAAGAAGCGTTTGGGACGGTGCAGCGCATTGGCATCTACACCGCCGGTGAGGATTTTGCCGGAAGTGGGTACAACGGTATTGTAGGCACGAGCAAGACGGGTAATCGAGTCAAGCAGGATGACTACGTCTTTTTTGTGTTCGACCATGCGCTTGGCTTTTTCAATCACCATTTCGGCAACTTGGACGTGGCGTTGCGCCGGTTCGTCGAAGGTAGAGGAAACAACTTCGCCGCGTACGGAACGGCTCATCTCGGTCACTTCTTCCGGACGCTCATCAATCAACAAGACGATGAGTTCGACATCGGGATAGTTGGCGGTAATCGCGTGGGCGATGTTTTGCAGCATTACGGTCTTACCGGTTTTTGGCGGCGCAACTAAAAGGGCGCGCTGTCCACGTCCGATGGGGGAAACTAAATCAATAGCTCGGCCGGTAAGGTTTTCTTCGGCTTTGATGTCGCGTTCGAGCTTGAACTGTTTGGTAGGGAAAAGCGGGGTGAGGTTTTCGAAGAGGATTTTGTGTTTGCAGACTTCAGGATGATCGCCGTTGATGCTGTCGAGGCGAACGAGTGCGAAATAGCGTTCGTTGTCTTTGGGTACGCGCACGCTGCCTTCGATGGTGTCGCCCGTATGCAGGTTGAAGCGTCGGATTTGCGTGGGGGAGACATAGATGTCGTCGGGGCCTGCGAGGTAGGAAGTGTCTGCGCTGCGTAAAAAGCCGAAGCCGTCGGGTAGGATTTCGAGCGTGCCGGAACAGGTGAAGCTTTCGCCCTGCTTCATCATTTGTCGGACAATGGCGAATACGAGGTCTTGTTTGCGGAAACGGTTGGCGTTTTCAATGCCGTGTTCTTCTGCCATTTCCAAGAGTTTGGAAATGTGTAGGGTTTGTAGTTCTGAAACGTGCATGATTTTTGACAGTTGTATTGGAAAGAATGGGATTCGGAAGACAGAGGTCGTCTGAAAAGAATAGTGTACGGAACGTACGGTGATTTTTGAGAAACCTGAATTGTAGGCAGTCGGAGGGCGGGTGTCAAATTTAGGCGGGGCAAGGTTTGTATGGTATAGGTTTTGTTGCATGACTGGCAACATCGAATTGAAAAAGTCGTCTGAAATAGGTTTCAGACGACTTTTAGGAGAAACAACGATCTTCTACTGAAAGATTAGTATTTGTTCAGACGACCTTGGGGGAAAATGCTGCGATAGGCGGTGTATATGCCGATCATTGCTACAGGGTAGAGGACCAAGTAAGTAATCACTAAGAAGATGAGGAACAAAATAAAAACAGGGCCGGAAAGCGCGGTTGCTTGCTGCATCGATGCTTCTGTTGCAAATGCGGAAACCATGACTATCATAAATATGAACCAAAACGCGATACCGATACCCAGCCAAATTAAGCCGTATACCAGCAGGGCGGGGATGTTGCGGCGGCAGGCATTGAAGCTGACCTTAATAGCGGCAACAGGGTTCATATCCTCCAACATGACAAAGGCGGGAGCCAGCCAAAACATCATGGAGTAAATGGCGATAATAACCAACAGGATAATAAATAAAATCGGAAAGGCCGGCATAAAGTCTGCCCTTAAGAAATTTCCGTTGGCGAACATACCGAAAGGAATAACAACGGCCAAAGCTAAAAGCAGGCATACGACGATACTCAGCAGTAAAAGAATCAGGAATGCTCCGCTTTTTTTAATCGAAAATCCGGCAAACAGAGAGCCGAAGTTGAAATTCTTACCTTGCGCGGTTTGGGCTGCAAGCAGCACGATGCCACCGAGGAAACAAAAGCCTACCCAATAGAAAAACAGATTGAAGAGCAATTCTCGGATTATTATGGTTGAGGTGAAATCATTGAAATTATTGAAATCAGCGGGCGGGCTTTCAATGCCTAGCAAACCGAATAGAAAACCTACCGCGAAAGGAATAAGGCTGATTAAAATAATTGCGCCCATCCATTTGAATTTGTTTTTACTGAAAATACGCCATGAGTCGGTAAACCAGCTTACCCCTTCGCCTGCGCGCAGACGTTTGGGTTCGTTGAAGGAGTTTTTTGGGGGGGTAGGGTGCTGGGAAGGTTGCAATGTTTCCATAAAAATAATTTCCAAGTTTACAGATGAGAAAGGCTATCATTATATCATAAGCGTATATGGTTATTTGTTGAGAGTTTGACAAAAGGTCGTCTGAAAATTTTTCAGACGACCTTTGTGTTTAGCATGAGGCAGTTTATAGCGTACCAAGATAAATTGCAGATGGGTTATTGGGCGATATGTTTCGAAATCTATCGGCAGACGATTTTCTGTTTTGGGAAGGATACGTTTAAAGAACGATGGCAGCTTGCTGTCTGTCAGCTGAACCAAAAGCGGAAAACTAAATAAAAAACCAATGCCAACACGCCAGCCCAGACGACCAGCATAAATCCTGCAACGGCCTGCCCTAATCGGTAAACGGGATTTTTACGTTCGTCTTCAGGCAGGGAAGGCTGAGTGTTTTTAGGTTCGGTCATGTTGTCGGCTCCCGTCGGTAATCGGATAAAGGCGTAAGGTTACGCCGTGGCGGGGAAAGATTCAAGTTTACTGCATTTTTACAGCGGGATTTCTTCAAGAAGCCTGTTGCCTTCATGGCGGGCTGTTCCGCTATAATCCTTGCTTTCCGAATATCTTTAAAGAGAGGGGAGATATGAAAATCCGTACCAAAATATGCGGCATTACCCGCCCCGAAGATGCGCAATCTGCCGCTGATGCGGGTGCGGATGCCGTCGGGCTGGTGTTTTACGCGAAAAGCAAACGTGCGGTAACGGCGGAACAGGCGGCGGAAATTGTGGCTGCATTGTCGCCCTTTGTGTCGGTGGTTGCTTTATTTGTTAATGAAACGGCGGACAATATCCGCGAAATCCTGCACCAAGTGCCGATAGACGTGATTCAGTTTCATGGTGATGAAGACGATGATTTTTGCCGCCAATTTGACCGTCCGTATCTCAAAGCCGTGCGCGTGCAGTCAGCCGCCGATATTCAGACGGCCTGCGCCAGGTTCCCCAACGCGCGTGCGCTGTTGTTCGACGCTTACCATCCTACCGAATACGGCGGCACGGGGCAGAGCTTCGATTGGACGCTGTTGCGCGGCAATATCGGCAAACCGTGGATTTTGGCGGGCGGCCTGACGCCGGAAAATGTTGCCGATGCGGTGAGAACCAGCGGCGCGGCGGCGGTGGATGTGTCCGGCGGCGTGGAAAGCTCGGCAGGAATTAAAGACAAGGAAAAAATAGCGGCATTTGTGGCGGCAACAAAGGTCGTCTGAAACTGGAAATCTGATTTTCAGACGACCTTTGTTGATAAAGGAATGAGATGGAACGTTATTCTGTACATTTGAAACTGCTGGGGATGGCGGTGTTGTGGGGTGCGTCTTGGCCGATGGGGCGGATGCTGGGGCAGTCGCTTCCGCCGCTGACGGGCGGGGCGGTTCGGTTTGTGCTGGCTTCGGTTTTGTTGTTGGGCTGGTTGTTTGCGCGCAGCAGGTTTGCGACTTTGGCGGCTTTGTCGGTGCGGCAATGGCTGGGTTTGACGGTGGCCGCTTCCGTCGGGGTGTGCGGCTATGCGGTGTTTTTTATGCTGGGTTTGCAGGCAATGCCGGCGGGAAAGGCGGCGGTGGTCGTGGCAGTGAATCCCGTGTTGACGCTGCTGCTGGCGGCTTGGCTTTTCGGCGAACGTTTAAACGCGAAGATTTTGGTGGGTATGCTGTTGGCGGTCTGTGGCGCGATAACGGCGGTAACGCAAGGGCAGCCGTTGGCGGTATTGTCGGGCGGCATCAAGGCAGGGGAGTGGCTGATTTTCGGCTGTGTGGTCTGCTGGGCGGCTTATACTTTAATCGGACGTGCGGTTTTGCGCGGGATAGACGCGCTGACGGTAACGACGGCAACGTCGTTCATCGGCGCGCTGATGTTGTCAGTGGTGGTGTTGTGGACGGACGGATTGCCTTTTGAGGCAATGGCAGCAATGGATGCACGCGGTTGGACCGCTTTGGCGTGGCTGGTCATCGGTGCGACGGTATTGGCCTACGCGTGGTATTTTGAAGGCGTGAAGATTTTGGGCGCAGGCAGCGCGGCGGCGTATATTACGCTCGTACCGATTTTCGGTATGCTGTCTTCAGCGTGGGTTTTGGGCGAACCGCTGCATATTTCGTTGGTCGCGGGCTGCGCTGCGGCAGTCGGCGGCATGACGCTGATGCGGTACGGGCAGAAGGTCGTCTGAAAAGGCGGCAACCGGCTGCTTTGTGTTCAATATTTTTTATCAAGGAAATCATGATGTCCGCTCCGCTTGAAATCGAAATCCACCCTTTTCCCGCCTTGCTGCCGCCGCAGGCGACGGTAATGATGATGGGGACGTTTCCGCCCAAGGAAGACAAACGCGCGATGCAGTTTCATTATCCGAATTTCCAAAACGATATGTGGCGCGTCTATGGGCTGGTGTTTTTTAATGATGCGGCGCATTTCCAGATGCCGTCTGAAAAAGCGTTTGATGCGGAGAAAATCAAGGCGTTTTTGAGCGAACGGGGGATTGCGTCCTGCCCGACCGTATTGAAGGCGGTGCGGGAACACGGTAATGCGTCGGACAAGTTTTTGCAAGTGATCGAAACTGTCGATTTGGCGGCGGTGTTGGCGCAGATGCCCGACTGCCACTATATCTGCACCACCGGAGGTAAGGCGACGGAAATCCTGCTCGATATTCAGGGCGGCGGCATCAAAATGCCGAAAACGGGCGAAACCGTGCCGTTTCCGTTTGCCGGACGGGATTTGACCCTGACCCGCCTGCCGTCCACTTCGCGCGCCTATCCTTTGAGTTTGGCGAAAAAGGCAGCGGCGTATCGGGCGTTTTTCGAAATGGCGGGCTTGGTGTAAGATTGACTGAAAACAGATTGGAAAGAACGGAGGGTATGTATGTTTATGACATCGGGTCTGTTGTTGTGTCTGTTATGGTGTGCAGTAGATATCGTTGCCGTCAATCGAGGATTCGGATTAAACACGAAACAAAGCATTATCGCCGGTATGAGC